>Ga0209542_10019433_pt1 | contig 10874 bp, 9 predicted proteins | sample RifCSPhighO2_01_FD_184028 | JGI IMG/M metagenome (GOLD analysis project Ga0209542, IMG submission 184028) | Soil microbial communities from Rifle, Colorado - Rifle CSP2_plank highO2_0.1 (SPAdes) (version 2) | ecosystem: Environmental > Terrestrial > Deep subsurface > Rock core/Sediment ...
TCTAACCAACTGAGCTACCCAGCCATATTTTTCACTTTGTCACTATACAATAAAAAAGGCCTTCGCTCAATAAGGCGGAGGCTTTTCTTTACAAAACGGGTCTATTTCGCTTCTGGTCTCAAAAACGCCGAGGTCAAAATTATATATATAGGAACTTTGCCAGTCAGCGCAATAAATCGGTTTAGCAAAATTAATATTTTCCGGAAAAGTGATACTGGGGATATCGCTTGCTCTAAAAATACATGTTTGAAACTCTAAAGAAGTATTGATGGCGCTGTCTCCAAATAAAAAGGCTCCTCCGGGATGGTCTTTGATATAAAGAGACGGATGAACAGGTTTTTCTTCGCCGTATAATTTTTCTGTTTTTTTATCATACGAGCCTGGCGCCAAATTCCATTTGTAAAAATAGTGGCGTCCCAATATAGCGCCGCTATTATAAGCCGGGTCGCGGTCCAGGGAATCAATCACCCAGTCAGAAAAACAAAATCTTTTGGTATTATTGAAGTGATCAATAGAAATCCCGAAACTTTTTTCAACTTCTCCGCTTTCTGATTTTTCAGAATTAAACATACAGCCGCGGATAAAATTCACAAAGGCGTATTTTTCCAAAAACTCCAAATTCGACGTTTCATATCCGGCAACCATGCCAGTTCCATATGTCCAGCTGTCTTCAATGAAAACCTTATATTGCTCAACTGTGACAAAGGCGCCTTTTAAATCGCAAGTTTGCGTTTCTTCGCAATTCAGATTTAAAAAAACAGAACGGCTTTTTGACAAAATAACGATATCGCCGTTTTTTGGCCTTGACACGACTTTTTGCGGCAAAGCTTTTTTAGGCAAAACCTTGGCTTTCACCGGAGGTTTTGCTTTCTTTTTAACATTGCCTTTCGCCGCGTCGGCAAAACCACTCAAACAGAAAACGAATACCGCAATTAAGCACAAAATTACAAAGATCTTCCGCATAGCCTAAATTCAATCTGCTTTCAGGCTAGCTTGTCTGCGAAAAATAGCAACTTGCAATGCGCCGAAAAAACGTGTAGAATCTTATCACATTGCGGGGTAGAGCAGCGGTAGCTCGCCAGGCTCATAACCTGGAGGTCGTGGGTTCAAATCCCACCCCCGCTACAAATCTTTTTTATAAAAATTATGGCTTAAAATAAGCGTTTATTGGATTAAAAGGTTTTTTGATTTGGGAAAGCGTTGAGCGGCTGATGCTCGCGGTTGCCCACCGGCTGCCCAAAATACGAAAGCGCTTTTTGAGGTTCTAATAAATCTATCGTGTCTTTCAAACTAGATGGAGCCAAATGCACGTAACGCATCGTGGTTTGAATGTTGGCGTGTCCCATCAGCTCTTGTATCGCTTTTAGCGGCGCTCCCGCCATAGCCAGATGAGAAGCAAATGTATGCCGGAGGATATGGCAAGTTATCTCTCTAATTCCGGCTCTCTTACAGGCCTTTCTTATTTCGTGATTCATCCTTTCGGTGTTAAGTAACCGGTCTTTGTCGTATGTAAAAACAAATCCGGCCGCCTTTTTTCGCCCCAGAAGCATTTTATACAATTCATCGGTTAGCAGAATATGCCTCTCCCGATTGCTTTTGGGCGTATCTAAGGCTTTTTTAGGTTCGCTCCACGAGCGCCTTACTGTGAGCATTTTATTGCTCCAATTAATATCAGACCAATCCAACGCCTTCAGCTCTCCTCGCCGCAAACCCGTTTTTAACGCCGTCAAAATGATTTCGCGCCATACGCCGTTAGAATGCGCCAGTAATAAATTGCTTTCTTCTTGCGATAAAAAGTCAAACTTTTGCGGTGGGGCTTTCAGCTTTTTTATTGTAGGTATCTTTGATAAGCCAAACCACTCCTGCGCCGCGCGCAAGCACGTCCCCAAAACTATCAGGTGGTTGTTTATAGTTTTATTCGCCAGCCCCTTGCTGATTTTCTTGGCTTTATATTGCTCAACTCGCAAAGTATCTATTTTATCAATCGGGGTTTCGCCAAAAAATGGCACTAAATGGCCTTGAAGCGTGTATTTCTTATTGCCTACTTCCGAATACTTATTATTGGTTTTTACGTATGTTTCAAACCATTCCCACGCAAAATTCTTAAACTTCTGTTCTCGCTTTTTTTGTTTTTCTTCATCCTCCGCCGACTTCACAAGTTTTCCCATAGCCAAGTCGTGCCGGATTGTCGCCTCATACGCTTCCGCGCCAGCCTTAGAGTTTTCCGGACTTGGTATGCGAAATCTCTTGCGATTATACCTAATATCTACATACCATCTTTTTTTAATCTTTCTTACTGCCATAGTGTTGTAAGCCAACTGATTCAATCCGATTTTGTTGCAAATAGGAAATGACATCGTTTTTATCAAAACGAATGCTCCTCATCACTTTGTGAAAAGGAATAAGCCGTTTTTCAATTAAACGATATACTCCTGCGTGGGAAATTTTCAGCATATTCGCCAATTCGTCCAGCGTCAGTAACTCTATTGTCGGATTGTTGCCAGTTAGCATTTTAATTTGTGAAAGAGCAATATAGGTGCGATATTATCGCCGGACTATATTACTCTAACATAATGTTATCTTTTAATACGACTTTTTTTATTTTCCTGCATTAGGTTTGTTTTCGGATTGTTTTAGGGTCGTATCATACGTTTTCAAAACAAGGTTGCAAATTAGCTTTGCCATACTTAATTTGATTTTGCGTTTTTGCTTACGCAAAACATCGTAAACGTCTTTAGTTACGCCGATTCTCCGATAGATATTAAGTTGCTCTTCCCGTTTATACATATTTATACATAGTTTTCTTATTGCCTTATAGTTATTGCCCTAAACCCCACCACCCACGAGCCGTTTCCTAAATCTGATACATACAGTAGGGGCGTAAGTTAATTCCGCTACTCGCCTTTTATGTAGTCTGTGGTATTTCCAAAGAGCAGGAGAAGGATTAAAAGTATTTGGGCAACTTTTTTGAAAGTTTTTCCAACGCTTCTCCATCGGCGGAGATTAACGCTCCGCTCGTCTGCTATCTCCAGTTGGAGATCATCACTCAAAGCCTGTCTGTATCGTCCTTTGAGGTATCCGTTTCTGGCTTGCTTGCCACCCGTTTTTTAACGTCCACGGGTTCTCCTGTAGGGAGTGGGGTAGACGCGGGTTTATTCACCCTATTATTAGGATAGCAATCAAAAATATGTCATTACTGTAATGACATCATTTTTTGGGACAGGGGTGTGGATACACAAAAAAGCCCTATTTTCAGAGGCTTTTTTGTTCTGTATTACCAACAGCTCAATAATTTTTTCTTAATTTTCGTTGCCTCCGTTTCCTGAATGCTTCATAACATTTCTTGCTGCAAAATTGCATCGGCATTTTGTTTACTCTATGGATATTGTTTAATGAGGAGTATTTTTTACAAAAATCGCATAGGTTTTTGGTTCTTAATATGACTTCCGGCAACGGCGGCGTTTTCTTGTCTTTAAGTATCGCTTCGTAACATATTCGGTTTTCCAGCTTCGTACAGAACCGCCTTGTATTTTTTTTACAAAGGGATTTTCCGCAACGATTGCAAATGGTATTGAACTTTTTGGCGACGTATTTTCTCCGGAGTTCTATAAGGAGTTTAACGCGCTTACCCAAACCCAAATCTTTAAGTAGTATAGGAAAATAATGTTCAATACAGTCTTCTAAAAATCTCACACATTCAATCCTAATGGTCGTTAAATCGCCAGAGATTTTCTTATTGGCCAACTCTATAATTTTATTAAAAGCCAAAACCGAAATGTTCTTAGCATTCTTCGTTTTGATATTGCATTCCTGTAAAAGCTCGGAAGCAAATACTCTTCGTTTGTCGTCGTATTCTAATAGAAATTGTTCTTCCTCGTAAGATTCGTAATTATCGCGTATCAGTTCGGCGATGATAAGGTTTTGCCTTATTTGTTCGTGGTAGTAGCGCTGGTCTGGGCGAAAAGAACTTTTGAAATAGCTATCTACTTTCTTTTCCATTTCTCTAATATTCCTTAGTGATATCTTTTTTTTGTGGTCGGATCTAGCCTGCATCTTAAACGCGCCGTCATATGCAAGAACCCTAATGCCCAGATAAAAAATGTTTCTATCCTTTTTGTTGCGCACTAAAGCATTAAAGTTTTTAATTTCCTCTTCGTTTGCCTTTATAACATCGTTGTATATTTGATGGAAAATAGAATGATTTTGCGTTTTGGTTTTCATACAGTTAGTCGTATTATTTACCGCGCAGATTAAAATGACCTTACCCGAAAAGTCGGGCACTTTCAATACCAGAGGATTTATGCTAATCTAAAACTATAAAAATTAAGTAATAAACATTAGCCTAAACCGCGTTCACGCGCGGCACGGCTCAAAGACGGATCACGCACAAAGAACCCATCCAAGGGTCGCGTGATCCGCCATATCGGGAAACCGGTATGAGAGGCTTTGAGCCTCTATCTTGGGTGGGCTTTTTGTTTAAAAAAATGAATAGCAAACACTTACGAGGCAAAAACTTTTTTATAAATGCTGTGATAGCAATAATACCGGCGTCCTTAGTAATAGGCCTTATCAAGGAAACATTAGTAGAGTTTAATCTCATTGTGGGTGCTTTTTGGACATCTATTCTTTACACCGGGATAATTTTTTTCTTAATTTATTTTAGCGGAGTGATTAGGGAAAAATTATGAACGCAAAACAAAAAATATTACAAATAATTCTTTTCGTTATCTTCCTCGCAATATCGTGGTTTTTGTTAGCGCTAATTCCGGTCTTGATTTTTTTTAATCAACCCAACGATGCATTTTTCGGTTTTCGCGATTCTGTGCTTGGTCGTTTCCTTTTGGGCGGTGGTGCGGTTCTCGCCATTCGTTATAGTTGGAAATTATCAAAAAGAATAGTTTCCAAAAATGTCTAAACGAACGGAGATTGTTTTGGTCATCGCGTTATTTTTGCTGACTTTTGGAATAATAGTTTATTGGAACGATTATTACTTTCCGAGTGATTGCGAAGATTGTCTAGATGACGAGCAACGCCAGTGGTTAAAAGAAAACTATTATCCGCAGAAAGAAAAACAGCTTCGTTGCGAAGCAGTCTATGACAAATGTTTAGAGGAAGGTATATGAATAACAAATCCAAAAAAATCACTAATCGCAAACCACCCCACGAAATTGAAATACTTGGTGTGAAATTGAGTAAAGATAATTTCCCGGCGTGTTATGAATGGGCGCTAAAAGGCGGCGATAAGCTACAAAAATCCGTAGAGAATATATTAAAACAGGAGGGCTGGGATAAAGATAAAGCCGCATCGGTAATGACGATACTGGAAAGCGACTTAGAAAAAATCTAAACTTAAAAAATGAGAACACCTCGCCAATACCACAAATGGATAACAATATGCATTTTACTTATCACCGTTGACAAAATCGGCAAAAAAGCCGAAATCTGCAAGTAATAAAATTTCCGCCGGAAATCTTCCCAAAAACGATAATTTATGTTAATCTCAATTCATTATTTGTAGTGATTAAATCACAAATGTTTGAACAGTCATTCAAAAATATAGACGGCATACTTCACCGAGATGCCGGATGCGCTACGGAATTGGATTACATAGAACAGACCTCTTGGATTTTATTTTTGAAATACCTTGATGATTTAGAAAAAGATAAAAAGACAGAAGCAGAACTTGCCGGTAAAAAGTATGAATCCGTTATTAAACCAGAATATCGTTGGGTTGTATGGGCTGTGCCGAAAACAAAAGACGGCAAGCCAGACCACAGCAAAGCATTAACGGGCGACGACTTGAAAGAGTTTGTTGACCATAAACTATTCCCCTATCTTAAAAAGTTTAGGGCGGAAGCCGAAAGACCGGATACGATTGAATATAAAATTGGCGAGATTTTCAGCGAACTAAAAAACAAAATCCAAAGCGGATACCGGCTCCGCGAAGTTTTGGATATTGTGGACGAAATGCGCTTTCGGACAGACCGCGAAAAACACGAACTCTCGCACTTATACGAAGAAAAGATTAAAAGAATGGGCAATGCCGGACGCAATGGCGGCGAGTATTACACGCCCCGCCCGCTTATCAAAGCGATTGTTAAAGTGGTTGCGCCGAAGGTTGGCGACAAAATCTACGACGGCGCGTGCGGGTCGGCAGGGTTTCTTGTAGAGTCATTTGATTATCTCAAAAAAAGCAAGAATCTTTCTCCTGCTGAATTTGTAAAACTGCAGAAAAGCACCTTCTATGGCAAGGAAATTAAATCACTCGCCTACATTATCGGGGTGATGAATATGATTTTGCACGGCATTGAGGCGCCAAATATCCTTCACACAAACACGCTGGCGCAAAATATAAACGACATTCAGGAAAAAGACCGCTACGACATCATTCTTGCCAATCCTCCTTTCGGCGCTGGCATCGGGCGGGAAATACAGCAGAACTTTCCAATCAAGACCGGAGAAACGGCCTTTTTGTTTCTCCAGCATTTTATTAAGATTCTCAAAGCGGGAGGCAAGGCGGGCATCGTTATTAAAAATACCTTTCTTTCCAACACCGATAACGCTTCGGTGAGCTTGCGCAAACACCTTTTGGAAAGCTGTGATTTACATACGATTCTTGATTTGCCCGGCGGTGTGTTTCAGGGCGCGGGAGTAAAAACGGTCGTGCTGTTTTTTGAAAAAGGCGCTCCTACTAAAAAGATTTGGTATTACAAATTGAATTTGGATAGAAATTTGGGTAAAACAAATCCTCTTAATGAAAAAGATTTGGCAGAATTTGTGGAGTTGCAGAAAACTCGGAAGGATTCCGACAATTCTTGGTCGGTTGATGTTTCAAAGGTTGATACAAAGACATTTGATTTGTCGGTGAAAAATCCGAACGAAAAGGGTGAGGCAGAATTGCGCGATCCAAAAGAAATACTGGGCGCGATCAAGAAACTGGACAAAGAAAGCGAAGAAATTTTAAGTGAAGTCAGAAATTTAATTGGATGAAATGATAATATGGACTTTTCAAAATTTACATTTTCTAAAAAATACATAAGGAACGAAAAAGAGCTCGAGCTATCTTTTGATTTTGATCTAAAAGAAATAACCGGACACAATAGGAAAGTTTTTGACGACTGTAGAAGTCTTCTATATTACTTACAAAATAACGTGGAGAAGAAACTGTTCATCACCCTTACACAGACTGATAGCTTTTGTGAGGACGGCAATAAGTTGGTGATAAATCTTAGACCTTATCAAGAGTTTTGTAAAAAAATAGGGCAAAGTGGCAAAGATAGAACACAAGCTTTTCTCGCACAGGGATTAAGACATTATTCAGAGGAGGAAAAAAATAGAATCATTGCGGACTCAACAGAAGAAGAAATAATAGAGAGGATTAGAAATTTTACAAATGAGCAAAAGAATATTTTTCTCCAAAAACTCAAGGGAATTGAAGGCATAGAACTACCTATGGGAGATATAGGTCAAGTCTCAAACGAAGACTTCCTGAAAGCATTCTCTTCTTTTTTAAATGATCCAGTAAAGCAAGGAATAATAACTAACAACTATTCACAAATTCAGGTACATATTTTAGAAGGATATAAGCAATTCTTGGGAAACAATTTAGATAAAGAAGAAAGTTTTATTCAGGACTGGATTGATGGGAAAATTAATGATGATGGGCAACTGAATAATTTACAAGATGAGGAAAGAAAAAAAGTTAAAAAATCAAGGTGTTTAATCTTTGGACTGGAATATATTTCACATAAACGAGAAGGAGTAGTGAGTTCAAAGAAGTTTGATATATTAACAAGAATCTCTCTAGGCAAAAATGATTATGTATTAATTGAATTAAAATCTCCAAATAGCGATGTATTTAAAACTGTCACAAAGAGTAATCAAAATGAGGGAGAATCGGTAGAGTATCATCTTTCAGACGACACCTCTCGTGCCATTCCTCAAATTTCTGACTATAGAAGCTTGTTAGAAAATGCTACAGAGGTTGAGTGGCAGAAAATCGGTCTTACCAAAGGGAAGATCTCCAAGTGCCTGATTATTATAGGAACAAAAAAAGATGACCTTGTGTGGTCAGAACATTTTTTGAGTTTAAGAAAAAACTTGAGTAGCACAATTGAAATTCTGACTTATACGGATTTAGTTCAGAAGCTTGAAACAACGATAAACAATCTTAAGGAAAATCTTTAATTATGACCTGGCAAACAAAAAAACTTGGTGAGGTTTGTAATTTTTCCAACGGATTGTGGAAAGGAAAAAAACCACCCTACATTCAAGTGCATGTGATAAGAAACACGAATTTTACAAAAGATGGAAAATTGAATGATTCTGATATTGCAAATTTAAATGTTGAGAAAAAGCAGTTTGAAAAAAGAAAATTGTCATTCGGTGATATTATTCTTGAAAAATCTGGTGGTGGCGAGAAACAGCCAGTGGGTCGTGTAATTGTTTTTGATAAGAAAGACGGCAACTATTCTTTCAGTAATTTTACTTCTTCTGTTGGGGTTAAAGATAAAAATCAACTACATTTTAACTTTTTGCATAAATATCTTTATTTCATTTATATTTCTGGAGTTACGGAGAGTATGCAGAGCCACTCAACCGGTATTAGAAATTTAGACTTAAACAAATACAAAGAAATTAAAATCCCTCTCCCGCCGCTTCCCGAACAAACCCGCATCGTGAAGATTTTGGATGAGGTTTTTGAGAAGACGACGAAGGCGCGGGAAAATGCCGAAAAGAATTTGAAAAACTCCCGCGAGCTTTTTGAATCGTATTTACAGAATGTTTTTGCTAATCCGGGAAAGAATTGGGAGGAAAAACAAATCGGCCAGATATGTGAAGTTGAATATGGATATACGGAAAAGGCAAGAAATTATGGTGATTATAGATTTGTAAGAATTACTGATACAGATGAAAGTGGCTTACTAACACAAGAAAATAAAATGTATATTAATTCTTTTGATGAAGCGGGCAAATATACCTTAGAAACAGGAGATTTGTTAATGGCTCGGACGGGAGCCTCGGCTGGCAATGTTTTATTTTTTGAAGGAGATGAAAAAGCAGTGTTCGCGTCATATCTTATTAGGATTAAGTTTGTAAAAAAGATATTAAATAAATTGTATTGGTATTTTGCAAAGTCAGAGTTTTATTGGCGTCAGGTTAGGCGACTTTCTGCTGGCTCGGCTCAACCTCAATTTAACGGTGGCGCATTGAAGCAAATAACTTTTACTTATCCAAAATCTCTACCCGAACAAAAAGCCATTGTCAAAAAACTGGATTCGCTTTCGGAGCAAACAAGAAAATTGGGAGAGAATTATCAGAAAAAACTTGATGACTTGGAAGAGCTTAAAAAATCTGTCTTAAATAAAGCATTTACACAAGCGTTATGAACGAGGCAGAAACAAGAGCCGAATATATTGACCCGAAGCTGAAAGAAAGCGGTTGGGGCGAGGCGGAAGGAGCAAAAGTCCTTCGGGAGTTTCGTATTACCGAAGGACGCATTCAAGTTGGCGGCACCAGAACCAAGCCGGAAATCGCCGACTATGTTTTAGTGTATAAAAATCAGAAACTGGCGGTGATTGAGGCCAAACAGGAAAGTTCTCCGGCAACGGAGGGCGCGGCGCAGGCAAAGGAATACGCGGAAAAATTAAAGATTGAGCATACTTACGCGACCAACGGAAAAAAGATTTACCAAATCTCAATGAAGTCCGGCAAAGAGGAATATGTTGATGCATTTCCAACGCCAGAAGAGTTGTGGAACAGAGTTTATTCAGACCAAAACGAATGGAAAGAGAAATTCGCGGGAGTTCCTTTGGAGGGCGAACTTGGGAAGCGTTATTACCAAGAAATTGCCGTTAACAACGCGCTCAACGCCATTGCGGAGGGCAAGAAGCGAATTTTGCTCACTCTTGCAACCGGCACGGGAAAAACAGCCATTGCCTTTCAGATTGCTTGGAAACTCTATCAAACTCGCTGGACTTTACAGCGCGACGACGGGCGGCGCCCCCGGATTCTTTTCTTAACAGACAGGAATATATTAGCAGACCAAGCATTTAATACTTTTGGCGCGTTTCCGGAAGACGCGCTGGTGCGAATCAATCCTTTGGATATTAGGAGGCGTGGGGCAGTTCCGACAAACGGGAGCATATTCTTTACGATATTTCAAACATTTATGAGCGGGTCGGGAGATACGCCGTATTTTGGCGATTACCCGCCGGACTTTTTTGATTTTATTGTAATTGACGAATGCCATCGCGGCGGAGCGAATGACGAGGGAAACTGGCGCGGAATTATGGAATACTTTTCTCCGGCAGTGCAGTTGGGCTTAACCGCAACTCCCAAAAGAAAAGACAACATTGACACCTACAAATACTTTGGCGAGCCGCTCTATATTTATTCTCTCAAAGAAGGAGTGAATGACGGATTTTTGACGCCGTTTAAGGTAAAGAGGATTCAAACCACGATTGACGAGTATGTTTATACTTCCGACGACCAAATAATTGAAGGAGAGGTTGAGGAAGGGAAAGTGTATCAAGAGGATGATTTTAATAAAATCATTGAGATTAAAGAGCGCGAGGCGAAGCGCGTTCGTATAATGCTTGACGAAATAAATCAGGATGAAAAAACAATCGTATTTTGCGCGACGCAAAATCACGCGCTTGCGGTGAGGGATTTAATAAACCAATACAAAGAGAGTAAAGACCCGCATTATTGTGTTCGCGTAACGGCAAACGACGGAGCGCGCGGGGAACAATATCTGCGAGAGTTTCAAGATAACGAAAAGACGATACCGACCATCCTAACCACCTCTCAAAAGCTCTCTACGGGCGTAGACGCGCGTAATATACGCAACATCGTGCTAATGCGCTCTATTA
>Ga0209542_10019434_pt1 | contig 10874 bp, 6 predicted proteins | sample RifCSPhighO2_01_FD_184028 | JGI IMG/M metagenome (GOLD analysis project Ga0209542, IMG submission 184028) | Soil microbial communities from Rifle, Colorado - Rifle CSP2_plank highO2_0.1 (SPAdes) (version 2) | ecosystem: Environmental > Terrestrial > Deep subsurface > Rock core/Sediment ...
AGCCATTCAAGTCATTCAAATCATCATTTAATGTTTGGACAATCACGACAAACCTTAACCATTCAGTGGATGAAGCGCGGCTTTCAAGAGGAGAACAGCCTGACTTTACAAGCGTGCTCTCTATTATGCGATCGTGTTCTGCAGACCACGTATTTGTTGTATCAAAAGACGCTGCATACTTTTCTGACTGCGGAAGCGAAACAACAGGATTCTGCGCGCTAAGCATGCTTGGCGAGCCGTTGCCGGGAAGACAGCTCCTTCGCCTGGCAGCAAAACGGATCGGAAAACTTGCTGACGAATTCGTCTTCAATGTTGACACGTTTGACGCGCCTGACCGCATAGAAGGCTTTGACATTATCGGGGAAGGACGTGCGCCAAACTGCCAGCAGACAATTGATGGTGCGCGTTCAAGATGGGGAAACCTGCAAATAGCCTCAGGAAATATCATAGGATTTTATCCTGGCTGCGGGGGAACCTGCGGAAAAGAATGTGAAAACTATTTGCGACCGACCTTCAATTCGCCCTTGCGCAACGTTAGCATAAGGTGCGCTGCAGACAACCAGTGCCGCACCGGGCCGCCGTACGATCCGTTCTGGCTTGCAAATGAGCGAGAGATTATCGGAAACATTGTGAATGCGACTTCTTAGACTTCATGCCGCGGCAAATCCGCGATGATTGGATAAGCATATGCACGCAGCCAGGCGAGATACAGAATCAGCAAAACGACACGGGCACTCTCCGCAATTCCTGAAAAAGGCACGAATGAAAGAAGGTAGAATATGCCGAATCCAACAATGTAATATATCACCAGCGAAAGCGCGGCAGGAACAAGCAGTCGATGGATTTTTCCGATTCCAAACCCAAGACCGTTGCTTATGCTATAACCAATCAGATTTGATTTTGTGAACAGCGCGTGGACAATAAGCGTGAAGTATCCTGCGATGAATAACAAAATTACAAGGACAACTCTGCTGCTTGGATCGCGCAGCACACTTGCACCGACAACCGAAAAGATAATTAGCCAGAAGAGCCACCAAATCGCGTTTAAGCCCAAAAACCTGAACAGTGTTTTCTTTGAGAATTGCTCTCCTGCAATCGTCGCCCAGCTAAGATATCTAAATATTGTGTAGATACAAAGGCCACCTATAAGAAACAGCAGAAACCCTGCTGCGAATGTGAAGATTAAGTTCTGCAAGCTTTGTGCTGCTTGAGCGGTGAGCGTGGGTGAAACCATCATCTCACGTGTGATCCCCCCGTTTGACTTGATCGCGTCAGTTGTAGAGGTTAGCGCAGCGCCATACAGCCAGCCCACCAAAAAAATGAGCAGGATCAAAATCCCGTCAAATAATGCAGTTAGCAATATTTTTTTCCATTGCGAAAAAGAACCAGTGAACTTGTCGAACTCTTTCTTGGAATAGGGTGTAGGAAGCAGGATGAACATTATTCCTGTGATTGCAAGGAGTACGCTCCACAGATTGGCTGCTGCGTTAAGAAGTCCAATAGCGATAAGAAGAATTCCTGCAATGCGCATGGATGTCACCAGCTTTTTCATGTGATTCACGTTTTGTTTCCACTATTTAATTCCTTTGCATCAGGATAACCCTGCAATTTTATCGAACCTTTCTATTTTGTAGGGTTATCAGACTCCAAGCCCCTCTGGTTGCACACGTGCGGGCGCAGTTGCTGCTCTGGGAGTGGTTGTTCTGTCCTTTGGCGCAATTTGCTCGATACTGAGCGCTCCCCCTGTATATTCACGGAATGGAACACATAACTCGTGCGCGAGCTTTCCGCTGTTTGCTCCTCCTGACGGCAAGCCAGGATCGAATGTTAGGCAAACGCCATCATACTCATTTGTGCTGTACTTGTATTTATGATCGTGCGCTTTTGAACCTTTGGAAATAATCTGGCTGGTTGAAAACCAAGGCACAGTAAAGACTGCCTCCCCATAACTTGTTGTTGGAAGCATACTGAAAAACGCTTGAATGTCTCCGACCTCCTCGACACTGCCTGCTGTTTTTCTTGGTGGCGGAGTGTAATCGATCTGGGCGCTGCGCTTAAATTCAACGTTGAACTTCAAGTCTTCTTCCTCCGCACTGTTTGTCACACTGTATTCGACATGGTATAACCTTATGCTGATGTTTCCTAACGTTTCTGGATTAAATGATGGTTGTGTTTCCCATAATATCTAAAATCTGCTGGCGCGTTAAACCGGACACGTTGATTGGGCCTGAGCGCTGGGCATTTAAGCTTGCACTGCTTACAAGTTCTCCACCTGGTCCCCGTCCTGCCAAGACATTATCTGCGGTGATCTCGTGAATCTGGCCGCATGTTGCAGAGACTAAACAGTTCTCAATGCCTGCGCCCAAACAAAACTGTCTTGCCAAAGCTTCACGATTCCAGCCGGGTGCCCATGTCAAACTGGTCACTTTCGCAAGACCGTTATACTGCTCGTACGAGCGCAGCAGAAAACCTAATGATCGTGCTGGACCAAGTGTATATAACACATCAAGCACACCAAACTCAAGTCGTGCAAATCCTATGCTGAAACTCACGCCGTGGATTCCGCGGTTTAATGCCTGATCTGCCATGTTGCGCAGTGCGTTATCCGCAACATCAGGGTCAGCAAGACCGCTTGTTAACCGCGCACGCGCATCACCTTTTGAAAGCTTATGATTTCCATCATCGAGCAAATTTCCATCACTGTCCAGCTCAACATAGTCTCCTTCTTCATTTATCCCAACTCCGTATCCTGGTTGGTTTGTCGTGACTTTAATATCACCTTGGGCACGATAATTCTCAGGAAGATTTTTGATTTGTCCTAATTTGTACTTTTTCTCTGCTTCGCTTAATGATTTTGATTTTGTGATTCTATCAGTGAGAGCTGCCTTATCTAAGTACGCGGTTATAACTGACGCGCCAATAGTGTCTCTGCTGTTAAAAAACTCAAGTGTGGAACTTTTCAGTACTTTCACTTCGCTTGGGTCTTTACCTACTTTTACTGGTTCATATTCAAGTGATAATCCAGTCTTCCCTTCAAACGTGCGTGCGCCAGTCTTTTCATCACAGCTTGTGCATGATTCGCGTGTTGTCTCTACGGTTTCAGTCCAGGTACCGCCGTGCGGCGTGATGACTTTTTCTTCAGTCACAAAATTCTTGAACACAAAACCGCTTGTCTGAATATTTGGCGGCATTACAAACGACCAACTCTTTCCTTCTTTTCGAACGGTTGCCCCTTCCTGACTTGCAAGAACCTGCGCAAGTGGAAGTGGAATCAATTGGCTTCCATATTCTTCATTATTACTGACTTGTCCTTTGGTGTTGATATACACACTCTCTGGCTTTTCTGAGCGAGTCGCTCTTTCAAGTGCGGTAACTTCTGCTGAAGTGAGCGCGCTTCCTTGGGCGCTTTGGCGCGTTAATGAAAGAGTTCCATCACGAACAGCAGCTTCAAATTGATGTGCGATGATTGGATTCGGAGTTACTTCAGGCTGAGGGGAGGTTTTGGTGTTTGTGGTGACTTGTTTTATGTCAGCTAATTCGTTTTTGCCATTGTACCGACCAATAGCATATCCTGTTTCTGTGACAATTAAAACAAAATATTCTTGTCCAAATCCGTGCGCAGTCTCGTACCTTTGTTCTTGTGGATTTCCTGACGACTGAACAAGTCTGAACGTCTTGCCGTCTGCAGTGTATGTTCCATCTCTGTTTCGCGCAAGATTAGTGTCTGCGCTTGAGTGTTTTTCTGCTTTATTTACTGCGCCTATCGCGCTTGCTGCTGCTTGCGCCATAGCATTTTTAGCATCAGCGTCACCTGCTCCACCTGGGCTTGCAGGAGTGACAGGCTTTGGTGCAATTGTAGGCGTAGGTTGTGGAGGCGGCACTGAGACCTGAGAAGTATCCATTTCAGAATCAACGTAGGGTAGTTGAGTAGCGTGATCTCCTCGTGCACGTCCCACTTGTGGAGGAGTACTGCCTATTTTATAGGTGTAGATAAGGTAACTGTTATCATATAATCTGCCCGCATTGTCTTCGTATACAACATCCGTGTCAAGATCGTTTGGTCCATAAATCATCAACTCGTTTCGATCAGTTACCTCTAATCTGAAATTTTTGCCCTCGGCATAATATTTTTTATCAACAGGATCATATTCATAAATCCGGTCGAATGTCGTTCTATCAAGTCCGCTTGTGATACTGATAGGAGGATGTTCTTGACCACTTGATTCAACCGCTTTTCCTGAAGAAGATGACAGAGGTGCACTGCAACTTACAATAATAAACAATAACAGAAGAGCAAAAATTTGTGGTTTCATCCACTCTCACCCTTCTCCTGCTCTTCCATCTCGTCTTTGATGTCTTCCATGCGCTTGCAGTACTGACCGTCGGGCGGAGTTTGGAAGAAGCCCTTTGTTTTTGCCATATGGGTGAATGATGCGACCGCTTCTGCAATGGTTGATGTAGTTTTGAACAGAGCGCAGCCTGCATACACTGCGGTGTTTGGAACAAAGCAAGTGCTTTCGCACACCGCGCCAATAATGGTTGTGAACAGCGCAACGGGATTTGTGATAATGTCAATAACCATGTTGGTCAGGCGGTCAAAGAACTGCGAAAAAGGAATAGTTGCCCAAATCTGGCCGACCACGTACTGGCAAATCAAAAACTGGTGCATCTCGTTGCAATAACTCACCGGATAGCCTTGCGTTTTCACCTCATCGTGCAAACATACTGCTTTGAAGCACTGCACTTGGCGCAGCTTTTCCAAATTGTACACGATTCCAGGAAGGCACATACAGATCGTGCTCCAGAACAGTGAGTCTTTGACGTTCAAACTCTGCGCAGCAGAAATATCCTGACCTAACTTGGCGTTTTGACCTTCTCTTTTTACTGAACTTTGCGTGGCATCATTAAGACCTGGAATCTGGCTGACAAACTCATTCACGTTATTGCACCACGGTGCTCCACCGCCAGTCACTCCTGGAACGCTCCACTCGCTTTTTCCTCCCTGGATCGCGTTGCAGTTTATCACTGAACACACTTCGTCAAGTACTTCAACTACTGATTTGTACATTCCTGCACTTATTTCTTCGGTTTGGCACAGCGTGGATCCGGTTGCGCTCACTCCCGCGCCGGCAGGAGCAGTTACACCGCCCGCGGTCAAGCTTTCTCCGATTGCTTTTACCGCAACTGTAACGGTGTACAGCGCGCCGATTATTGTTGTAAGAATCGTCTTAATCTGGCATAAAATTTCTGCGTAATGCAAGAACTTGCGCAAGGATCCAAGCCATTTCTGGTTGGCAAGCCCGTCGTCCATTGCGTCTTTAATCTGCTTTTCCACTTCGCCATACATGTCTTTTTGAGGCAGGTTGTAGAACTGCAAACTTAACTTTACCGGAAGGGTCTGCGGCAAGGGCGCAACATAGCCTTGCGTTGATTGGTTTACCTTTCGCTCGCTCTTCGACAAGATTGAAATCGGACAGGTGATGTTAAGATTATCAACTTCATAATTGCGTGCGGAAAGCTTGAGCACAAGAAACGGCTCTTTGCTTCCTGCCGCATTATTTGTCAGATACACATCTTCAAGACTGCTTGCACCAGGGCCTGAACACTCCTCAACGTTTTGCGGCCCCTGAATCACAAGAGGGGAAATGTCTTTGCGCTGCGACTTGAGCGCGATCTTGCATGAAACATACGGGGAAATTATGCTTGCGGTAGCGCGATCGATCAATTCAGGAGTACAGCCAATATCCGCTTTCCAATACGTCGCGCTCGACTGGTTCTCAAGCCCGAAAATGTCAACGCTCGCGTTTGAACCAACACTGTTCCCTGCATCATCGGTAAAAGTAAAACCAATCAGCGCAGTGTACGGACCAGCAAAGTCAATCCTGTGCTCAAACGTGCACTCAGTTTCCTTACTGTTCTCAAGCGCAACGCACGATTTGGCAAGTTCACCATCCTCTCCGCCAAGATCGCCAAAGTTTGCGCGGGCTTGCGTAAACCCTTGCGAGCGAATGATAAACTGAACATAGTTGCCCTCCACTGGCGCGTCTGGACTTCCTGTCTGCTCCCCTTTCAAAATGTTTTTTTGCACAAGGCTTGGCGTGACCGGAGGAGTGTTGTCATACACGATGGTGAATTTCTGAAGGGTTGCCATCGCATTGTCCAAATCATCGCTTGCGCTCACCGCGATTTCATATTCTTTCTCTTCCAAACCCTGCGCGCTTAGAAGCCATGAACATTTCCAAGAACTGTCGAATGCACAGCTTTGCGCCTTCACAAATTTTCCAAGCCCAAGAGAAGCGAGATCTGCAAACGCGTTTGCTTTCTCAAACCCTGCGCCAATGCCGCCTTGATCATCTTTGTCTTCAAACTCAACAGCAAGGTATGTTCCTTTTCCATACAGCGGAATTCCATCGCGCAGCGCCTGCGCAGCGATTCCTTTAATCGTCGGAGGAGTATTATCTGAAGTCATCGTGCAGGGAAAATCCACGTTTTGCGCGTTTCCCAGAATATCTTTTGCTTTTACCGCGATCTTGCAGTTTGAAGTTTCACGCACGGGAATGTTTCGCCAAATGTACACATTGCCGCTTACCGCGCTTGGCAAGACAAAACCACTTTGCGAACTTACCTGTCCAAAATCAGCAGCCACTTCATTTCGATTCACCTGGCTCTCGTCAGTAATCTGAACAGACACTGTTGCGAGTTTTTGCTCACCTTCATGCACGTGTGAAAGCGTATTTCCCTGCGCGTCAACGATAGATAACCTTGTAATTTCAGGAGCGCTTTTGTCTACTTCAATATCCTTGCACTGCGCAGGGTTTTCCTGTCCTAAAAAGTCCCGCACTTTCATGCAGACGTTTCCAGACTGGTTAAGCAAGTAATTTACTGTTCTTGACTTTGCGCACACTCCACTTGCCCCAAGTTCAGCGACAAGCGTTTGCCCGTTTTGGACAAAGAGCACTTCCTTGACTCCAGAACACCCTTCAGGATTTCCGTGCACAAGACCATAATCCTCCACAGAATACGTGAACGCGACGCTTCCAGTGGTGACAAGCGGTTCTGCTTTGAACTCCTTGATCACGGGCGCGAGATTATCAATGGCAAGAACAACGGAACGATTTGCAACTTTTCTTCCATCATCATTGCGCAATTCAATCGCGAACGGAATAGTGCGATACGACTCAAAATCAGGATCGTCAAATGTGCAGCGGTAAAACTGCGAGTTTTGCTCTTTCGCGCAGCTATCAAAAAATGAGAACGACTCGTCGATATAAACACGCAATTGCTGGTTGTCAATAATATCCTCTCCGGGAATCTGGGCAAGCACTTGAATTTTCAACGCATCTTTTGGTTTTGCAAACCCTGTCGCGCCGTTTTGTCCAGAGAACTGGCTCACGGTTAATTCCTGCGCGGCAGCTGCTGGAAGAGTGATCATGAGCACGATCATGACGCTTGCAACAAACTCCTTGAAGTTTTTCATCGGGAAACCACCGGCCAGACCAGCGACGGATTTTGATCAACATAACCCTGCAATTTGCTTGCTTCACCAAGATCCTCAATGACGCGGTTGCGCTCTTCAACTGCGTCGATCGAAAGCACGAATTCCCTGAATTCAATATTTCTTGCACCCTTGAGCATATCTGAAGTGAACAAGTAGTCAAATTCCGCGATTCCATAGGGGAATGGGCTTGTTTCGTTGAACCTGATCGCGTTTTCAGGAACCATCGAACATTCTTTTTCTGAAGTCATTATCTTTTTCACGCGGACACAGCGCTCGTCTGGCGGGATAGTGAGATTCTGATGCAAAAGGCTGATCACGCTGATGTGGTATTGGCCAGGAGTAATGCGCATTTCTGCCGGAGCCTGGCTTTGTATGCTTGCAAACGCCGTGAACTGTCCGTCTTTTCGCGTCATGAGCACCAATGTTTCCTGACCGTGCTTATGGCGTGTAAGGCCTGCGGCCTGCTCAAATTCCCACCCGGCGTTCTTGCTTTCTTTTTTGATCTCGTAGTTTTTGACAGTCACACTGACGGTGCGGATCGGTTCAAGCGCGATACTTACGTTCTGCGGCTTTTCCATGAACGTGTCAAGTGCGACACTCCTGCTTTCATACTCTGGTTTGTTTAACTCAAGATGTCCGCCAATGCAGCGTGGGAACCTTGTGATGATCGTTCCATTAACCGTGCGCCCAAAATTACAGTTGTCATCGCCACACTGAAAACTTAAAGAAACATTATCCGCGCCCCTGCGGCTTTCCGCGTCGGTAACGTAGATCTGAACATCCCCTGACGTTCTTTGATCAGGACTGCAGAAAATAGACGGCTCAGAGGTTGTTTGCGCAAAAGGCAAGCTGATTCCCGTCACGAATGGAGCGCTGTTTCTCATGTTCTGTTCGAGGAAAAACTGGAAAGTGTATCCTTTCCCTTGCAACGCGTACGGGTTTCGGATTTCGACAAGCACGGGATAACTCAGGTCATACGCAAATTCATAACGGTTAATCGAGAAAGGAATAAGGAAGAAATTACTTCCCGTATCCGCCTGGCACAACTGGCCGTTGCAGTTCAAATCAAAATACGGCTCCCACCAGTCAAGATAGCGAAAACTTGTTTCAAGCAGCGGATAACTTTTGTTCAGCGGGATCAGAAACTGGCGATTGTAAATTAACTCGTACAGCTCTGGATCGCGAACTCCTTGCGGCGCACGGATATAGTTGTAATTTGCAGTTCCGAGCACCTGAATGAACGGAATGTATGACGTGAGCAAACGCTTGACATTTTTAAGCACTTCATACTTCACCCAATAATGACCCGCGCCAGGAGGGCCAAACTCAAGATCGCGGAACGGCGGGATGTCTGCATTTTTGCCTGCAAAGGTTTGCAAGATTGTCGTGGTCGCCTGTTCCAAGATGTGCTCGTGGATTTGCAAGTTTGTGATGTTGGTTGCAAGTTCGTAAATGTCTGCAAGATTCACGTCTATTTCGCTGACAAACTGGCTGACCTCAAAGCTTTGCCCGTCGCAAATGACGCGCAGCGGGTATTCTCCTGAAACAACCACGCTCTGCCCCGCTTCTGTATGCAGTGCTGGATCAGAAACAGAACTTATCGCGCAGCCTGGAACAGTTATGCTCGCAACACATGACGGAAGATTATCGTTTACAAACGTTGTGAGCTGCCCTGCGATGCTTTGACTTCCCTCCTTAAGCGACGGGCGCTTGGATGCAAACTCACAGTTTTCCGTGCACGAATCTTTGCTCTTCATGTACCACCAGGACGCAACGGCAAGCTCGCTTCTGGGCGAAAATCTCACCGCGTTTCCTTCGGTTGAAAAAAGAAGGTGGGCGCTTAGTGAACTTGCGTCAATATAACCTCCAGTCTGGCCGATTTTCTGCAAGCCATCAACGCTGATTTGCCTGATGCACTCGGCTACCGCATCCTGAACGGGCTGGACTTTTTGCGGCAGCTTTCCCACAGGTGAAATCAATGAGGAACTCCGATTCATGAAGTAAATCGCAAATCCGACTGCTACAAGAAACACAATCCCGATAATAATGAAGATAGTAACTTGCCCCTTCATGATCCCTCTTTTTGCTTGGTTTGCGGAAAGGTTGTTTATAAATGTTGCTTTGAGAAGCGCTCTTAATTTTCCAGAGCTTTTCTGGTTTGGCTGTCAGGTGCAGGACTTGTCAAGAACCATCGGTGATCGCACTGCGGTGCTCAACATCGGTGGCATGACTGGAGAGCGGTGGTTCTTGACTACACGAAAATCCACCCTCTTGTGGTTTTATAGTAAACCACCAGTCCGATTAAGACTGGTGGATTTTCGATGTGTCAAGAACCATCGGTGATCGCACTGCGGTGCTCAAGCACTCAGGTGGCATGACTGGCGAACAGCAGTACGCGATTTTTATCGTGACTTATTTTTGCCGCGTACTACAGATGCAAAAAGCTTTTATAGCAAAAAGAAAGCAAAAAGCGCATGAACGATGTAATTGGAGTTATTCTCGCAGGAGGGACGGGAAGCCGTTTGCGTCCCCTGACCCTCAGCACAAACAAGCATTTGTTGCACGTTGATGGTTTGCCGATGATCTGCTACCCTCTTGAATGCTTGCGCGAAGCAGGTCTTAAACACATTTGCATCGTCACCGGTCATGAATATGCCGGAGGATTCGGAGAGCTTTTGGGAAGCGGTGAGCGGTATGATGTCCAGCTTTCATTTGCGTATCAGGAAAAGGCCGCGGGGATTGCTGATGCGCTTGCGAAAGTTGAGTGGATGGCAAAGGGAAAGAATGTTGCAGTCATTCTTGGCGATAACATTTTTGAAGACACTCTTGTGATCAAGCGTGCGCTTGAAGGGTTCACAAAGGGTGCACGGATTATTCTTTCAGAAGTTCCCGAGGACAAACTGTATGAACAGGGGTTTGACAAGCAGCCGCGGGCCAAGTATGGAATTGCGCAGGTGGATGGAGAAAAAGTCGTGAGCATTGTGGAAAAGCCTTCAAAACCTGCGCAAAGCAATCTTGCTGTAACAGGCGCGTATGTCTATGATGAGCACGTGTTTGATATCGTAAAAAAACTCGTTCCTTCAAAAAGAGGAGAACTTGAAATCACCGATGTCAACAATGCGTATCGCGAGAAGGGACTGCTCACTGCGCTGCGCGTAAACGGTTGGTGGGGGGACGCAGGAGAAAATATCGACGCTTTGCACCATGCTGCCGAGCTTCTTCGCGCATCTCCAAAAACACGTGCGGAATACCGCAGAATTCTAACTGTCAAGAACCACCGGTGATCGCGATGTCGCTTCGCTCCTCGCTCAAGCACTCGGTGGCATAGTGGTGGTTCTTGACTACACGAAATGCCACCCTCTTGTGGTTTGCGCCA
>Ga0209542_10019435_pt1 | contig 10873 bp, 8 predicted proteins | sample RifCSPhighO2_01_FD_184028 | JGI IMG/M metagenome (GOLD analysis project Ga0209542, IMG submission 184028) | Soil microbial communities from Rifle, Colorado - Rifle CSP2_plank highO2_0.1 (SPAdes) (version 2) | ecosystem: Environmental > Terrestrial > Deep subsurface > Rock core/Sediment ...
TTGTTGCACGCTCCGCTTAAAAACATCCTCTTCCCGCCAGTACTGCAGAATGCCCCGCTCAACATCGGGCAATGACTGCTTGGGATCAACGGGGTCAAACATGGTTCCTACCATAGTCGAAAACGTCCGATTGGCACAGCGCCATGCGCTCTTTTTGAAATTTGCAATGATACAAAATATATTGTATGGTATATAGCCATGCCGGAACAAGGAGCGAGCGACGGCAATTATGAATTGAACGATTGGCAACGGCAGACGGTGCAGGAGTTGGTAGCGATTCCCTCCAACACGCCTGAAGGCGAGCGCCAAATAATGGAGTATATCCAAGAACGAATCGGTGAAGACCAGTCCCAACAACGAAACGCCCAGAAGCGCAATTTGCCGTTGAGGACTGATCCTAAATCCAAACGACGCAGCATTCATGTGGTTGAACTCGGCGCGCCACCGGCACAGGCCGAGCTTTCGGTGCTGTTGCACTCGCACGTGGATATTGTCGATCCTGATGAGCAGCCGCCGTTGAGCATTTTTCGCGAGCCGATCCCGTTGCCGCTTCCCCCGCCGCGTTGGCTGGATCGGTACACGTTCGATCCGACTGACAACAGGCCGAATGCCGCTGGCGTCTTCGATATGAAATCGGGGGTCATGCTGGCCATGGACCTGGCGGCTCATTTCGAGCCGCCGCCGGGTTTGCATTTGACCGTCGCATTTCTGCCGGATGAAGAGTATCGCTCGGCCGGAGCCAGACAACTTATGCAGTGGATACTCACCGAGCGCCGCCGTTATCACTTGTGCACATCGTTCGAAATCGACCCACAATCCACGGATGATCACGATCGGCGTCAGCGCATCATTTGCGGCCGCAGAGGAGATTTGAAGGTAGCCGGTCAAATAAATATCCATACGCAATCGCATGCGGCGGAAGCCCGCAAAGGAACGGAGGTTGATCAGTTGCTGGCGTTGGTACGCCAGGCGCATGCCAGAGTGTTCGAGCAGGCACCGCGCACTCACACATATTTGGGCAGGGAAGGAATGAACGGACGTGGCATGTATGCCGAGAGTACGTCGGCATCCAAAATGACCCAGGCCCAATTTCGCTACGGTGTTACGTTGGTGCCAGATGAACATGAACCGCCGCGCTCAAGTGGCACGGTTATGGCTTCGGCCATGCGATCACAAGAAACAACCATGCAGGAAGTAGTGGAAAGGCTGCGGCAAAGAATCAGAAGTTCTTTTGATCTGCACATCTGGCGGGATAATGACCTCATATCTTATCCACCCTTTTTCACCGATCCGGAACACCCTTTTATTGTCTCGGCGGCCGCGACAGCCAGGAGTCTCTTCCATCCGCATGCCCCCGCGCTCCGGGTTGGCGGCCGGTCCCAAGCGGACGCGAATCTTTTCTATGACTTTTTCGAGCAGCACACGCAGGCATTAGGATTGGAAGGACCGATTCCCGTCTTTGATCTGCCCTACCAAGGCGGTGGCGCGCACACGGTTGATGAATGGGCCGACTTTGGCAGCGTGGCGCGGGTGGGCGCTCTGACGCGTAAGTTACTGAGTGAGGTATGGCTCAATGTGATGCGTACAGCCAAACAGGCTTAGGGCCTGAAAATCTCCGGTTCTTCTTTGACGATCTGGCGGAAAAACCGGAAAATACGGTAACTTTGCCCATTCTATGGCCAGCGTTGACAGTAACGGCATTCCGGACGGATTAGACTTCATAACCAATGACGGTATCCCTTTGCCCCAACAGGCCAAGCCGCTGCCGAAACCCGATCGGTTTTATAAGAGTGGACATCTCGCGAGCGTACGCGTTGGTTTATCTCAGATTATGAAACTCAGCGAGCCTCGACCGCCATTCAACGACGCCCCTTTCCTGGATTCGTTTGAGAAGTTAACGGTATCGGAAGCTGAATTGAAAAATCCCCGCCTAAAGGATGTCAAGGCTGAAATTATGGTTATAGCCCGTGATCGGGCTCTCGGTATTGATCTGGCGTGGCATACATACATCCCAAAAGCGCTGCGGGAGAACAGCTTCCCCCCGGAGACCCAGCTCACGGTGAATGGTGACAGCCCCGAAGGGCGCAGAGTCATGAGCCTGGTGGACTACGTGCGTTCTAAACTTATTGTTCTGAAAGTTATGGGCGGCCGGTGGCCGGAAACGGAGGAAAAGGATATTCGCACCGCTGTCCAGCAGCAGCTTGCGCGAATGAGAGGGAGCAGCAAAAGGCCGCCGGCCGCATAAAACGTACTTATAGATTGTGATATGGGAGGCATTCCACTATCATGACTGCCATTTTTCTTCACAATGCTGCTGTGAACTTGTCCTCCCCTTCGGGCCCCGAGAAGAAGCTCCCCTATGGGGATATGCCGCGCCAGCCGTCAGACGTGCTTGATGTAGCGGAAAGGAAACTGGAGAGTATATCGCGCGTCGATCCGGTGGCACTTGAGTCTCTTTTCCATTCTCAAAGAGAAATAGATGATTTACAGGCAGAGATGCGAATTCAGGGTTTGCGAGTGCTTAATCGACGTGTGCGCAATGTTCCCCGAGGAGACCAGAGAGTCGTGGACGTTCTGACCCGTCGCCATAACGCTCGCCTGCGCGGCCGGGCTTTTGTCCTTAGCTTGCTACCCCTTCTCCAAGGGAAGGGCTACGACGCTATTGCCGCAATTGAAGCGTTTCGGGCCGAGGCAAAACGTGACGGCTTCTTTTTGTTTGAATATCCGTCGGACATGATCAGGCATCGTATCGATGACGATTATGTTCTGCCCGATGGTTCCCGGACTCCAAAGTACATTATAGTGGAGGCGGCTGGAACCTTGCCGAAGCCGAAAAACCAGGAGATAACTGAAAAGGATAAAATTCTCTATGAACCTGGTGCTTGGGCGGCGGATTGCCAGTTGGCGTTACCGGGGTTGGACGTGCAGACGACGCCAGTCGTCCCGCTCCCCAAAAAAGGCGATACCATTGATACCACTCGGAATGAAGGATTTGTGGACTTCGCAACTGAAAATCCACATCGTGTTGCTCTCGTTGCCGACATCGTTTGCTACGAAAAAATGGCCGGCTTGGGTCTGACATCAGCGGCCACGGCCGAAGCCCTGCGCATTCTGCGCGAAGAAGTAAACCCACAAAGGCGGGGCGCCGAAATTGAGATGGTGGCGGCGGAACTGGCGAGCTTGAAAGGCGTCGTGTTGCCCGACGGGACGGAACTGCGTTTAGGGGAACAGGAATTTCAGCAGGTCCCGCCTGTCGCCAATGAACGCAGTTTCTATCTTTTTGAACATCTTCGCTCTGATCATTGTTCGCCCTTTGAGACGGCGATGGTCTTACGGGACCGGAAATACCCGATTCACTTTAAAGACATCAATCCGGCTAAGCCCTACAAAATCATTGTGAACTGGTTCATTCAAGTGGCGAGTTTGAAGCGCTGACGGTGCTCGCGGCGCCTTGCCAGGTTTGCCATAGCGTTACCAGGACAGTCGGGAGGGCCAATAGCGGTACAAATGAACGGCTCAAGAGAGACTCTGCAACGATGGTTGGCATAGCCGTCAGCAGGAGCGTTTCGCCAAACCGGGTACTATTTTTTTGCAGCAACAGTGTGTAGTAAATGCCATAGGGCACTACTGTAAACACAAGCAAGAAGATAAGTGCTTTGGCAATGAGCAGCGGCGTTGCCTGGGCAAAATTGGTGAATGGCAGGAGAGCGAGAGAGGGGACGATCCCGATAGCAGAGAGCAGAAAGAGGAATGCCGGGAACCGGGCGCGGACGGTCGTCCCTTTTTCTTGATACCGGCGGCTGTAAATTGAGTAGAGCGCGAAGCCAAGCGAGCTGACGATTGCGGCTGCCAAACCGATTATGTTGGTGCCTTGCAGGACGACAATGGCGATCAGGCCGGCTAAGAGTAACAGCAGGGCCGTCAGCGCATAACGTCGGCTGCCTCGCCGGAAAGACGGCAGGAGCAGCGATGGGACGGTTGTGCCTGCCAGAATGAAGAGAATGTATTGAGTCGGTGTAATCCGCGTTAGAGCCAGGTATGTCGTGAATGCCGTGACGAAGAGCGCAATGCCGGCCCCAAATAAGGCAGGTTCGCGCAAGGAAAGGGGTTTGAACCGGCGGGGCGCCAGGATGGTCTGTGCCGCCAGCAAGAGCATCGTGCTGACAGAAAAAACCAGGTAGCGCAGAACAGTGAGATCAAAAGCGGTCAGACTCGTGCGCAGCAGCCGTGAAGCAATCACCGGATCCAGGCCCCAGAGCAGGCACATGATGATAAAGAACAGAACGAAACGCCGCCGTCCCTGCCGGCGGCGCACGATGACGCGAATGGCTCCGGCAGCCTGGAGATCCGCGACGATCCGACGTTGGTTATCCGGCGTCAGAGTGGCGCCCAGGGTCATGATTACATCACGATCGGTGTTCACATTGGGCTCGAGCCCGCGCAGCGCGGCCTGATATTTCTTGCAGACGGTAAGAACGGCCGTGACGGTTTCGACCGTATCATCTGGCAGATACACTTGCATGCTACATTCTTGGCCGGATGCTTCGGCTTGGTGCCTTCGTCCGCGGGGAAAGAGCTCTTGATATGCCTTCCCTGGTTCAAGCCGGCCATCGGAGATGGCCACGAATATCTCGTTGATATTGGCATAGCCGAGGGCTTGAATTCCTGCGGTCAGTGAGGCTTGATTGAATTCATCAATCGATCCCTTGCCTTGTTCGGTCAGAACTTGCTGGAGTAGCGCTTTTCCGATGGTTTCTTTCTTCAGCTGTGGTTGCGAAGCCAAGGCGGTCCGGATGGTTGCGGTGGCCACGCCTGTTTTAACCCAATTGAGCCACTGCCTCCGGGCCGTTACCGCCGGGGCTATCTCAAGACTCAGTGAGACACCATTCGGCAGCGGACTGCCGAGCGCCATTTCTTTTCCGTTCACCAACACACGCTTTAAACGCAAAGCGTCAGCGCCGTAAGCGTAAAAAACGCCGTCCAACACGGTCGCGCCCTCGGGCAGAAGCAGGGCCTGGTCATCAACGGCGTGCACCACGATGGATTCCCCCAAAATGTCGCTTTGCAGGCTTTGCCAGAATTCCAAACTGCGGTCGCTGGTCGCTTGGGCTAGCGGCGTAATGCGGCCGGTCCACGGCAAATTCTTTGGCAATTCCGCCGTATCTTTTCCGAAGCAAACCGTCGTCACGCCGTAATCGGAATAGCGTTGCATGACTTCCGAGCGGATTTTGCAGCGGATACGCGTCCCGTTTTCCAAGATGATCGTGGTGTGGAGACCTTCGTATCCGTTAATCATCGGCGAATTAATGAAATCCTGAAACGACAAATGCTCGCGTTGCCATAATTGATGCAGCACCCCGAACATCTGGTAACAGGCATCAACATCGGGAACCACGATCGTGAGCAGCAAGTCGGAAATGCCAGTGGTGGACCGGCCAGTTTCGAGCTGTGTCTGCAGTTTTTGCCAGGTTTTATCTTCGAAGTGAATGCCCCGGATCGGTGTTTTAGAAACGGCACGAATACTTTTTTCTATGTCAGGGAGGAGCATGGCGCCTTGTTTTTGGTTTTGCAGGCGGAGCCGGTCGAGTTTTTGGTAAAGCTCCGGCTCTAAAATCTGCAAGCAGAGCGCTTCCAGTTCCATGCGCAGAGAGAACATGCTAAGCCGGTCGGCGATTTTCACGTAAATATCGTAAGTTTGCTGGGCGTATTCCCGCTGCTTGGCGGGCGGGAATGAAATAATGGTTTGCATATTATGAAGGCGATCAGCCAACTTGATCACCATAATGCGGATATCCTGCTCCATCGCCGTGAAAATTTTGCGGAGGGTTTCGATTTTGATGTCCAAATTGGGCCGGCCACGCAATTCCTTTGTGGAAATTTTTGTCATACCGTGAATCAGCGACGCGACGTTCTCACCAAATTGCTTTGCGATAGTTTGGCGAGTGGTGGGCGTATCTTCCACCGTATCGTGCAATAGGGCGGCTATGACGGTGTCGGCATCTGCGCCCCAATCCGAAACTTTCCGCGCCACAATGGTCGGATGCGTAAAATACGGTTCGCCGGAGAGGCGTTTTTGCCCCTGGTGAGCCGTTTCCCCAAATTCAAATGCTTTCTGAATCCGCGCCAGTTCGGGCGTGGTAAAGGGGCGCAGGCCTGCGGAAAACTCCTTCCATTGCATGGCAAATGGTAAGTCTACGCGCTTTTTAGGCGAAAGGAAGGGCTTCAGAGAGCCAATGCCTCTAAAATATATGCTTTTACATTCGCAAAAATCTCTGTTGCTTCATTGAGCGCCGCGACTTCGTCGCGCGTAAACCACCGCATCTCACCGCCTTCGGCCTCGGCGAGCTGGAGCGATTGATTCTCATCAATCGGCTTGGCGATGAATAAGAAGTCCATGTGCTGATGAGCGGGTTCATTTCGTTCCGCGCTCGCGGGGATGTTTTCGAGGAGCATCGCAAAGGGCCGCGGCAGCATTTCCCCTTCGCTTCTATCTTTTACGAAGAGATCCGGCTGCTCATCGCCCATGATTTCGACATCGAGCCCGGTTTCTTCCTTGCACTCGCGCCGCGCCGCTTCAGCCGGCGTCTCGTTCGGATCGATATGACCGCCGGGCGGCATCCAGCGGCCGAGGCGTTTATGCCACAGCAGCAACGTTCGCTGCTGCGAATCAATGACAAAGGCGGTGGCGGTAAAGTGTTTAACCATAAAACACTGTTACATTGCTCCATTGTTTCATTGTTCGCAAAGCGAAGACGTTCCTATTTCTTGCAGAACTAGAAAAAGAGCTCCAGCCAGTGGTTCAATTGTTTCGGGTTAGGATCGGTTGTAATTCGGCTAGAAAAAAACGATTGCAAAAAACAAAATTACATCAGATGCCTAAATTTCTCACCCTCAATGATCTCGATGCATATCGGGTTTCATTTCGGCTTTCAAACAATGTTTGGGAAATTATTTTGCGCTGGGATTATTTCTCAAAGGATACAGTTGGTAAACAATACATTCGATCGGTGGATTCTATTTCTGCCAATCTTGCGGAGGGATTTGGGCGATACACCAAGAAAGATAAAATTCATTTTTACCGTTACGCTTTGGGATCTGTCTATGAGTCACTCGATTGGACCGAGAAAGCAAGACGCCGGGATTTATTGTCTGAAGAACAATATCAAATGATCGTTCATGCATTGCGCTCCCTGCCGAAGGAAATTAATGGTCTGATTAATTACACCACTAATAAATTAGCAATTTAAGCGGCATAGCAATGGAACCATGTAGCAATGGAACAATTGTTAAGTTGTTTCAATGTAACAGTGTTTCAATGTTACAATTGTTCCATGGTTCCGGTTAATGATAATTCACAGGCTTTAAGGGTTGGTGACGGCATGCCCCCGTTCACCTTACCCTCGACCGACGGCCGCCAGGTCAGCCCGGCGGATATTATCGAGCCGGTGATTGTCATCGTCTTCACCTGCAATCATTGCCCGTACGCGCAAGCTTACGAAGATCGCTTGGCGGCGCTCGGGCGTCAGTTTGATTCCGAAGGCGTTCGTTTTATTTTGATCAATAGTAACGACGCCACGGATTACCCCGGAGATTCCTTCGCGGAAATGAAGAAGCGCGCCAAAGCGAAGAATTTCCCTTTTCCTTACTGTCACGATGAGAGTCAGGAGGTAGCTAAAGCGTATGGTGCCGTGTGTACGCCGCATTGCTTCGTCTTCGACAGCGATCGCCGCCTACAGTACAAAGGGCGCGTTGATGACAACTGGAAAGATCCGAAGAAGGTCACACAGCACAATCTCCTTGATGCGATCCAAGCGATCCTTGATGGAGAGAAGCCGGTGGTTGCCGAGGCAAATGCGATTGGCTGCTCCATTAAGTGGAAGCAGTAATTACAGAAGCGGACTCAGCGTTACAAACGCGGGAATGAAAAGCAAAGCAAAGGCGGTGCTCAGAAGAACTGCCAAGGCAGCGTGTTCGGGATGCGTTTTGAGCTCAGTGGCGAAGGCAACAGTGTTAGCGGCTAAAGGGACAATAGACATCAACACCATCACTGCATACATATCCGGCGTATAAAAATGAAAATAGGTTTTATCGATAGCGATCAGGAGCAAAACTACGGCCGGCCAGATAAAGAATTTTCCGACAAAGGAAACGGCTAAAAACACCCAATCAATCGCAAAACGTTCCATGCTTCCTATGCTCACACCAATAATCATCATGCCAAGTACCGTATAACCACCTCGAATATTCGTAATCGCCTCTGAATAGATCGTACCAAGAGGCACGTTGAAGAGATTGAGAGTAACGGCAGCGAGAAAAGCGTACAGGCTCGGCAAGCGGAGTACGCGGAGCACACTTTCTGAAATTGAATGATTGCCACGCGCAACGGTATAAAAACCAATGGTACTTTCGTAGAGAATGAAGCCTAAAAAAGACAACACAACGAGGCCTAAACGATCGGGTCCAAAGATGGCCAAGGCCACTGGCAAACCAAAGTAACCAGTGTTGCCTGTGCCCGCAGTAAACGCGAGAATATTGCGACGGCTGTCATGAATAAAAGGGGTAAGAATTTTTAATGTTACAAAACATAAGAGTGAACCAATGGCGAGAAACAGAAACGGCAAAGAAAGAGCATTAAGGGATAATTGCGTGCGGAGCACACCATCAAACACCACAATCGGAGCCAGAATATAGATTAATAGCTTTGCGAGTGTTTCCTTTTGAACATGCAGTTTCTTACCGGCTACATACCCCAGTAAAATTAATAGATATAGTGGAATTAATTTCCAAAAGAGGAGTAGAAAAACATCCATGTTCCTAATGTGAAAGTAGTCAGAAAAACTGTCAATTGTTTTCAGTTTAGGCGACGCCTAATTTGCTGCCAATGGAACGAGACCGATGGTTAATCGAAGCGGGGTACGGCCAAGGCGAGCCAGAGCAGCGGTTTCCTAGTTTCGAGCCCAGACCAGAATCAAGCGAACCTCCTTATCGGGACCGATGGATGGATGACTGGGTTTTCACTGATCTCAGCGTCCCTGTTCAAGTTAGAAACTTACTAAAAAGCGCTTAAGATTTTTTTGGATCATTTTTTCTTGGCGAGCATTTTTTTCAGATATTGACCCGTATAACTTTGTTCAACCTTGGCGACGTCTTCCGGCGTGCCGGTCGCGATAATTTTGCCGCCGCCGAAACCGCCGTCGGGGCCGATATCTATAACGTGATCGACATTCTTGATGACGTCGAGATTATGTTCGATGACGAGGACGGTGTTGCCTTTCTCAACGAGGCGCTGAAGAACATCCAAAAGCTTTTGAATATCATCAAAGTGCAAACCGGTTGTTGGTTCATCAAGAATGTAGAACGTCCGACCCGTCGCGCGACGCATGAGCTCAGTAGCGAGCTTCACGCGCTGCGCTTCACCGCCGGAGAGCGTGGTCGCACTTTGACCCAAGTGGAGGTAAGCGAGGCCAACGTCTTCGAGCGTCCTTAATTTTTTCTCGAGCGCGGGAATGGCGCCGAAGAAGTCGAGCGCTTCTTTGACGGTCATATCGAGCGCATCGGCGATGTTTTTCCCTTTATAGGTCACTTCGAGCGTTTCACGGTTGTAGCGCTGACCGCCGCAGGTTTCACAAGTTACATACACATCTGGCAGGAAGTGCATTTCGATGCGTTTTAACCCATCGCCTTCACAATCCTCACAGCGGCCGCCTTTCACATTGAAGCTGAAGCGGCCGGGTTTGTAGCCCCGGAGCTTAGCTTCTGGCGTAGCTGTAAAGAGATCACGAATATCAGTGAAGATGCCGGTGTACGTGGCAGGGTTACTGCGCGGTGTCCGGCCAATCGGGGATTGGTCAATCACGATTGCTTTGTCGAGATGCTGGAGCCCTTCGATCTTCACAAAATCTTGCCCGCGCGCGTGCGCCTTGTTGCAATAATGGGAAAGCTCAGGCGCCAGAATGCCGTGGATCAAGCTGCTTTTGCCCGAACCGGAAACACCCGTGATGCCAATGAACGTGCCGAGCGGGAATTCCACGGTTACATGTTGCAAATTATGGTGATGTGCGTCGCGGATGATGATGTTGTCACCGCTACCCTGACGCCGCTTTTTCGGCACGCCGATGGATTTTTTTCCGCTTAAGTACTGGCCCGTAACCGAGTTTTTATTGGCGATCAATTCTTGGGGTGTACCTTGGGCCATCACTTCACCGCCGTACTTGCCGGCACCGGGCCCGATTTCGAGGAGGTAGTCGGCGCTCTGGATCGTCTCTTCGTCATGCTCAACCACGATCACCGTGTTGCCGAGATCGCGGAGGTGCGTGAGTGTGGCAATCAAACGCGCGTTATCGCGTTGGTGGAGACCGATGCTCGGTTCATCTAACACGTAGAGAACACCTTCCAACGCCGAACCGATTTGCGTGGCTAAACGAATCCGTTGCGCTTCGCCACCAGAGAGCGTGGCGGCGCTGCGCGAGAGCGTGAGGTACGTCAGCCCGACGTTTTCCAGAAACGTCAGACGGGCGACGATCTCGCTTAGGATTTTGCGGGCGATGGTGAATTCATAGTCCGTGAAGAAAGTTTCTTTTTTCGTGACTTCGTCACCTCGTCCTTTTGATGGTGAAGAAGTACGAGGTGACGAGGTACGAGGCGCAAGTGTATCGAAGAAAACGCGCGCCTGGTCCACACTCATGTCCGTGGCATCAATAATATTTTGGCCGCCGACCAGCACGTGGAGTATTTCAGGTTTCAGTCGCTTGCCGCCGCAGGTCTGACACGGTAATTCTTCCATGTACTCTTCAATCTGACTGCGCATGTAGCTGCTATCAGTTTCACGGTGCCGGCGTTCCAGGTTCGGAACCACACCTTCGAATGTTGTGGC
>Ga0209542_10019437_pt1 | contig 10872 bp, 8 predicted proteins | sample RifCSPhighO2_01_FD_184028 | JGI IMG/M metagenome (GOLD analysis project Ga0209542, IMG submission 184028) | Soil microbial communities from Rifle, Colorado - Rifle CSP2_plank highO2_0.1 (SPAdes) (version 2) | ecosystem: Environmental > Terrestrial > Deep subsurface > Rock core/Sediment ...
CGAAATCATCGTCCGCCAACGCGGCACCGCTATTAAGGCGGGCAAAAACATCGGCATGGGCAAGGACCACACACTCTTTGCAATGGCAGAGGGCATCGTCCGTTTCCGCACCAAGCGAAAGACCAATTTTGACGGCCGCTCCGTCAAGCACGCAGTCGTAGACGTCCTCTAAGCCGCGACCACGTTGATGGTCAGTTCCGTCTCGTGCTCTCCGAGACGGACGCGTGCAATCGCCTCCCCCACCTCCTTGACGGGGTGTGTTACTTTAATTGCCTTTTCAGGAATATCGGCACCGAACTCGTCTCTTATTGCCTGCGCGATTACTGCTACGGGTAATTGCGTATACAAGTGGCCAACGTTATTCGCTCTTATTGATATCGTTATTCTCTTCCCTGCAATATTCTCTATGACTGTTTTCCAATGCTTGTCTCGCTCTACATTCGCCTGCGAGATTTCCTTCTGATGCACCTCGTGCTCCGCAAGCTTTCTTTTCGTCGCCTGCTCTGCCAATCCATTCGGTATCAAGAAGTTGAGCGCGTAGCCGTCAGAGACCTCTTTTACATTCCCCCGCTGGCCTACTCCGCCGACATCTTTCAGTAGAATTACCTGCATACTCCTACAGACCCGTAACCAGTTCGATGGCCTTGTCGAGCTGTGGGTCGCGCTTTGCTTTGAAGTCTTCTTCCGACATTTTTACTTCCGTGTCGGGCTTTAATCCATCGAGTGGTATCTGGACTCCCCCCGGTCCAAGCCAACGCGCTACCGTGATCTTGAGCGCGGTATCCGGCGTGATCTCGACGAGCTCCTGCACGGAGCCTTTGCCGAATGTGTTGGTTCCCACCATGCGCGCTATTTTGTAATGATGCAGAGCGTCCGCTAATATTTCCGACGCAGACGCCGAACCGCGGTCCACCAATATCACCATCTTTAAATTTTCATTGAACACGTCGTACCCGCGCGAGCGATGCACGATGTTCGAGGCATTCCCGGCATAATCTTCTGTAACCACCACGGAGCCAGTGGGTAGAAACCAACTCGCAATATCCACCGCAGCATCAAGGTATCCGCCCGGATTGCCCCGCAAATCAAGGACAAGATGTGCGCGGCCCGACTCTACGAATGCGCGGAGCGCATCGCGAAAGAGTGACGGCGAATTGGCGGTAAACGTCATCAATTTGATGATGAATACATCGTCGCGCACTTCAGTTTCAATAATGGGTACATTGATGACTTCGCGGGTCACTTTGATCTCGCGCGGCTCTGTCCAACCATCGCGCAGCATGGTTAGCGCGACTTGCGAGCCGCGTGGCCCTCGTATCATTTTACTCGCGGCATCCGCGTCGAGCGCCTCTGTTGATTTACCATCGATCTTCAAGATCCTATCGCCGCTTCGTATTCCGGCACGTTGTGCAGGTGTGCCCTTGATCGGTGTCACGACCACAAGCATCTTGTCGCGCACGGCAATTTCCATGCCGACACCCTCGAACCGCCCACTCATGTCCTCGGCGAACTGTCTGTTCTCATCTGGCGGCAGAAAAAAAGTGTATGGATCATCGAGCGATGCAGCAAGTCCCGCGACCATGCCCCACACGCGCTCCTGGTTGGCTACTGCGGTGGTCGTGGCCACGACAGATGTGCTTGCGACCGACGCGGGGACAAATTTCTCGTCAATTACTTCCCACGCACGCCACAGGGGTGCAAGGTCCACGTCTTCCGGCTGGCCCGCGCTCACGGCCACAGACTCGGTACGATTGACCCCGAATCCATACCCTCCCAGGAGGCCAAGTGCGAGGACGGCCAGGCCGAATATGAACGCGCTTCGAAGTGATATCGACTTGGGTTCATTCATCCGGATGATTATCGCACAGACACTATACGCGGACAAATTGTGTTCGGTGCTCACACATGTTCATGGAAGCATCGCGCTCTGCAGGGTGGCGAGACCTCCATTTCTCGATGTAGAATAGCGTGATGTGGTTTAGTAAACTTTTCCTCCGGCGTAGCACTGTGCCGAAAGCCGCAGTCGTGCCACTGTATCTGCACAATACGTTGGGCAACGATATCCAGGAATTCACACTCCCCTCCTCATCCACTGCTGTGCGGATGTACAACTGTGGTCCCACCGTCTATGGTGCGCAACATATTGGCAATCTCTCCATGTTCGTCTTTACCGATGTATTGCGTCGCACGCTTGAATACAACGGATTCGCGGTTAAACAGGTCATCAACATAACCGACTTTGGTCACCTCACATCCGATGCCGATGAAGGCGAGGACAAAATGAGCAAAGGCTTAAAGCGCGAAGGCTTGAAGCTCTCGCTTGAAAACATGCGCGTTCTTGCAGACAAGTATGCACAGATCTTTCTCGATGACATTCGTGCGCTCAATATTGACACAGAGCGAATACAGTTTCCGCGCGCGAGCGATTATATTCCCGCACAGATCGCGATGATCCAATCGCTCGAAGAAAAGGGTTACGCATACCGCGGTGCAAGCGGTGTCTATTTCGACACGATTCGTTTCCCTCATTACGGCGAATTAGGCGGCATTGATCTTACGGGGCTCAAAGAGGGAGCGCGCGTGGCCGTCAACGAGGAAAAGAAAAGTCCTACCGATTTTTTTCTTTGGAAATTAGACAAGAAAATAGGCTGGGACAGTCCGTGGGGCAGGGGCTTTCCTGGCTGGCACATCGAATGCTCTACAATGGTGCGCAAAACGCTTGGTGAACAGATCGATATTCATACCGGTGGGATTGAACACATTCCAATCCATCACAACAACGAAATCGCGCAATCTGAATGTGCGACAGGTAAGCGGCCGTTCTCCCGTTTTTGGCTCCACCGAGCGCATATACAAATCGACGGCGGCAAGATCGCAAAATCAGGTGGCAAAGTGATCTATCTTTCCGAAGTCATCGGGAAGAACTTCCATCCGCTTGCGCTCCGCTATCTGTATCTGGGCGCGCACTACCGCACGGCAATGAATTTCAGCTGGGAATCGCTTACCGCCGCGCAGACAGCATACCTGCGTCTGCGGAAATTCTTTGACGAGGCACCAAAAGGGGGTGCCGCTCCCCCATTGTATATCGTGCGCTTTCTCCAACGCATCAACGACGACTTGGACACGCCTGGAGCTTTATCAATTGTATGGGAAATGATCAAAGATGACTCAGTTTCGCCCGCGGACATCCGCGCGGGACTAGCCGAGGCCGACCGCGTGTTGGGCCTAGGGTTCGCATCCTCTGATGCGGCACTGGACGCGCTCGCGAAACGACCGCTTACCCGCGCTGATCTTCCGGCCGACATAGCCGAACTGCTCGACAAACGTGACGCGGCACGAACAAATCGTGATTGGTCTACGGCCGATGTGTTGCGTAGTGAGCTCGCTACAAAAGGTTACGAAATAGACGATACGCTCGAGGGTACAAAGATATATAAAAAGTAGCCCCGTACCTCTCATGCAGACTGATATGATATATCATATCAGTGATTTGATATATCAAGTACTCATCTGTTGCTATTTTTGGTCGACTACAAAGTTGACTAGTCGATTCGGCACAACGATTGTTTTAGAAATGCTCTTACCCTCCAGTCGCTCCGCAACCGCGGTGCGCGCAGCGGTCACGACCGCGTCCTTGCCGGCGTCGGTCGCGACCACGACTTCCCCGCGCGTCTTACCGTTAATCTGTATCGCGATAGTTACTTCTTTTTCTACAAGCAGGGCCGGGTCATAGCTCGGCCACTCTTCAAGGTGAACCGAGCTGACGGAAGTCTGACTTCCGTCATTCTGTGCTTGCCAGAGCTCTTCTGCTAGATGCGGCGCAAACGGCGCGAGAAGCTTGAGGAACACCTGCCACTGACTGAAGCCAATCGACCCTGTTTTCTCGATAGCATTGACCAGAATCATAAGTGCACTTATCGCTGTATTAAACTTCATCAGAGAAATATCCTCGCCGATTTTCTTTACTGTTTTGTGTATTATTGAATCCAATAGACCTACTACACCTACTGTTGGTTGAACATAATCTTTAATCTTCCAGATACGTTCCAAAAAGCGCCGGATTCCCACCACCCCATCAGGGTTCCACGGATAGCTTGCACCCCCTGTATATGGTCCCATAAATGCCAAGTAGATGCGTACCGCGTCCGAACCGACCAGGCGGACGAGTTCATCGGGGTCCATGACGTTGCCTCGCGACTTGCTCATTTTTTGCCCGTCTGTGCCCAAAACGAGCCCGTGGTTTTCACGATGAGCGTACGGTTCACTGTCTTTTACGAGGCCAAGGTCAAACAACGCTTTGTGCCAGAAGCGGCTGTACAAGAGGTGCATCGTCGTGTGCTCGGCACCGCCTGAATAGAGGTCAATGGGCATCCACTTTTCCATTTTTTTCGGGTCGGCGAATTCTTTATCATTCTTCGGGTCCGTATATCGCAGGAAGTACCACGACGAATCTACGAACGTATCGAGTGTATCCGTCTCACGCTCGGCAGTCCCTCCGCATTTCAGACACGCTACTCGCACGAAATCCTTATTCTTTGCAAGCGGCGATTTGCCGGTGCCTTCGGGCAGATAATCTTCAACGTCGGGTAACAGCACCGGTAACTGTGCGTCCGGTACAGCCTGCGGACCACACTTCGTGCAATGAATGATGGGTATCGGCACGCCCCAATACCGTTGACGGCTGACGATCCAATCCCGGAGCTTGAACGTCTTTTTCTTGCGACCAAATGCTTCAGTAATTTCTTTCTTTGCCTCTATACTGATCATGCCATCGTAAGAACCGGAATTGGTAAGAATGCCCTCGCCTATATAGGGAGTAGGTTTTATAAAACGCTGCCATATAAATTGCATATCCTCGTCAAAGGAAGTGAAGGAATCCACACTTTTTTCATCTACCCACACAACCTCATGTAATTCACTCTCTTCAGGAGCAACATCATCGCGATCCTCGTTTTCCAACTCATAGTAAAGAACTGTGAAATGGGCAAAGCGATTCTGTTTTTTTACCTCGTGATAGAACTGAGAATGCACTTTACTTTCAAAGGAGGATACGAACTTAAGATTTTTATATCCTGTCTCTTCCTGCACCTCACGGGCCCCTGCAGCCATGAGATCTTCATTAGCTTCAATACCTCCAACAACGAATCCTTGCCAGTCATTTTTTTTCCACTTCAAGCCGAGGTATTTGTTCTCAGTTGAATGTTTTACGATTGCAACAATCGCATTTCGTTCGATTACCGGTTCATCCGACCGAATACCGTCACTCCCCTTTGTTTTCTTAAAGAGAGGCTCGATGACTTCACGGACTGGCAAATTGAATTTCTTTGCAAACTCGTAGTCGCGCTCGTCGTGCGCGGGCACCGCCATGATCGCACCCGTGCCGTAATGCGCCAATACGTAATCGGCAACATAGAGCGGGATCTTCTCTCCTGTCGCGGGATTGAGCGCCGTTACGCCTTTCAATTGCACCCCCGTCTTTTCTTTCTGGTCCGCCATGCGCTCAAGCTCGGTTTTTTTCTTCGCTTGATTTATATATTTCTGCACCTCCGCGTTATTCTCGAGTACTGTCTTATGATCGAGCGCGAGCGTGACCCATTGATGCTCGGGCGAGAGCACGAGATACGTCGCCCCAAACAGCGTATCCGACCGAGTGGTGAAAACGCGAATCGTCGGACGTAGCCACATGACCACATCGGGCTCAGTATCCCCTGTAAAATGCGGTTCATTCGACGAACCGATCGTCACCGACACACCAAGCAAGTCAGCAAGCGCTTTCGCTTGACCGTCGCGCACGGCGTAATCCCGAGGATCATGGAGTACGGTGATCGATCCTACATTGCTTTTAATTTTACCCCCGTCAAAATTCCAATTCCAACGTTCTTCGAATGGTCTCGCATGGTCTTTAAAGTTGCGATCAATAAAACCGCCAACGAGCACGAGGCGCGCAATCGGCTTCTCGAGCTTCTCCATTACTTTCAGTGCGGCAACCGCTCCGAGGCTGTGTCCGACAAGAACAGTTCGATCATCGTACTCTGTCGCGTTTAATGCGGTTTCTATCCACTCATCTTCGTTCGGATCATCGGCGTTGGGCAATTGAGGGAGAATGACCTTGTGTCCCATTTCCTCGAGTCTTTGCTTTGCCCAAATCCATCTCGGTCGATCGGGCGCGCTCTCAAACCCGTGGAGAATGACAAACTTATATTTCTGTCCCATGTCGAGGGGAAAATCTATTTCCGCTCCTTCGCTACGCCCTATCCAATTACGCTGGGCTTCTTTTATCTGCTCCGGCCAATCGAGGGCGGTAAGGTCGTCTATCAGTCGGTCCGCATAATCGGTTATTTTGATGTTCCACTGCAGCATCTGCTTCTGCATAACTTCGCTTCCGCATCGATCACATTTCCCATCAATGACCTGTTCATTAGCCAGCACCGTCATATCTTGCGGACACCAATTGACCGCTGTCTCTTTTTGGTACACCAATCCCTTTTTATAGAGCTGTAAGAAAAGCCATTGCGTCCATTTGTAGTAGGTGGGATCTATCGTCGAAACCTCGCGAGACCAGTCAAAAGATGTTCCCATTGATTCGATCTGCTTTTTCATATACGCGATGTTGCTCTCGGTCCAGTCGCGTGGGTTTACGTTGTTCTTTATTGCAGCGTTCTCTGCAGGCAATCCGAACGCGTCGAAGCCTATCGGATACAGTACGTTCTTGCCGTCCATGCGCTTTTTTCGCGCCAAAATATCAGGTACCGCAAAGGCGTACCAGTGCCCCACGTGGAGATTGCCAGAAGGATATGGGAACTCGACAAGCAGGTAAAAATTATTTTTCCCGGGTACCTGGTCAGGCGTCGTATATATCTTGCTTTTCTCCCATGCTTCGCGCCATTTCTTTTCTATCTTGGCGTGGTCGTATTTCATGATTCAACCAGCGTATCATGGCTGAAACTCGGAAAAAAGTAAGTTCCGGAGCACGAGGAATTGGTAGGCCTGTATGAGGCTCCAGATGCTAGGCGCGGAGGTGGTGCATTCGGAGACGTACAAATGTACGTTGAGGAATGCACCGAGGCTCCACAACAACGCAGATGGAGTCTAAGACAGGTCTTACCGACCTTTTGGGTATGGCGGATACCTCTCAGGATCAATGGTGCGGTCAAAACATATCTCCCCTACCCCGTGCTGCCAATTTTCGTCTATCACGCCCACGTCTATCGGTTTCGGAATGCTTGGATTCGTTCTTGCTCCCTCTGTGGCAAATTCCGCACAGAGCTTAAACGATCGCGCGCCGGTGCTCTGATACACGTATGCCTCACCTGTGACCGGGTCTACCGGTATTGTCGCTCCGCTAATCGGGTCGCGTAGTTGATCCAAAGTCGTTGGCAACGCTTCCTTTTGCTGCCAGTAATTGACTATCTGCCACTGAAGATTCTGCAGGTCCTGCACGCGCGTGTCGTCCTGTTTCATCTTACGTAGCTCTTGCGGCGTGCCGATGATAAAGAATCCAGAAACAATAACGAGAATGACGAGTACTCCGACTCCCCAGTTCAAAATGCGAGCCGTACCTGCATTCTCTGTCCAGTACCCGCGCAAATCCGCAAGAAAGTGGAGGAACGCGAGTCCCGCAACGATGAGCACCGTGAGAATCTTTAAGAGAAACGCTATCGTCATCGCTTCACCTTGCAGGAATGTGGTCAGAAGTACAATCAGGTCAACGACCATTGTGCCGGCCGCAAGAAAAAGTGTGAGGAATATCGCCCAGCGACGTACCCAGGATTCGTTACGCGCGGGTTCTTCGGCGATGTCACGGCGAATAAGCCGCATGAGCACCATAAAGAGTGGCGTCAGCACGATAAGCGAGGCCGTCTCGTAGCTGATGTTGCCGAAGTATGGATCGCCGTAGTAGTACGCACCTTGTACTGGATTTGGAAATGCGGCATTAATGTACTCAAATATGAGAGAAATAAAGGCAAATACCCCAGCATAGAGGCTCGCCATAGCCCCCGCCCAGAAGAAGAAATCCTTAGGTCCTACCTTTGTGTCATGCATATACCGGCATTATACAGGCCGTGTATTGGAGCGCTAGCTGTGCCGAAACTCCCCATTAGAGAGCTTCGCCTCTAACGGGGCAGGCCATCACGAATGTCTGAATTCGATGACGTCGCCATCCTGGACGACGTATTCTTTGCCTTCCGAGCGCACCTGACCTTTTTCCCGCGCCTTCGCCCACGAACCGTGTTCTAAAAGCTTGTCCCACAAAATGACCTCTGCACGAATGAATTTGTCGCGGAAATCCGTATGTATCGCGGCACCCGCGACAGGTGCAGTATCGCCCCGGTGTATGGTCCATGCGCGCGATTCATCCTCACCTGTTGTGAAAAATGAAACCAAATCCAAAAGTTTGTACCCCCCCTTGATGAGCGCATCCAGTCCATCGTCGGCGACGCCCAGTTCGCGGCGGAAATCTCCACGCTCATCATCGTGCACATCGCTCAACTCACTTTCGACGCCAGCGTCGAGCGTCACATACTGTGCTCCAGATGCATCCATGAAATCTTTCAGCTCCCGCCATCGTTCGCCATTCTCTGCGTCAATGTTCACCGCGCCGCTTTTTCGGTTGAGTATGTAGAGCAGGGGTTTCATCGTGAGCAGTTGCAACTTTTTTGTAGCAAGCGTTTCTGTATCGGCGAGCGATATAGACCGTGCGGCTTTTCCCTGCTGGAGCGCAGGCACGATCTTCCGCAGAATGTCGCGTTCAGCAACAATTTCTTTTTCCCCGCCCTTCGAATCTCGTTCTGCTCGCTCAAGCCGCTTCTCGGCACTCTGCAAGTCTGCAAGCACAAGCTCCATGTCAATTATCTCAATGTCGTGCCGCGGATCAATCACCCCTGCCACATGGTGTATGTCTTCGTCATCGAACACACGGACAACTTCCGCTATCGCATCCACCTCGCGGATGTGCTGTAGGAATTGATTGCCGAGGCCCTCGCCTTCCGACGCGCCTTTCACCAGCCCCGCAATATCCACAAACTCGACGATCGCGGGAACCGTCTTTTCTGAATTGGACATCTTGCTGAGCGCATTAAGACGATGATCTGGCACAGCCACGACGCCGACCGATGGATCGATGGTCGCGAATGGATAATTTGCGACGAGTACACCCTTGCGCGTGAGTGCATTAAAAAGCGTGGATTTCCCCACGTTTGGCAAACCGACGATACCAATAGAAAGTGACATAAGTTGTGCAAAAATAGCACAACTCTTCTGCCTTGACTACATCCCCCTGCTACCGAGCGTGCGTATTGTGGCGAGCCATTTCTTTTTCCTCGCTTCCGGTGGGTGCTCGGCAGGCCCATACCACGTGGTGCGTACGCGAAATCCAGCGAACCACAGTATCCCCCACTTCAGCTGGGCATTTACGTTGCCCGGCAAGAATCGCACCAAAAGCGGTTGTGTTCCGCTTGTCATGATGATACGCGCCGTTTTGCCTCGGAATAGCCGGTGCCAGAATATCGTGTGAGCTCCGGTTTTTGTTTTGATATAACGAAACGCCGAGCCCGGCAACCATGCGCGATCGAAAAGCCCTTTCAATATCGCTGGCATACCGACCCACCACACAGGGTAAATTACGACAAAATGATCCGAAGCGTGAACAAGCTCCTGAAATCTCTTAAGGTCTGGCTCGAGCTCCTGACGTTCACGATACCCGTGATGCAGTACCGGGTCGAACTGCATTTCCCCTATATTCATCCGCTCCACCGTGTGACCCGCCGCCCTTGCCGCGGTTTCATACGAGTCGGCGAATTCGCCGCATAATCCTGATGTATCCGGATGTCCCAACAGGAGAAAGATCTTCTTCTGCATCATCGAAATATCCTACCACAGGGCCTAGTCGAGTTTGTCCATTTCTGGCGCAGCTGGATTCCCGAGACCATCTATCGGAACATTCTCACCATCTTCATTGATACCCCGCTCATTCACATCTATATTCACATCTATATTCACATCAGGTAGCTCATCTTCTGTAGAAGAAACCGTACTGAACCTCTTCCAAAGCCACTGGAAAACCATGCTTCAGTTTGACACATCCGCATTGCATTTCAAGTCTCTTGACGGCGAGTTGCCGCGAGCACAACGAGTGCTCCCGGCGAATCTTCGCTCGACACCATATTTCTTTTTTCTATTGCGCAGGATTCGCACCGATGGACGAGCACATAGTCTGGCGATGCCCCTTCGAGCCGCAACGGTCGCATGAGGCCGCCACACGCCGCTTTTCTATCGCCGGGATGAATATCCACATGCTTGCTCCATAGGCACACCGGACAGTGGTTCGTATAACCGTTCCCCAAAACAAGCGCTCTACAATGCTCGCAGGTAAAGTCCTCTATCCTTCGCTGAAATCTCGGCTCATCCATTATCGTATGTCTACGGAAGCCGTCTGTTGGATTATTTGACCGCCTATGCTCGCACATTTTATCGTAAACGTAACGGTCTTGTCGGTAACTGGTTTCGTCTCGAAGGTGCGCGTACCCTCGTTGCCCTGTGCGATAAAGGATGTGCCCGCAAAAATTTGGCACGGTACATCGGTGCGCATGCCGACAGATGACCACGAAACAGTAACGATATCGCCCCTGAACACCGAGCGGGGCTGCGCGATTATCGTAGCAACGGCAGGCGGTGGTGTTACCGGCGGCTGAGTAGGTATTGGATTGACCTGAGTAGGAGGTTGCGTTGGTTGCGCGGATTGTGGCGTAGGCTGCTGGGTGGGTTGTTGTATTGGGGGTGGCGAAATCGGTGCGGAGACGAAACCACTAGACCCGAAGAAGCCAAGCGGAGTACCCTGCGGCGAGTAGATCGTTTGACCGTATGGCAGACCAT
>Ga0209542_10019438_pt1 | contig 10872 bp, 7 predicted proteins | sample RifCSPhighO2_01_FD_184028 | JGI IMG/M metagenome (GOLD analysis project Ga0209542, IMG submission 184028) | Soil microbial communities from Rifle, Colorado - Rifle CSP2_plank highO2_0.1 (SPAdes) (version 2) | ecosystem: Environmental > Terrestrial > Deep subsurface > Rock core/Sediment ...
ACCTTGCTTGTGATGGAGGACCCCGAGAGCGGCTCGACCATTCTCGACATTGCCCGCGTGCTCGCGAGTGCGGAGTTCCGCGAACAGAAGCTCGCCAAGTGTGTAAACCCGGTGGTCGCGCAGTTCTGGCGGGAGATAGCGACCAAGGCAGGGGGAGAGGCCGCGCTCGAGAACATCGTCCCGTATATCACCAACAAGTTTGACGACTTCACCGCAAACGACTTCATCCGCCCTATTGTGGGCCAACAACACTCTTCCTTTACCTTCCGCGAAGTGATGGAGCAGAAGAAAATACTCCTGGTGAATCTCTCCAAGGGCCGCCTGGGGGAGCGCAATGCCAATCTCTTGGGCCTCATTGTCGTGGGTAAGCTCTTTATGGCGGCCCTCGGCCGCGCCGACTCTCCGCGGGCCGAGCATCCGCCCTTCTATCTCTATATCGATGAATTCCAGAACGTCACCACGGACTCTATCCCCGGCATTCTCTCCGAGGCGCGCAAGTACAAGCTTGCGCTCTCGCTTGCGCACCAGTTTCTCGCCCAGATAGAGGACAAGACCCGTGAGGCAGTCTTTGGGAACGTGGGCAATCTCCTTGTCTTTCGCGTGGGTGAGGAGGACGCCGAGTTCTTTGCGAAGATTTTTGCCCCGGTCTTTGGCGCGCTCGACTTCGTCAACATCGAGAATAGAAATGCTTACGCCAAAATTCTCGCCGAGGGCGTGCCGCAGAAGCCCTTTGACCTCCATACCGTCGATTTGCCTGTGCTCAACCACGCACAAGTAGACGATCTTATCCAGTTGTCCTCGCTCACCTATGGGCGCGACCGTGCTACCGTTGAGGGCATGATTCGCGAACGATATTTGTCACACTAGTATGGCACGTAATCGTAAAGAAGGTCCCGGTACTACTCCGAGCAAGCTCGAAGTACAGCCCGAATCCAATGACCTCTATCTGCGCCTTGGTCTGCATCGTACGGCATCTATGGAGCAGGTACGAAGGGCGTATCAGGACGCGGCAAAGACATTTCACCCAGATGTTGTGGGTACCGCAGATGAGGTAAAGTTCAAACAAATACAAGAAGCGTACGAGGTGCTAAGCGATCGCGCAAAGCGTAGTCGTTACAATCGTGGGGCGATTATCAGCACCTTGCTTGAGGCTGGCCAGACTTCCGCAAGCGATGAGGTGGGGGAGGAGACTGCTCCACCAATACCCCACCCCTCTGCTGGTCCTGATTCTCTCGACGCTATGGGTCAGGCTCTACGAGCGGCCGCACAGCGTGCCGAGGCGGAGGGGCGAGAGGATACCGTTGCCGCCCTCACTCAATCGAGCCCGGAGCCCGCGCCGCGAGCTGTGCGCGAGCCAAAGCCCGCGAATCCTCTTCCGCTCCCCGAGCAATCAAGAACTACTCCTGAAGTTAGAGAGACCGACCCGTATGTAGCCGAAGTGCGTAGACAGTACATCGAGCTTACCAAGAAGATGCACGAGAAGGGCATTACCTCTGGTCAGATTCCGGTACCCTGGAAAAGAGCAACTGCCGCATTCGCGGCAGTTGAGAAGGGCATCAGTGCCTATAAGAAAGAAAGTGACCCCGTTAGGAAAGCCGCCCTACTTGAAGGGATACGGGATAATACCTCACAAGAACACTGGAACCAGATCGAAGCAGATATCTTCAATCCACCCCAGAAATCTCAAGCTGAAACGGCCTCTCCAGAACGACCACTTTCGCCACCGGCTTCTGCCAGTACACCTGCTCCAGAGAAGTCGCTTGCCTGGCAACGCGAGGTAGAGTCGTTTGACGCTATTCAGGCAAGGAGGGAGGCGAACGCCGAGATGGATGCCATGCGTAACCATATATATGGCGCCGGGCTACATCCCGCCCAAGTATCAGGCCCGTGGCAGAGAGCTCGACTTGCAAACGACCGTATCATCGAGGCTACAGCGCAGTACGAGAGGACAAGGGACCCTGCTAAGCGCAGGGAACTGGCTCTCGCCATACGCAAGGATATGACGGCCCTCAAGGACGTCGCGTACCACGATATGGTCAGGAATGTCGAGCGTGCCAAGCAGTCGAATCCCGCACAGGAGGACGTGGGGTCTCCCGAGCCAAGCGAGGTGTCTGCACATGAGGTCCGTGGCTTGTTCAATCCTCGTCGTGGTGAGGCACAAGTCTTCACTGACGCTAAAAGACTCGAGAACTTAAAGAAGCGTATCACCGATCTTGAGCAACAAGCGGCGCATCCGGCGCCCGGTGCCTTTAAGCTCGACCTTGAGCCGCAGATTCTTAAACTCGAAGGAGAGATACATGAGGTCGAGAAGCGTCTGCAGGAGAACGCACCACGTCTTGCGCCTGGTCTGCGTACGCCAGAGGGTATGGTCAAAGAGGACCGTGCGAAATTGCGGGAGGTTATCGAGAGCAATCTTGGTCCTATTTCTCCAAGCGCTCCACAACCGGATATCCCCGAGACCAGAATTGTCCCGCCACGTGCCGAGGCGGGTGAATCCCCCTTCGCTTTGCTTGAAACGCCAGAATCGAGTTCAAATTCTGTGGAATCAGAACCTATGCCCGCCGACTCCGCCGCGGCTAGACAGTCGGCAGAACGAGCGGCCATGATTACGGAGAAAGAGATGAACGAGTCGCTCGCGGAGACGTCTTCCGTGGAAGGGGTCCCACCACTCGTCCCCATCTATGGGAACCCTCTAGTACTAAAGGCGCACGAAGGGTTGTCGGCACACGCCGACGAAAGGATGGAGTCTCTGGAGGGGAAACTTGCAAGACGCTCGGCAGAGCTTGATACAAAGGCCAAAGAACTGGGTCCGAGAACCGAAGCACTCATACGTGGTATTGGAGAGAGATATAACCGTTTGAGCTGGAAGAAGAAGCTCGCTATCGGCGGGTTGCTTGCCGCAGGCTCTGTGGGCACGGCAGTTGCAACTGGTGGTGCTTCTATATGGTGGACTTTTGGTATCCTGTCTGGATATCGCGCTGTTGCCGGTGCGGGTACCTTTGTAGCAGTTGAGGGTTGGCTCAAGCATTCGCATGAGAAAAAAGATCGTTGGTGGAATGGACGACCCAAGACGTATGCGGCTACGGCCGGACTTCTCGTCGCAAGCGGTCTCGCAGGGAAGGGTATTAGTGCGGGGGCTAACGTACTTCTTGAAACGAGCGGGGGACGGGCTATTAGTAGCTGGTTGAAGTCACATTTCCCATTCCCAAGCGCTGAAACAACTCGGACCAGTGGCCTAGCCGCGCCGCATGACACGCCAGATTTGGCAGAACGGGCGCTCTCCACGCCAATGCGCGTGGCGCCACCAATGCCCGTAATGCCAACAGAAGCTCCGCCAATATATGACCCTATTATTCCAGGTCGTATCGCACCCGAAGGGTTGCCATTGTCGCCCGAGCACGCCCCAGCCCCAGTCACTACGGTAAGCATGCCGCGATCTGAAGTGTATGCCAAGCCCGGTCAAGGGTACGAATCTATGCTCCGCATAATGGCAGGGAACATTCGTGGCGCAGGGTTGAATCCAGATGATTATGCCCCCAAGGCTCCTGGTCCTGGGAGTGATTTGTATAAGCTTCTTTCTGCCGACCCCAAGGCTCTCAACGCAACGATTCTTGAAATAGAGAAGGCACACGGCTTCCTTAAGCCAGACGGCTCAAGTGCGCTGGTGCTCACCGGTGCGACCATGAGTATCAGTCCGTATGGTCAGATTTATTTCTCCCAGCCCGATGGCCCCACGGCCGTGCAAGCACCCGAGAACGTGCGAACGACGCCACCGGTGAGGGCACGTGTGGCGTCGACCATCCCGGTGGAGGGTGGGGGAACAGCCGCTGACCTCAATCGTGCCGAGCTTGCGCGCATCAGGGCGGGTCAACCCGCTTCGCCTACGGCTCTGCGAGGCGCGCTACCACCACCCCCGCCCGAAGGGCCACCCCCTCCGTGGCGTTCTGGATATGCGGAGCCATTTATGAATCGGCCCTACAATCTGTCAGTCGACCCGCGGGTGCCCGGCATCTATACAGATAGGGCCGGTGCCCAGTTTACCTTTGGTGGTGACCCCCAGATGCAGATGGCCATGGCGCGTGAGTACGTACGTGGGAATCCGGGGCCGCCGGTGTGGGTACCTTCTCCCGAGATGGTTTCGTATGGGGGCCAGTGGGTACCAGAGTATGTGCCCGTCTATCGTGGAGGAGGGTTGAGGCGTTTGGTCGATTCCATCACTGGCCATCGCCATCATGGGCCGATGCATGGCCGCGTTGATCCCCACAACTTTACCCGTCGCCTGCACTAGGCTTGTGCTATGATGCCCACCATGCAAGACGACCTGGTGCATACGCTCGGTACCGAGCTTGGTATCACTGACCTCTCCCCCGAGGAGCAGGAGAGGCTGATTGCGAGCTTCGGCGAAGTAGCGCTCAAAGCGGCAACGGTCGCCGTGCTTGAAAAAGTACCGGAAGGGAAGCGCGAAGAGTTCGCAACTCTTGCCGAGGCTGGGGATCCGGTAGCACTCTCGAGCTTCCTTGACACCGAGGTCCCGGGGCACGAGGCTATAGCCGGCGCCGCGGTGGCAGAGGAGTTTAAAAGATTTAAAGAATCAACAGTCGCTTAATATATCATTTATGACTTCGACTCACACGGGTATCGCCGTCGCGCTCGCGCTCGCTATAGTAGCGATGTTCTTCATCTTCCCGGGTCTCTCGCCCTTCCCGGCCGGGAGCGGTCCGGCCGCCGCTGATTCAGCCATTACTACTATTGACCAACAGGCTCCTACCACCATGCCCACTGACCCTACTGATTTGCAGATAACCGATAAAGTTATTGGTACCGGTGCGACGGCGAGCGCCGGTGACACGGTTACCGTCAATTATGTTGGGTCTCTCACTAACGGCACGGTCTTTGATGCCTCGGCCAATCATGGCGATGCAGGCTTCCCCTTCAAGCTTGGCGCCGGCCAAGTTATCAAGGGGTGGGATATGGGCGTAGTGGGTATGAAGGTGGGGGGTACACGCAAGCTTGTCATCCCAGCCGCTCTTGCGTACGGCGACCAAGCTGTGGGGAATATCATCCCTGCTGGCTCGACACTTGTCTTTGAGGTGGAGCTCATCAAGGTGCAGAAGGCGCAGTAGTGAGTAACACATTTTCGTTTACGGTAGAGAAAAGCACGCGCGCCAAGGGCGCGCGTGCTGGTTTGATTAGGACGGCCCACGGGCAGATACAGACGCCTGCCTTCGTACCTGTTGGCACCAAGGGGGATATAAAAGGCATATTCCCGAGTCAGCTCAAGGAGATTGGCGCACAGATGGTGCTCGCGAACACGTATCACCTGTATCTCCAACCCGGAGCAGAAATAGTTAAAGAGGCTGGTGGCCTCGCCGCCTTCATGGGCTGGGAAGGGCCCGTTTCGACTGGCACGAGCCGAGGCGGACCGACTATCACCGACTCGGGGGGTTTCCAAGTCTTCTCCCTTGGCGCGGCCTACGGCAAAAACATCTCCAAATTTACAAGGTCGAACCTTGTAGAAAACGAGGCCGTAGGTACGCCATCTATCTACGGCCCTGATGTGGCAAGTCAGCACGGACAACTCGCCATCATCGACGACGAGGGAGTGACCTTCACCTCCCACATCGACGGCTCTCTCCACCGCTTCACGCCCGAGCGTTCGGTCGAGATACAGCACGCCCTTGGTGCTGACATCTTCTTTGCCTTCGACGAGTGTACGGCGCCCACGGAGCCCTATGAGTATCAAAGAGAGGCGATGGAGCGCACACACCGCTGGGCCGAGCGCTCGCTCAAAGCGCACCGGCAAAATATTGACGCGAGCGCAAGGCAGGCTATCTTTGGCATCGCCCAAGGGGGCCAGTTTGACGACTTACGCCGCGAGAGCGCCAAGACCATCGGCGAGATGGGCTTTAACGGTTTTGGGCTTGGCGGCTCCTTTAGTAAGAAGTATGGGGATAATTCGCTTGAGAGTGCCAAGAAGATGCTCGCCGAGATTCCTCCGGAGATGCCCGTGCATGGCCTCGGGGTGGGGGAGCCGGGGGACATCCTGCTTGCCATTAGCCACGGCGTCGACCTCTTTGACTGCGTTGCTCCGACTCGTATTGGCCGCCACGGTTCTATCTACACCCCGCGTGGCATCGTGCACCTCAAGGGAGAAAAATATCGTACTGACTTCACCTCGCTCTCTGATGTAGGGTTTACGAAACCCCACAATAACGGAGATCAAACCTCCTTTAATTCCTTTACTCTCGCATACGTCTCGCACCTCTTGCATTCGGGCGAAATGCTCGGCTCCATCATCTGCTCGATGCACAACCTCCAGTTCATCCTCTCCCTAGTCGCGGGCGCTCGCGAAGCTATTATCGATGGACGTTTTGATGAATATCGGGCAGACTTTATTCAATCCTATTATGGCTAATTTTGGGCTCCACCTACCATTCCAGCCGGCGGGCGACCAACCCGGGGCGATACAAGCCCTTAACGAGGGCCTCGATAAGGGCATGCGACACCAGACCCTCCTTGGCGTTACAGGGAGCGGCAAGACATTTACGGCGGCCAACGTCATCGCACACTTCGATAAGCCAACGCTCGTCTTGGCGCACAACAAGACACTCGCGGCCCAGCTCGCCCAAGAGTATCGAGAGTTCTTCCCAGAGAACGCCGTACACTACTTCGTCTCTTACTACGATTACTATCAGCCCGAAGCTTACATCGCCCACTCGGACACCTACATCGAGAAGGAAGCACAGATTAATGCGGAGATAGACCGCCTTCGCCACGCCGCTACCCAGGCCCTTCTGACGCGCCAGGACGTCATCATTGTTGCCTCGGTCTCTGCCATCTACGGCCTCGGCTCGCCCGAGCAGTATGAGAAGGTGCATGTGAAGATTGAAAAGGGCGGGGTGGAGAACCGCGCCGCGCTCATTCGTAAGCTGGTCAATATTTTCTTCGAGCGTACGACTGCCGACCTTAATCCGGGCCAGCTCCGCGCCGTTGGGAACGCGCTTGAGTTCATGCCGGTAAACGAGCGCGCGATATTCCGTGTTACATTTGATGCTGATGTTATTGCTCACATTGACCAGCTCGACCCGGTCTCGCGCGCGCTCGTAAAGAATCTCGATTCCATTTTTGTCTTTCCGGCCAAACACTTTGTCACGAGCGAGGAGGAGCGCGAGCGAGCGCTCGCCGACATCAAGCTTGAGCTTGATGAACAGCTCGCGAAGTTTAAAAGAGAGGAGAAGCCGCTTGAGGCCGAGCGCATCAAGCGCCGTACCCTCCACGATATTGCACTTATCCGCGAGCTTGGGTACACGAGCGGCATTGAGAACTACTCGCGCCACTTCGATGGCCGCGCGCCCGGTGAGCCCCCCTCCACACTCCTCTCCTATTTCCCCCACAAGAAAGATGGCTCGGCCGACTTCCTCACTGTGGTAGATGAGTCGCACGTGACGGTCTCACAGATAGGTGGCATGTATGCGGGCGATAGGTCACGCAAAGATACACTCGTGGAGTACGGCTTCCGACTCCCCTCGGCGCGCGACAATCGACCGCTCATGTTTGAGGAGTTTGAGGAGCGCGTTGGTCCAACTATCTACACGAGCGCTACGCCAGGCAAATATGAGTATGAGCACAGTGAGCAGATAGTGGAGCAAATTATCCGCCCCACCGGCCTCATCGACCCCGAGCTCGTCGTGCGGCCCATCGTCGAGAGTGGAGTATACAAAGGCCAAGTGCAAGATTTTATTGAGGAGTCCATGAAGGTGATTGCGGGGGGTGGCCGCGCGCTCGCTACGACCCTCACCAAGCAGATGGCAGAAGACCTCGCGAGCTTCTTAAGAGAGAAGGGGATGAAGGCCGAGTATCTCCATTCTGATATTAAAACAATAGAACGTATTGATATTCTCACCAACTTCCGCAAAGGCATTTTCGATATCCTCGTTGGCGTCAACCTGCTCCGCGAAGGGCTCGATTTACCCGAGGTCGAGTTGGTCGGCATTCTTGATGCAGATAAAGAGGGTTTCCTCCGGAGCGAGACCTCGCTCATCCAGACTATTGGCCGCGCCGCGCGGAACGTCTTAGGCCGCGTCGTCCTCTATGCCGACGTGATGACGGGCTCACTTGAGAAGGCGATAGGGGAGACGAATCGTAGGCGAGAGAAACAGATTATCTACAACACAGTCCACGGCATTACACCGCAGACCATCCACAAAGAGATACGCGATATCGCCGCCTCGATGCGTACCGAGCATCAACGCACCATTGATGAGCTTCTGGTCCTCGACAAGATTGCCTACAAAGACGACCCGGAGGCATTTATTGCGCAAAAGCGTGAAGAAATGGCTGATGCGGTAGAGAAGCTAGACTTCGAGACCGCAGCCCTCATCCGCGACGAAATCTACGAGCTCGAGGGCACTGGTCCCAAGAAACCCTCTCGCCGAGGCCGCAAACCTTTGCATTAAAAAGAAACGCCGCCCTCCGGAGAGAGCAGCGCGTGCCGAGCTATTCGGCAAGAATCTTATGGTTCAACAGCTTGGGAATGCCCGGGCAGTAAAGACGATATGCTATAATCCATACATGACCGCAGCACAGCAAGAGAAGCAGATAGAGGCCATTGTCGAGCGCAAACTGCTTGAGTTCTTGGGCGACCCTGACGAGGGGCTCAAGCTCCGTCCCTCTTTCGTTGCTAAGCTCCGCAAGAGTATGAAGGACGGACGCAAGTCCATTCCGCAATCTGTTGTGATGAAGCGGCATGGCCTCCGTTGAGTGGAGGCCGATGGCGCTTGAGGCGCTCGCGCAACTAGACCCGGTCGTGCAAGACAGGATTGTCACTAAGGTAGCTTGGCTTGTAGAGAACTTTACTACCATCACGCCGGAACCGCTCCGCCGGGATCTTCGAGGATTATATAAATTGCGTGTCGGCGACTATCGTGCGGCATACGCGCTCACCGGCCGGAGCACAATCACTATAGTCCTGGTTGGTCATCGCCGCGACGTATACCGCTAGAAGTGCTATAATCACCCCGTACCTGCCCCGCCACGGGCAGGGGATTTTCATGCCAAAAAAGCCCGACACCAACAAAAAGGAGGCGCAAACCCATGGTCATCGCCATGGCAGTGATTGGCTGACGGTGCGGGGTGCGCGTACCCATAATTTGAAGAATATTGATGTGGCGATGCCGCGGGGGGCGATGACGGTGATTACGGGCCTTTCAGGGAGCGGCAAATCTTCACTCGCTTTTGATACGATTTTTGCCGAGGGCCAGAGGCGCTATGTGGAGAGTCTCTCGGCCTATGCGCGGCAATTTCTTAATCAAATGAGCAAGCCGGATGTGGATGAGATAGAGGGCCTCTCACCGGCGATTGCGATAGACCAGAAGAGTCGCTCTAACAACCCGCGCTCGACGGTCGCCACGGTCACCGAGATATACGACTACTTGCGCGTGCTCTATGCGCGGGCTGGCCAGCCCTACTGCATCCATCACGACGTACCTATCGTGCGGCTCTCTAAAGAGGAGATGATCAAGATGGTGCTCTCCCGTGTCGAAGCCCATGTGGGACGTACGACGTCCCACATGGGCGAGAAAGTGTTAGATGTTGTCGTCGATAAGACGGCTGTCACTATTTATGCGCCGGTAGTGGTGGGCCGCAAGGGCGAGTACTACCAGATGCTCTACAATCTCCTTGGTAAGGGCTATGAGCGCGTCGTTATCGACGGCAAGCCGCAGAGTCTGCGGGAGAAGATAGAGCTCGATCGCAACAAGCGGCATGACATTGACGCGATTGTCGATAACATCTTCGTCTCTGAATTCGCGCGCGCGACGACCGGGGCGCGCGAGCGTCTCTCCGAGGCCCTCGAGCTTGCGCTTAAAGAGGCCGATGGCCTAGTCAAGATACGGCACGCCGACGGCACTCTTGAGACTCTCTCGGCCAAGTTTATTTGTCCCGAAGACGGCGCCTCGTTCCCCGAGGTGGAGCCACGTCTCTTCTCCTTTAACTCTCCCTACGGCGCGTGCCCGGCCTGCAATGGCCTTGGGACCGAGTCCTTATTTTCGGACACGCCGTGTCCTACATGCGGGGGCAGGCGCCTGCGGCCAGAAGCTCTGCGTGTGTATTTGAAGGGTGAACACAAAACAGGAAATAAAACACAGGAAAGTCCGCTGGGATTGAACATTGTCGATTTTGTAAGCCTGTCCATTAAGGATGCAAAAGAGTTTATAGATACGCTTGAGTTCTCGGAGATGAAGCGTGACATCGCGGCACCTATTGTCCGCGAGATTACGAGCCGCCTTACCTTCATGCTGAACGTGGGCCTCGACTACCTCACTCTTGACCGCTCGGCGGCCACGCTCTCGGGTGGGGAGGCCCAGCGCATCCGTCTCGCCTCCCAGCTCGGGAGTGGGCTCACGGGCGCCCTCTACGTCCTTGATGAGCCAACCATTGGTCTCCATCAGCGTGATAACGATCGTCTCATCAAGACCCTGCTCACACTCAAAGAGCTTGGCAACACCATTATCGTGGTCGAGCATGATGAGGACACCATCTATGCCGCCGACTACATCGTTGATATTGGCCCTGGCGCTGGGGTCCATGGTGGCCGTGTCGTTGTCTCGGGCTGGCTCGATGACCTGCTTACCTCTAAAGAGAATGAATCAAATTCTGTCACCCTCTCGTATCTACGGGACGAGAAGGAGATTGAGATTCCAGAGAAGCGGCGCGGGAGCGAGAAGGGCTCAATCAAGGTGCGGGGCGCAACCCTCCACAACTTGAAGAACCAGAATGTAGATATTCCGCTCGGGAAGTTTGTCTGTATCACGGGCGTCTCGGGCTCGGGCAAGTCCACCTTCCTTTATGACATCCTGCACAAGAATATCGCGG
>Ga0209542_10019440_pt1 | contig 10871 bp, 10 predicted proteins | sample RifCSPhighO2_01_FD_184028 | JGI IMG/M metagenome (GOLD analysis project Ga0209542, IMG submission 184028) | Soil microbial communities from Rifle, Colorado - Rifle CSP2_plank highO2_0.1 (SPAdes) (version 2) | ecosystem: Environmental > Terrestrial > Deep subsurface > Rock core/Sediment ...
TGTCGACAAGTCTGGAAATCGTTCTTTTTACAGCGTATCGAGAGTTTTTTTTGAGCGACCCATTACCACTAAACTGCTTGAGCACCACAAGAGCATTCGGTGCAAGAACTGCCATACTCAAAGCGCCTGCTGCATATAAACTATTGAGTATGATGGTTTGTATTTTTGCGCGCCTATCCTCTATTTTTAATTCTTGTTCCAGTAAACCCATAAGTGTTTTGTTGTTATGTTTTTGTATATTATTTCATATAATACCACTCCCCCCTAATTACGCTATAGCGTAATTAGGGGGGAGTGGTATAGAGGGGAAGGGATGAGCGTGGAGAGGGCTCAATGATATCCCCTCTTGTGGTAAAGAAAATTTTAGAGATAATGAAGGCATGAATATCGTTATTGTTGAAAAGACCATACCGCTTGAAGAACTCAAGACGGTCGCCCAAGAATTCTATAAGACCATGATCAAAGGTGTTGTTGATATCGAGCAAGAAATTGTTGTGTTTGGAGGCGAGTATCATATTGACGCAAACACGAAACTTATTGAACATGGGTCGCGGCAAAATGATGTTTGGGGATTCAATGTTTACCTTGATAAACCGCGAGAACATTGGCTTGAATATATTTCTCTCATCAATATTCGCCCGCAGGACAAAAATTACGATATGGAGGTCAAAGATTTGAAAATACGAGAACGGATGAAAAAAATCATAGATTCAAAGATTATATGAACCCCGTTAGAAATCACGGACACTATCTGAAAATATGCTTGCGGTAAAAACATTAACTTTGGCTGATATTATTAACAATAACATGGGACATTGCGTGTCCGTGTCCTATTTCTAACGGGATGAACACCGCACGCACATCGCTTTTTTATATGGTAAATCTTGGCGCAGAAGTGTCGCGCATTATTTCTGCGCTTGAACACAATGAAAAAACAACGGCACACGAGGCGCTTGAGCGCGCGAAAAAAATATTGCGTACGATGAGAGAGATGCCTGATATGAAATCGCGAGTAATAGAACTTGAAGCGCTCGGCAGTGCGCTCAATACGCTTCTTGCCGAGAACAAGCGTGAGTCTGTGTCTTCAGCTCATATCAAGTCGTACTTCACGCCGTTTGCGGTTCGATTTTTCTCACTGCAATCATCGTAATTGTTCCGCAATAAAAATTAATCAATTTCTCCGGCTTATCGGATTCGGAAGTAAGGGATTTGGAAGCAAGGCTTTCAAAGTCAGAAAGATTCAGGAATCGTTATGCAAAGAAACCATATTTTTTTCAATCCATCTGGTAGTATTTTCCAATATGTGTTCTCTTTCGCTTGGATTTGATTGAGCAATTTCCAAGGTTTTTTCAAGAAGCTCTCCTTTGGGAACATTAAGCCAATGATGATTGAGGTGAAGAAATACCAAAAGGGACGCTGTTGCTATCCGTTTATTCCCATTTTTAAATGGGTGATTTTTGTTCAAATGATAGTAGAGCACCGTCGCTTTTTCAGGAAGCGTTGGATAGAGATCTTTCCTGTCGAATGTTTGTCGTGGAGCCTGAAGCGCTGAGTCTAATAGTGGTACGTCATGCTCCTCAAAATCTGCGATTGGATCTTCATACGTATCAAAAATGGCCACCGCAAATCGATGGCACATTTTTTCCATAAGCTTTATGTCAAGATAAAAAATCATCCATTACACCTTATCGAATTCTGCGAGTTTATGAAACACTTCTCCGTATTCCTTGACGGCTTTTTGTGTTCCTTTCTCGACACGCATTTCTAATTCGGCACGTGAAAGCTGCTTATCTTGCGCTTGCTTGATTCCAAATATTTTATTGAAAAGATTTTTCATATGTTTATATTCAAAATTTTACCACGTGTCGGTTCAAATGCCAAGTAGACATTAATTATCGACCTAAATTATAAACCTGCTTCACCTCACTTGCAGAAAGCGCGCGGCTTGTCCCGTTAGAAATAGAGGCGCTGCGAGCCCTCGCGATTTCTAACGGGGTTGTATTGATTAAAGTATAATACTACCTACCAAGTTGGTATAGTTGCTGAACTTCAGATGTAGATAATACTCTATTGTAGATACGAACGTCATCCATGGGGCCCTGGCGGTAGCCGCCCGACGCCCATGTACCTTTCCCAATATTTACACCCCCAACGCCAGCCACGCTTTGATTATTTAATGTGTTTGTTGCGGCTCCTTGAGATACGCCATCAATATAGGCTTCAACAGTGTCCGGGTTTGGTGTTCTATTTAACACTACAACAAGATGATGCCAATCATTGTCAGTGGGAAGTGTGTACGATTTTGAAACGTCCTGAGACGACATAATAAATACCGCGCCACCATTTTGAATATCCCAATAAGTGCCAATATTCGGCCCAGAACTTATAAAAGATTCTGTTGTTCCTTTAAGTCCTTTATACCAGAGCGAAACCGAAAAGTTGGCTGTCGGTTGAATTGTTGATGAAGTGCCCAATGCCACATATTGAAAACTTGCCGCGAAAAAATTAAGCGCTTGACCTGTTTTTCCAATCACCGCTCCCGTCGATGTCGCGCTATTCATAAGCGTCCCCGTATTTCCGTTCCCGCTTTTGTCGGTAACCTGATTGGTCGTCCAGTTGACATCTGGACCGTCAAAGGTCCAGTGACCTTTGAGCCCGTCGGCAAGCGTGCCGACGGGCGTTTTTGTTGTTGAAACTTTTTGTCCCGCGCCGATGTTGTACACTTGTTTGATCTCGCCTGCCGTAAGCGCACGGTTCCAAGTGCGCACGTCGTCTACGTCGCCGTTCCATGGATTTTCATTATTACCACTATACCCACGACCAATCCACATATTGTTATTAAGAATACTAGTAAGTGTGTTCCCGGATGAAGTGGAGCTTGCAAACTCACCGTTTTTGTAAATAGAAAGTGTCCCCCCTGTATGTACCCATGTTATATGCACCCACTCTCCAAGGGTATAATCGACGCCAGCAGCATTCACCGTACTCCAACTACCAACATTGTTTGTCGCCCAAATTTTATCTGTTCCAAATGTTGTGTTATTTCCTCTCCCTATTCCAAACGAAGTTAAGGGGCCGTTTGATGATATGGCAAAATCGCAACCATACCAAATACTATTGTTACAACTTGGCGAAGCCCCTTGGGGACGTATCCACGCTGAAATGGTGCCGTCGCTTGCGGTTATAAAATCACTATAGTTATACCCCGTTGTCTCTACGTACTTATTGGTATTATTAAAGGCAAGCGCCTGGCCGATTTTACCAATCGAGGTGGTGGTAGAGGTAAAATTAGTCAAAAATCCATTTCTCCCATTCCCCGATACATCCGCCACGTTGCTTACCATATCTTTGCCATCGAAAGTCCAGTAGCCCGTGAGTCCGTTTTTGAGCGTGCCGGGAGAGAGGTCGGTCAAACCCACTTTTACCGAGCCGGATTTATAGAGCGCCAAGACTTCGGCGGCAGAAAATGCGCGGTTATAGACGCGGAGGTCGTCTATTTTACCGAGAAATTTTTCACCAAGATCATCGTTGCCAATTGCGGTTGCGGTATATGCCGGAGCGGATGATGTGGTGCCGTCAGGAACACCGTCAAGATAAAATGTTACGGAACTGGCATTATTGGCTACTGCAATATGATGCCATTGGTTGAGCGTGATATCACTTGAACTACTGCCCACGGGATAATAAGTTATCTTATTTTTCAAAGGAAACCCAGTGCGCAAACAGTAAAGCCCTGTATTCCCATTATCTGAAAGCAGTGTCCCATAATCTATACAATTATTAGTAAGATAAATCCATGCAGAAACAGTGTGGGTGTTGGCGAGATTGATATTGGGCGAAGTTTCAACCCTTGAAACGTTGGTTACACCGGAAAAACTAAGCGCTCCTCCACGTTTCCCCGTGCTCCATGAGGGCGCCGTCCCAGCCCCAGCAAACATTCCTGTTTTATTGTTTCCACTATGGTCGGTTACCACTGTTCCGCTTCCTTCATCCATCGGGTAGTACATCACCAGTCCCAAATTATTCGGCGGTTTACGGATGACGCCAGCAGAGGCGTCAAAAGGAAAAACTAAAAATGAAAAAGTTAAAAGAGTGAAGCTAAATTTTAGAATTTTCATATATTTGTTGATTTTCATTCTTCCCTTTTACTTTTAAGAGTCACTAGACTTGCACCAAGTATATTTGATAATTCCACAAGTTCATTAATCAATTCAGTAATAATTAAATTATCTTTTGTTTGCGTGTCCCTCAATAACGCAAGCCAAAATTTACTTTCATTTGCTGACTTGAGTGAATGGTGAACAAAATTGATAAAATCTTTTCTTGATGAACCTGCTTGCGCTTCAATATAATTCGCACCAACACTGGTACCACTCCGTAATAACTGCTTCGCCAACACTTCCGTTGCCATATCTTTCGGCAACGTATTGATATAATTTACTAAACCAAGAACCCATTTGTAAATTCTTGCTTTTAGATTCATTTTTCCTTTTTCGATTTTACCTTTTACTTTATATCGCTCCATTTCCATGTATTTATTATACCATCAAGCAAGACCTCGCCCGACCTTTTTAAATCCCCAAGGTCGGGCGAGGTGAGTTGCGGCGCGCTGATTTGATACAGATCGCTTTTATACACAAACCACACTTCTCTGCTTTTGTCTGCGCCTGCGTTGCCAGTTTTGAAAGAAACGGCCGTAACAAGGTCCGACCTTGGGGTCCCTGCTTTAAGGTCGGACCTTTCCGGAGAGCTTTGTCCGATAGAAACAGTTTGTACATCGCTCATCGCAATATCCGGCACATCTTTTTTGATTCTTTGGGGAGTGAGCGTGATATCCTCGCCAAAGGAACTTATGTAAATTTGAATACCGGCGGTTTTTTCCGCGTTTTGCACAAGGATTGTTTTTGTGTTTTCCGCATCGGAGAATGCGCCGATAGAAAAGTTTTCAGGATAGAAAAAAGAAAAGCCGTAGTCGGTGTCTTCGTATATTTTGCCCCCGTCATTTGATATCGCTATAGAACCCCCCAGCACGCCATCTTGCGAAACGCGACCCTCTTGATCGTTCACCAAAGAGAGTTTGGGAAACAAAAAAACAACGGCGATAGCGGTAGCGATAAGCAGTGCAATAATTGAGATGATTTTTGAGCGATTTAATTTCATATTTAAATTTAGAAATTGTCTAGAAGTAAAGTTCGCTGTGCGAGCCGATATCCACAAAAATCACATCATCCGTTGTTGTGTCCACTTTTCTGTAAACCGCGCGAATATTTCCCGTCACATTTATACTCTTGTGGTTGGCATATTCCCCATGGAGTTCGTGGTTGTTAAGTCTTTCGTCGTAAAGATTCTCGTAAAAAATTTCTAACTGGGTATCAAACTTATCTTTTATCTTATTAGATAACTTGGCGTGCCGTTTTCGAAAATATTTATGAAAAAATACTTTCATGCGGTTCTACGCCAACTTTCGCAGATACGCAGACGCTTCTTTTGCATTCGTAAACGCACGCGAAAGATTCTTTTTCGCTTTGATGTCTTTTTCCACTTCTCTGATCACCCCCTCCAAATATGGTGTCATACGAGGCAATGCTGAAAACTGCACATCACGCGTGCGAATAAATTGCTTAAGCGACGCAGTTATCAGCGCTGATAAAGAAAAGCCGAGTTCTTTCGCAAGTTTTTGCGCCTGCTCTTTGACTTCTCTTTCTGTTTTGATATTGATCATTGTTGTTTTCATATCTAAAGTATATACTTTGGATGGTTTATGTCAAATGTGTTCTCGGGGCATTTTTTTGTGAATGTGAATGGTTATGACTTGGAAGCTTCGCTTCCAAGTCAGCGAAGCTTCCAAGTCAAATGTTTAAGAATTTAAAGGTTTAAGAAGACGGTTCGGGAACAGGGGTTGAATCAGATGCAGGAGTAGATTCTGGTTGTGGTTCTGGTGCAGGGGCTAACTCCAGGGTTGGTGCTGCTTCCGGCGCAACCACTAGTTCCGGCTCCGTGGCAGGTTCAGGCGCGGATTCCGGCGCAACCACTGGTTCCGGCTCCGCGGCAGGTTCCGGCTCCGTGGCGCCTGCCCCGTTAGAGGCAGGATTCGTTTCCGAATCCGTGGGCTCCTCTAACGGGGGTGTTTCTTCTATAACCGGGGGTGTGGAGGAAGGCGCTGTATCCTGTGTCGGAGGAGGAGTTATGGAAACCTGCGCCGCTTGGCTTCCTCCGAACACTTTTTTGAATTCATCTTGAGTCACGCACGTCTCACCCACGCACAGTTTATTTGTCTGCACTTCGTTCACTGCAAGTCTTCCACTTGCATCAATACTCCACTTGCCGGCAGAGCCAATGATGGCGCGGACGCTGACGATATCTTGGTCGTTTAAGTCGATGCCGGTGGAGATAAATTTGATACGACCCGTTATATCTTCAACGCTCCAGAATGAGGATTCGCCGTTGCCATCGACAATGGCGCCTTGTGAGATAGCGGGGTCAAGGCGTGAAGTGGAAGTTTGGACAATAACCAAGACGGTGCCGTCAGTCTCTTGTTTCGCAAGCGCGACACCCACCGTTTGTTGTGCGGTTGTGGTCGCTTTCATTCCGATACCCGCCACCGATGATGCGGTAATGCGATCGCCTTTCTTGATAGCGCCTCCTTCCATAGAGATTTTGACGGGGACACGACCGGCGAGAGCGATAAGAGGTTTCGTTGAGGTGGCTTCATAGTCCGGCGCAAGAACAAGTGTGCTTCCATTGATACCGATAGCTGCCTTGGTAGAAACAATACCCAGGAGCACATCACCTTGAGCTCCTTTCTTAATGACTGCCGTATCCTCGGTATCGATGTCGAGCGCCGCAATCTCACCTGTTTCCATCACTTCGCTTGCGGGGTATCGTTCCGCGATATCAAAGACTCCCGGGTTACCGCCGCCAGCACCTGCGGTATCAAGAGAAAGTGACCCGCTTGATACGGTGGGACATGTCGTACCTGCTGTAATACAGACACCTCCTTGTACGACAAGTGCGTTGTTGACGGCGGAGGTGGTAGTGCCAATGCCGGTGTAGCCACTATTTAAAATCGTGAAGAGCGTCGCGCCTGTTGAGCTTGCGACGGTAAAGAGCGGGATGTTTTCGGTCGTGGTCGCGGTTGTTACCGTGAGACGCGCGGTGGGGGTCGTCGTGCCGATGCCGACAGCACTTAATTTAATATTTCCTGCGCCATCTGATTGCGAGTATGCGGTGATAAGCGCGGTGCCATCAAGTTGCGCGGAGTAACTTTCCACAGTTCCCACGGTTGCCGAAGAAGTGACCGGCATATCCATCCAGCTCACCGTGCCTGCGTTCGTGTCAAAATTGAGCGACCCGAGTTCAAGGTTACCCACCGATGCCACCCCACTTGAGTAGTCATACATTATCGCGCCATTGCCGACGTTCAATCCGCCAGAGATGGTGGTGGTAGCTGTGGTTGAGGTCGCGGTAAAATATCCCGCTAGTCCAAAATTTCCCAAGTCAGATGAGCCGTTGACCGAAAGTGTTGTCCACGGAGACGTCGTCCCGATGCCAACATTCCCATTTTCAAGTAGTGTCCAAAGTGTGGTCGATGCGTTGTTTACAAAATTTACTAATTGGTTTGTTCCCGTACCGCTTCCCCAGACTGTAAGTTTCGCATACGGCGAAGTGGTGCCGATGCCGACGTTGCCATTTCCATCAATAACAAAGCGATCGAGCGTGCCTAACGCAGTCGAAGAAGCGATAGAAAATCTACCCCCGTTACTCACATCCATTCCAATCGTCCATTTGTAGGTATCTCCCGAAGCACCCGAAAAGCCGATGGCGGATTTAGTGGTTGAGTAAATATCGAGTTTGTTGTTGGGGGTGGTCGTGCCAATGCCGACGTTGCCCGCAAAATATGATTTATCACTAGCGCCCGCGGTGTAAATGGCGTAAGAATTTGTAGCGCCTGATATAGCATTGACATACAATCCGTATGCATTGGTGGCACTGCCTAGATTGACTTGTGATCTAAATCCGTAAGCATTGGCTATTGTTCCGATAACACTATACACACGACCTAGACTTCCAACTGCTGTAGTAACAGTACCGCTATTCGCTAAATACGCCATATTATATGACCCATAAGCAGCGCTAACTGTATTCGGATTGCCGATATTAACAGTGGCGCTATTTTTGCTGCCTATGATACCGCCGGTGTAGCCTACTGTTACGGCAGTGTATTCTGTCGAAAGCGTATTACCGAAAAAATCTGCATCAGTAACTGTTGGCGTCACGGAAAGATCGGCGTTGAAGCCTGCTACCGGTGTTAAAATGTCATTTAAACCATTGCCCACGACTCTTGTGCCGGATACTGAAAAAAGCGTGTTCCCAGCGGCACTCATCGTGCCGCGGTTAATGGTCAATCCCCCGCCGGAATCAACTGACACAAGCGATGCTCCGGTCGATGACGCGATATTGAAAAGATTCTGTGTTTGTGCGGTTGTTCCTTGAAGAGTCAGGTTTGCGTTGGGGGTGGTCGTGCCGACACCAAGACGGAAATTGGTATTATCCCAGATAAACTGGTCGGTATTTTGGGTGAGAAGGCCGTTTGTTCCTATGAAGGGAACGGAATTTGCCGTAAGCGTGGTAAAAAGCGAACCAGAGACGGTGAGTGCCGTTGACGAAGCGTAGGGGAATATGGAGGCGGTGGTGGAGGTCGCCGTAAAATACGAAGAGACGGTTTCGCCGACGACAGAGAGTTTGGCATACGGTGACGTGGTGCCGATGCCGAGATTCCCTGTAGTATCGAGCAGCATTTTTCTGTTTACTCCGTTGATATTGAAAGATATGGGGAGCGATTGATCAGTTTGAATATTAAGCCCTGTGTCATAAGAAAAGATGCTCGCGCGCTGAACGCTCGTGACTTGGAGAGCAAGGCCAGCCGCATTGCCACCCCCATTTGTGTTATTGAGGGTGAGTACGCTATTGTTGCCCGTTGCTGTTGTTTCAAAATATACCGGAGTCGCGCTTGAGCTCGTAAGATGAAGTTTACTAGTAGGCGCTGCTGTGCCAATACCGATATTGTTTGAAGAATAATCATACACGAGACCGCTCGTTTCTACCACGAATCCCCCCGCTAGCGTCGTCGTCGCCGTCGTGCTCGTTGCGGTAAAGTTTGATGCCACAACTTCACCAACCACCGAAAGTTTCGCATAGGGCGAGGTGGTCCCGATGCCCACGTTGCCCGTCGGACGCCAAACATGAGTACCGTCAGTATCCCACGTGCCGGTGGTTGCTCCGCCGATAAGGGAACCTGCCCAATAGAGATTGTTTGATGAGCTATAGAGACGATTGGCGGTGATGGAGGGAGATGAGTTTGCAAGAAAGACAGGGCCGTTGACGGAGAGTGTGTCGCTCGGTGACGAGGTCCCTACTCCCACTCTGTTGTTGAGGGAATCAATGTAAAGGGTGTTGGTGTCAAAAGCGGAATCGCCGGCGAAGGTGGAGGTGGCGGTGCCTGACACCGTGAGGTTGCCGCTGAATGTTCCTGATGAGACGGTCAAGGTAGTACCGGAGATGGTGGCGCCTGAAATAGAGCCGCCGGAGATGGAAGCGTTGGTGAGCGTGCCACCCGTGATGGTGGGAGTAGTGATGACAGTATTCGTGAGCTGGTCTATTTTGTTGGTTAAGGCGATCGCTTGGAAGTTGTTGCTGTAATTTGACTGCGATTGTGTTGAGACAGAACCGATCTTTGAGACGAGTTCGTTTCTCAATTGTTCGATTCTTGATTCAAGATCTGCTGATGTGAGACCGGAGAGGACGCGTTCCACAGTTCGTTCCACTACCAGTTGTTGGGGTGACGATGGAGAAGAGTTGGTAGTTAATGGTTTATAGTTTTTAGTGGGTGGAGGAGTAGGTGGTGAAGCTGGTTTGGGTGCGACAGATGGTATGAGTGGTTTTGTGGCTGGCGGTTTTACTGTTGTCGGTGGTAAGTTGTTGGTTGTCGGTTGCTTCGGTGTTGGCGTGGTTACATTATTCCAGAGATTTGAAAAATAGTTTGTGGTGTTATTCCAGATGTCGGTGAGACTGGCGAGTTGCACGGGCAAGGTTCGACCTTGGGGAGCCTTAAGGTCGAACCTTGGAACAACGGCAAAAAGTTGTTGCGCCGATCTGAATGATTGCGCGTAGAGATCTCTTGAGTTGGCGAATCCGTCTTTCATTCCTCCCGCAAGAGATTCTCCGACAAAATTACTCATTGATACATAGCGCGTCACATTGTCGGCAAGAGCTCCGCCCATGTCGTTCCCAAACGAAAGATATACTGAAAAGTTAAACGCGTCTCCAATGTTTGCAAACATTGCAATGGCAGTGTTTCCTCCTGCTTGCATTCTTTGCGCGATTGCATTTCCTGTATTTTGTGAGAACAATACGTACTTGCTATACGGATCAGTCTTCCAAATCTTCTGTGAGAGACCGTGGGATGCTCCCATTCCTTGGGTGAGTGTATTGGCAAATGAGGTGCCGAGGTTGTTTGAGTATTCAAAGTATGCGGAAGGGTCAAGTGAGGAGAGTGCGGTTCCATAGAGTGCTTTCGTGTTGTCGGCGCCTGCACTGATACCTTCTGCGAGGGTTTTCCCTGCTTTCTCGGTGGCCAAAAGATAGTCGTCGTACGTGAAGGCGGAGAGTGTCGCGGGAAGCGCGAGTACTCCGAACAGCGAGATTGATAGTATCCCGCTGTAAAACGCGGTTTTTTTGTTTTTAGGAATTTTTTCTGTCGGAATTCTTTTGTGATTGTGCATGCGCATATCTCATTACCGTATTCTGCTTCTATTATACATCAGCCCATGCGTACTTTTATAGCCCCCCCCCCGCAGGTGTGGATAATTATT
>Ga0209542_10019441_pt1 | contig 10871 bp, 5 predicted proteins | sample RifCSPhighO2_01_FD_184028 | JGI IMG/M metagenome (GOLD analysis project Ga0209542, IMG submission 184028) | Soil microbial communities from Rifle, Colorado - Rifle CSP2_plank highO2_0.1 (SPAdes) (version 2) | ecosystem: Environmental > Terrestrial > Deep subsurface > Rock core/Sediment ...
CTACAAAGAAACCAGAGACGCCCTTACCGATTCAGCAAAAAAGAAAGTTTGAACGAAAAACGCCCCCGAGATTGCCTCGGGGGCGATTGCTTCAGAGCGGGATTTCGCTTTCTTCCCATTCTTCTTCTTTTCTGGATGGCCGGAGGGCTCGCCACTCGGAATACTCTTGCCACAAACAGCGTTCTTGCTCGGTAAGAAGCTCGCCCTTGCGATATTTGACAAGCATCAAGAACGGCGCCATGTTGCCGTAGACTATACTCCCCGGCTTTTTTTCAAGCGGAAGTCTGCCTGCCCGGGCCAGATGTATTATGCTCAAGAGCTTTTTCATATAGGATTGAGAAAGCGAGAGGCGGCCGCCCCATCTGACCTGTATGCCGTTTATCATAATCGGCTCTTTTTTTAGGTCTCGAATTTCGGTTTTGGCATTGCTTGTTTCAAGGCCTGTCGAGCGGATAATCGCCTGTATTTGCCTTCTCGCAGTCCTTGATACGGGACGGCGCGAAGAAAATACCAGGTCGTCCATGTAGCGCGTGTAGGTGATATTAAGCTTTGCGCAAAGTTCGCCCAAAAGCCCGTCGGCCCGAACCGCGAAAAACAAACTGAAAAGCTCGTTTGACACCGGGCCTCCAAGCGCCAACCCGCCGACTTCCTCATCCGAGCAGAATCTTTGAAGAAAAAGAAAAACCTCTTTTTCTTTGCCCGCGAGCTTCGGGTCAACCTTGCAAAGGACCTCCGCGATGGCTTTGATTGAGACTGTGGGGAATGCGCTTCGGACATCGGTCAGGTAGAAAAATCTGTTTTTCAGATGCGCCGTTACGTGCCCAAGCGGCTTTTGTCCGGGCCGGAACCCTTTGGAATGTTTCATTGCCACAGGAAGCTGACGGATGTAGCGGATAAGGCGCCATTGCAGTTCGCGCATCGCGTCGTTCGGGTTATGCAGTTTTCTGCGCTTTATTCGTCCGGAAAGTGGATTTATGTCCATTTTCCAAAACGGCTCAAAAGCCGGTTCTCCTTTCAAGCCAACCAGCATATTTTCAAAGACCATGGCTTTGTCTCCTCTGGTTTAATCTGACATAAAATTAACAATTCGCCCCAAAAAGTCAAGCCCTTTTTAAATAAAAAACCGGCCCCAAGTAATGAAACTCGGGGCCGCAAGGCAACATCCTTTAAAACAAAGAACAGGATGCCTGTTTCCTCAGCGAGGGCTCGGAACCGAACTGCTTAGGACGAAAGATTTGGCTGAGGTCTGGAGGTATCACGCGCGTTCGTCGCATGCACTCCCTCTCCCTCCCCGCATACTTCGCTCTTCGGAGAGGAAGAAAACTCCAGACTGGTGCGCGATTCTCGGATGGTCTGGAAGCGCACCCTCCTGTCAAATGGTTGACAAGAGTTTTGAATCTAGCCAGCTGGTTCGATGGTACTGCTGCCTCCCCAGCTTTCTTTCGCCGCCTCGGTTCCGAGCCCGTACCCGCCCAAAGGCAGGGTAAGGCAGGAGGCATATTTTTATGTTATTAATGGGCCGTTCTTTTGTAAACGGATAACTGTGGATATATAGTATATGTATGTTTCTGGATTGGAGAGCGCGAAAACAGCTGGCTTATTTGGGGGTTTTGGTTTTGATTCCTTTGACCATAGGAATATATTTTTTCTTGCGCTCAATTCCGGAGGCGACCTGTTTTGACAATAAGCGAAATCAGGGCGAGGAAAGGGCGGATTGCGGAGGTCCCTGCAAGCCCTGCCTTGAAAATCTTTCGGAGCCAGTGGTTTTGTGGACGCGCCTTTTTAAGCTGGCCGAAGGAGTATACGAAGTCGCGGCCCTGATTGAAAACTCCCATAATTTCGCCGGCGCCGAGCGCGTGATTTACCGCGCCAAAATTTACGACGAAGCGAACATTTTAATCGGGCTTCGGCAGGGCGAAACTTTCATAAATCCGAACGAGAAATTTTTAATACTTGAGCCAGGGTTTGTCACTTCCGAAAGGAAGCCGGCAAGGGCTTTGATTGAATTTGAACCAATAATTTGGAGTTATAGCTCGAGCGTTCCTCCGCGAGTGATCGTGGTCGCGCGCGACTTTTCAATGGAGCCGCAGCCGCGCCTCGCCGCGACCCTGAAAAACGAAGACCTTTTTGACGCCGAGGGACTTCAGGTTTCGGCGGTTTTGCTTGACGAAAAAGGCACGGCAATTGGCGCGAGTTTGGCTCTCGTGGAAAGAATTGAAGGCAACGGACAGAAAACAATTTCTTTTTCCTGGCCTTCGCTTGAATCGGCCCCGAAAACTATTGAGATTTTTTCAAGGAAAATTCCTAAATGACGAGCGCATCAATTTTAAGGAAAATAGACTGGATATTGGTATTATCCACGCTTCCTTTGATGGCGGCCGGGTTGATAGCGATGAAATCTCTTTCCCCGGTTGAGGGGGCAGGGGATTACTTTTTTTTAAGACAGCTTGCGTGGATTGCCGTAGGCCTCGCCGTTTTTTTTTGGTTTAGTTTTTCAGACTTGCGCTGGCTTAAAAACAGCGTCGCCCTTTTTTCTTTATACGTTTTTGCGGCCGTAAGTCTTGTCTCGCTTTTGATTTTATCTTTGAAGGTCAAAGGGGCTTCAAGCTGGTTCACACTCGGTCTTTTTTCGCTTGAGCCGGTCGAGCCGCTTAAGATTATTTTAATTCTGGTTTTGGCCAAGTATTTTTCGCGCCGTCATATAGAGATAGCCAATATAAAGCATATAATTATTTCCGGCTTTTACGCTTTTTTGCCGGCCGGATTGGTGTTTCTGCAGCCGGACCTGGGTTCGGCCTTAATCATAATTTTTTTGTGGCTTGCCATGATTCTGGTTTCGGGCGTGTCCAAAAAACATCTTTTGTTTCTGGTTTTGGCAGCCGTCGTCCTTTCTTCTTTTCTTTGGTTTTACGCGCTTGAGCCGTATCAGCGTTCGCGTATTTATTCGTTTGTAAATCCGTACTTGGACCCGCGGGGCGCCGGGTATCAGTCCATTCAGACTACGATTGCCGTCGGTGCCGGCGGGCTTTGGGGCAGGGGAATAGGATTCGGCAGTCAGTCCCGGCTTGAATTTCTGCCCGAGCACCAGACCGATTTTATTTTTGCCGCTTTTGCCGAAGAATGGGGATTTGTCGGAGCGCTTTTGCTTTTTTTCTTTTTCGCGGTGATTGTTTGGAGAGTCGCGAAAATCGGTTCAAGGGCAGGAGGCAATTTCGAACGGCTTTATTCCGTGGGCTTAAACACACTTTTGGTTACGCAATTTTTCATACACACAGGAATGAATGTGGGAATCTTGCCGATCACCGGTCTGTCAATGCCTTTCATGAGTTATGGCGGTTCTTTTCTTATAACTATTTTCGCGGCTCTGGGAATTTTGACGTCTTTTGGAATAAGGTCTCCGTTTCATGTTTCTTCCGCAGAAAACGTCTGAAAACTGCTTTTCCGGAGTCAAAAGTTTTGCACACCAGACCCCATTTGACAAAAATTTGGCCGAGAGTATACTGATATATTAGGTGCTGAATTGCCCTAGTTATTAAGAATAAAGAAGCTAAAAACCCCTAAAATAAGGGACAAAAGGGGCATTTTGTTTTTGTGCGCTTTTTATTAATTTTTAACCTTAATTTTAATACACAAAAATGGAGAAAAAATATTTTTCTTCGTATAGGCCGCCTTTGGTGGACCTCCCGCCGCTTGCCTCGCCCCAGCTTGACTCTTTCCGCTGGTTTCTTGACCAGGGATTAAGAGAACTGTTTCATGAATTTTCGCCGGTAGAAGATTATACCGGAAACGAACTCGCGCTTGAGTTTGTTGATTTTTATTTAGATGAACCGAAATGCGACGAATACCATGCCAAGACACACAATCTGTCGTACGAAGCGCCGCTCCGCATCCGCGCCAAACTAACCAACAAAAGAACCAAGGAGATAAAAGAACAGGAAATTTTTCTCACAGACCTTCCGCTGATGACCCCGCGCGGCACTTTTATCGTCAACGGAGTGGAGCGCGTCATCGTTTCTTTGCTCGCGCGCTCGTTCGGACTTTATTTTACGGCCAACCCTTACGGTGGCCGTAAATTTTTTGGGGCCAAAGTAATACCTTCGCGCGGGGCCTGGCTTGAAATTGAAACCGAGTCGGACGGCGCGATGTACGCGCGCATTGACCGCAAACGGAAAATTGCCGTCAGCGCGCTTTTGCGCATGATGGGAATGGAAGATGACGAGTCAATAAAGAAAACTTTTTCTTCGGTGGATAAAGGCGGCGAGTCGTACATTTTGCGCACGCTTGAGAAAGACCCGACTCATAACGGCGACGAGGCCTTTGTTGAAATTTATAAGCGCTTGAGGCCCGGAGAACTGGCTACGGTTGACACGGCGAAAGACCTTCTTGGGGGCATGTTTTCGGCCGAACGCTACGACCTTTCCGTCGTGGGCCGGCATAAAATGAACGGGCGTCTGGGCGTTTCGGACAAAGAACGCAAAGAATTGAGAACCCTTTCTTTGGAAGACCTTACCGATATAGTTTCCCAGATTATAAAAATGAACAACGACCCTAGGGCCATGGCAGACGACATTGACCATTTGGGCAACAGGCGTCTTCGCGGAGTGGGCGAGATGCTTCAGAACAAATTGAGAATAGGGATGGTGCGGATGAAGCGGACAATTCAGGACAGAATGTCCACGCTTGACATATTCACGCTCGCGCCAGCCCAGCTGATAAACGCGAGGCCTTTCATGGCCGCGGTCAAAGAATTTTTTACCACCTCGCAGCTCTCGCAGTACATGCGTCAGGAAAATATTTTGACCGAGCTTGAGCATCTCCGCCGCCTTACGGCCATGGGCCCCGGAGGGCTCACCAAAGAGCGCGCCGGTTTTGAAGTGCGCGACGTGCACCCTTCGCACTACGGCAGAATTTGCCCGATTCAGACCCCCGAAGGCCCGAACATCGGGCTCGTCGTCCACCTTTCAAGTTTTGCCCGAATAAACGAGCTAGGAATCCTTGAAACCCCTTACGCCCGAGTGAATAAAAGCGTAATCACGGATGAAATAATTTACATGAACGCTTTTGAAGAGGCCAAATACAACATTGCTTCCGCGAGCATCAAGGTGGACGAGCGCGGCAAAATTTTGGACGAGGAAGTGGAGGCCAGGGTCAAAGGACAGCCGGGCTTTATTTCCCGCGACCAGATTGATTTTTTTGACGTCTATCCTTCGCAGGCCTTCAGCGTTTCCACGAGCTTGATTCCTTTTCTTGAGCACGACGACGCCAACCGCGCCATGATGGGTTCCAACATGCAGCGCCAGGCCGTGCCCTGCGTACAGCCGCACGCGCCTTTGGTCGCGACCGGAGTGGAAGGCCGGGCGGCCCGCGATTCCGGGCGCCTGGTAATCGCCGAGGAGGAAGGAATTGTCAAAAAAGCGGACGCTTCAATTGTTGTCGTCAAATCCGGCAAAAAAGAAAAAACATACAAATTGATAAACTATTTGCGTTCAAACGATTTCACGGCCATAACCCAAAGACCGGCCGTGAACGTGGGCGATAAAATCAAAAAAGGCGATATTCTCGCGGACGTTTCTTCTTCGGACCGGGGCCAGCTGGCATTGGGCCAAAACGTGCTTGCGGCTTTTATTTCCTGGGGCGGTTCCAATTTTGAAGACGCGGTTATAATTTCGGAGCGGCTGGTGAAAAGAGACATTTTTACTTCGGTGCACATAATGGATTTTTCAGTAGCCGTCCGCGACACCAAGCTCGGCCCGGAAATAACCACTTATGATATTCCGAACGTGGGCGAAGACAAGCTCAAAGATCTGGACGAAGAAGGAATCGTGAGAATCGGGGCGGAGGTAACTGCGGGTGACATTTTGGTAGGCAAAATTACGCCCAAGGGCGAAGCCGACCTCACCCCGGAGGAACGGCTTTTGCGCGCCATATTCGGCGAGAAAGCGCGCGAGGTAAAAGACACGTCGCTCCGCTTGTCGCACGGCAGAAAAGGCCGGGTGGTCGGCGTTAAAATCTTTTCGCGCGAGAAAGGAGACCCGCTTGAAACGGGCATAATAAAACAAATTCAGGTGGAGGTCGCCGAGGTCAGAAAAATTTCAGTCGGCGACAAGCTCGCCGGACGCCACGGGAACAAAGGCGTCATTTCCAGAATACTGCCGGTGGAGGATATGCCGTATCTGGAAGACGGCACGCCGGTCGACCTCATTTTGAATCCTTTGGGCGTTGCCGGACGGATGAATGTCGGACAGATTCTGGAAACGCATCTTGGCTGGGCCGCGGAAAAACTTGGCTATCAGGCAATAGTTCCCGCTTTTTACGGCGCCTCCGAAGGAGAAATAAAAGAGGAATTGATAAAGGCCGGAATTCCGGCGTCTGGCAAGGTTTGGCTGTATGACGGCAGAACCGGAAGGGCTTTTGACCAGCCGGTAACGGTCGGCCAGATTTACATGCTCAAGCTGAACCATATGGTTGAAGACAAGATTCACATGCGCTCGATCGGCCCCTATTCTTTAATCACCCAACAGCCGTTGGGAGGCAAAGCGCAGGGCGGAGGACAGCGTTTCGGCGAAATGGAGGTGTGGGCGCTTGAGGGTTACGGCGCGGCGCACATTCTGCAGGAAATGCTCACGATTAAATCCGACGACGTTTTGGGCAGGGCGGCCGCTTACGACGCGATAGTGCGGGGAGAGCCCTTCAAAAGCCCGAATGTGCCGGCGTCTTTCCATGTTCTTTTGAACGAATTGCGCGGGCTCTCGCTCGACATTGACCTCGTCGGCCTTAAACCATCCGGCGAGGAGAAAGACTGGCAGCTTAATAAAGAAGGGGTTTTCAGCGAGGCCCCGGCTGAAAAGTTTTAATTTCACGTTTATGGAAACAAAAGCAACGGATTTCCAATCAATCGTTTTGAAGCTGGCCTCGCCGGAGAAAATTTTGGGATGGTCCAGGGGCGAGGTTACGAAGCCCGAAACCATAAATTACAGGACCCAGCGCGCCGAAAAAGACGGGCTCTTTGACGAGCGGATTTTCGGCCCGGAAAAAGACTATGAGTGCTACTGCGGAAAGTACCGCCGCGTGCGATACAAAGGAATTGTCTGCGACAAGTGCGGAGTGGAAGTGACGCGCTCAATAGTCAGGCGCGAAAGGATGGGACATATTTCTTTGGCGAGCCCGGTGGCCCACATCTGGTTTTTGCGCGGCGTGCCTTCAAGGATAGGCATACTTTTCAATCTGACTTTGCCAGACCTTGAAAAAGTAATTTATTTCGCGAGCTACATAATTATTAAAGTGGATGAACCCGCGCGCGGACAAAAGCTGATTGAGCTTGAACGGGAATACAAGCAGAAGTCCAAGGGGCTGACCAAAAAAGACGAAACGAGTAAGCTCAAAGACGCTTATGAAAAAACAAAAGCGGAGCTTGAGGGCCTGCGCCCTTCCAAAATAATTTCCGAAGTGGAGTACCACCGTTTGAGTTTGAAATACGGCGACATTTTTGAAGCCGGGATAGGCGCGGAGGCCCTGCACCGTCTGGCCAAAGACTTGGACCTCGTAAAACTGCAGAAAGACCTCGAAGCCGAAGTGGAGGAGAGTGAGCCCGTGGAGCGCAAAAAAATAGTCAGGCGGCTCGCCATGATAAAAAGTTTGGTTCGCGCGGACATTCGGCCGGAGTGGATGTTTTTGACCATGATTCCGGTAACGCCCCCGGCCCTGCGCCCAATGGTGCCTTTGGACGGAGGCAGGCACGCGACCGCGGACGTAAACGACCTTTACCGGAGAGTAATCAACCGTAACAACCGTCTTAAAAAACTTATTGAGCTTTCGGCGCCGGAAGTAATCGTAAGAAACGAAAAAAGAATGCTGCAGGAAGCGGTGGATGCCCTTTTTGACAACAGCATCAGGAGGGGACACGCCGCCGTAACCTCTCAGGCCCAGAAAAGATCCTTAAAATCTTTGGCCGACGCGCTAAGAGGCAAGCAGGGCCGTTTCCGCCAGAATCTTTTGGGCAAGCGCGTGGATTATTCCGGGCGTTCCGTTATCGTGGTCGGGCCAGAGCTTAAACTGCACCAGTGCGGTTTGCCCAAACACATGGCTTTGGAGCTTTTCAGGCCGTTCGTAATTTCCGGACTTATTGCCAAAGGATTTGCACACAATATACGCGGGGCCAACCGCATGATTGACGAGCCGACGCCCGACGTCTGGGCCGCTTTGGAAGAAGTTATTAAAAACAAACTGGTTTTATTGAACCGCGCGCCGACTCTGCACAGATTGGGTATTCAGGCCTTTCAGCCGATTCTTATTGAAGGCAATGCCATTCAGGTTCATCCTTTGGTGTGCCCGGCTTACAACGCCGATTTTGACGGAGACCAGATGGCCGTTCACGTGCCTTTGACTGCGGAGGCCCAAAAAGAAGCCAGAGAACTGATGTGGTCCATAAAAAATCTGACCAAGCCGGGCAACGGCGAACCGATTGTCAATCCTACGCAAGACATGGTTTTGGGAATCTACTGGCTTACTAAAATGGTTTCAGGCGTCAAAGGCGAGGGCAACGCTTTTTCCAGTCCGAACGAAGCCATACTTGCTTACGAATACGACTGCGTGGATTTGAGGGCGGAGATAAAAGTCGCAGTTTCCAAAAGCCCCAAGTATCACAAAATAAGGGAAAGCGGCGATTCGTTTTTACAAACCTCGGTTGGGCGGCTCCTTTTCAACAGTGCTTTGCCGAGTGATTTTGATTACATTAACGGCGAGGTTGCCAAAAAAGATCTTGGTCGGATAGTGAGTTTGCTTGTCGCGCGCTACGGGCGCGAAGCCCTGCCTCCGATTCTGGACAAGATAAAAGATTTCGGTTTTCAGTATGCCACCATCTCCGGCGTTTCATGGGGCATGGAAGATTTGCGCGTTCCGGAAGAAAAGCCGCTTTTGGTTGAAGAAGCCGAAAAGAAAACAGATGAGGTGGAGCGGCAGTATTCGGACGGGCTCCTTACGGCGGAAGAAAGATACCGCAAAATAATTGAAATTTGGAGCGAAACCAAGCAAAAAGTGGACGCGCTTGTGCCGAAAGCCATGGATCCTTTAGGGCCGGTTCACTCAATGGTTTCTTCGGCCGCGCGCGGCAGCTGGGTTCAGGTCGCGCAGATGTCAGGCATGCGCGGTTTGGTCATGAATCCGTCGGGCCGCACGATTGAACTGCCGATAGTTTCAAACTACAAGGAGGGCTTGGGGGTTTTGGAGTATTTTATTGCCACGCACGGCGCGAGAAAAGGCACGGCCGACACCGCTCTTAAAACTTCGGTCGCGGGGCATCTTACGAGGCGGCTGGTTGACGTGGCGCAGGATGTTATTGTCAGCGAGGAAGACTGTAAAGAATCCGGCGGACTCAAAGTTTCGCGGCGCGAATCTAGCGACTACGGCAAAGGATTTGCCAGCCGCGTTTTCGGCAGGGTACTCGCCCGGGAAGCCAAAGATAGGGACGGCAAGCCCCTGTTTAAAAAAGGCCATCTTTTGAGTTTTGACGACGCGGATTTGATTGAGCGCTCGGAAATTGACGAGCTCTACGTGCGCAGTCCTCTTTTTTGCAAGGTTAGGAGGGGAGTCTGTCAGAAATGTTACGGATTTGACCTTGGCGCCAACGAACTTGTCAAACAAGGCGAAGCCGTAGGCATTGTCGCGGCTCAAGCCATAGGAGAGCCGGGTACCCAGCTGACCATGCGTACCTTCCACACGGGAGGCGTTGCAGTCGGCGGGGACATCACCATGGGTCTGCCCAGAGTGGAAGAGCTTTTTGAAATGAGGGCGTTGTCAAACCCGGGGATAATTTCCGCGGAAAACGGCGTAGTCCTTGAGATTGCGGAAGACGGCCGCGAAAAAGTCATAAAGATTCTGATTGACGACAAGTCAAAATCTAAATCAAAGAAAAAGGAAGAAACTAAAGAGTATCGTATTCCGTTCAGGCGCGCGGTGGCGGTTTCAAAAGGACAGGAAATCAAGCGCGGAGCTCGGCTTTCGGACGGGCCTCTTGACATAAAAGAGTTTTTTGCTCTTGCCGGGCAGGAGGAAGCCCAGCGCTACATAATTTCAGAAGTTTCCCAAGTATATTCTTCGCAGGGAACTACAATAAACCCAAAGCATCTGGAACTTATAGCGCGCCAGATGTTTTCGCGAATGAGAATAACCGACCCGGGCGACACTAATTTCGCCGCGGGCGAGGTGGTTGAAGCCGGAGAGGTTGCCGAGGGGAACGAAACTTTGTCCGAAGGCCAGAACCAAGCCCAAGCCGAAGTATTTCCTTTGGGCATAACCAGGGCGGCTTTGGCCTCGGCTAGCTTTTTGGCCGCGGCTTCTTTCCAGGAAACTACCCGCGTTCTTATATCTGCCGCGCTTGAAGGCAAAAAAGACAAGCTTCTCGGGCTGAAAGAAAACGTAATCATAGGCCGCGTCATTCCGGCCGGCACCGGTTTTCACAAGAAAGAAGAAGGAGAGCGCGTAGGCGCGAGCCGCGAAAAAATTGAGGCTGAATAAAGTTTGTTCTGGTATAATTGATTTGGAGCCGTTCCGAGCCGTAAGTTAATCCGTCAGAAAGGAGGCTGTCATGACTTTTCTGATTTTGTGCATTGCTTCTCTGGCAGGATTTTGTGCGGTCTTCTCGATCCTTTTCAGAGCCGCACGCCGAAAGAGACGATGGTTGAGGTTTTAGGCCGTCCCGCTTGCGGGACGGCTTTTCTTACACTTCAATCACCACCGGAAGCACCATGGGTCTGCGGTGGGTTTTTTGGAAGAGGAATTTGCCGACCTCGTCGCGGAGACTGTCTTTGACCCAGCTCCAGTTTATCGGATGCATGTTTTGGGCCGCGTGCTCCACTATTTTTTTGGTCATGAGC
>Ga0209542_10019444_pt1 | contig 10870 bp, 9 predicted proteins | sample RifCSPhighO2_01_FD_184028 | JGI IMG/M metagenome (GOLD analysis project Ga0209542, IMG submission 184028) | Soil microbial communities from Rifle, Colorado - Rifle CSP2_plank highO2_0.1 (SPAdes) (version 2) | ecosystem: Environmental > Terrestrial > Deep subsurface > Rock core/Sediment ...
TTTGCAGTCGCGTAAGCAAGCGTTTTATTTGTGATAAGCCGGCGGGAAATGGCGAGTCCAAAAAAACCGAAAAGTGAGAATACGGCATAAAACTGCAATGCCTGAAAAAGTTCCATAAGATTATTTTTTTGTGGCTGATTCTATTAATTCTTCCACTTTTCGCTTCGTTTCCTCCAATAATTCTTTCCTAAACATTATATGCTCGCCGAATACGGTAAAGACTTTATATAATCTTCCATAAAATTAAAATCTGGTTGGCCGTCTTTTGTTGGTAATTTTATTTTTATCTGGTTCATTCTGTCTTGACTGCACTTGCGACCATAATTATAGCGATACTGTTCTAAATTAAGAATCTTTACTAAAAACATTGCTATATACTTATTCATTTTGAATTTAGGAATAAGTTTTTCTACGTGATCGCTCGCTGAAAAGTTTTTAGATTGATAAGAACAATAACCAAAAACAGCACTATCAACAGTTAATATACCTCCTTCCTCCGTATAAAAATCGTAAAAACCCCCTATTCCGTTATTCGTAGCTTGCGTCGTCACATAGGGGTATTTACCTTGTCCATATTCTTCCAGTTCTAAAAGTGGCGTTGTTTTGCTCCCAGTTATTCCAAACATTCCGTTCAGTGCGAATAATCCCCAATTCTGCGTGTTTAAGCTAAACTGTTTTAAAAGCAACTCCTTATCAATTGGAACAGGAATTTGATCAAGCATAATTTTTTTAAAATCATTTGGCATTTCGGCGGGGAGTAAAATTTCTTTTAATGTTTTATTTGCTGCTCTTCCGTAATTATATTTATATTTATTTGCCTTGATGCAAAGAGCGTAAAATATCATTTCTTCTTTACTCGTTTTTCTTTTCGGCATTAAATAATACAAATCCCTCCCGCTATAATATTCTTTGTCTTGATAAAAAGAAGATAAAACAGAGCCGCTAACCGCAACTGAAATTGTATGTGCGGGATTCGGCACAACATCATTAATTCTCTTTACATACGCCGATACTCCGTTATTGAGTTCTGTTCGTGAAATAAAACGAATGCTGTTTGAATCTTTTTTTTCACATTCTTCAATGTTCACCAATTCAAGATTAACACCATAAACTGGCGTAAATAATTCTTTTAGTGGGATGAGCTTATTCATCTTTTAAAAATAACTCGCTGAACAAAACGTATTCCTTAATAGTTTTTAAAAAATCGTCTAGTGTTAATTTTGAATAATCAGTTTCCATATATGCCTCCGCACACCACTCATCGTGCGCTGTAACTACTTTGTTTGCGCTAAATCCAGGTTCTTGTTTTCTATTTAAATAATAACTTACCCATTTATCTTTAATTTTTTCCCACTTCCCATAAACATCGGTTCTTCCTTGGATTTTTCTTTTTACAAAACCGTCATCCTTATAATAACCAAAATAAGTTTCTTTGCTTCTTGGATGAGGCTTATGTGCTGTGAAAATCATTACACAAGCAACGACATTAACATTTGAATTAAAAAATAATTCGTTTGGCATGGACAATACTGCTTCCAACGTATGGTTCTCTAAAAGTTTCTTTTTAAATTCATACACCTTTCCGGTTTGCGCTAAAGCGCTTTGCATTGGCACAATGGCAATACAGGTTCCTCCGTCAACCAAACATTCTAAATTGTTTAATACAAACTCAAGCTCATCAGTATCTGTTTTCTTATCGGCTTTGTATGGTGGATTTAAGAAACCGACGGTTGGTTTGATTACTTTAATTTCTCTCATTATATCCTCATCGAAACAATTACCATTTATAATGTTTGATTTTCCGTCTTGATGGATATACATATTAGAAACGGCTAAAGCAAAAATGTGTGATTGATATTCTACACCAAACAAATGGTTTTTTTTAATTTCCTTAATTTTTGTTTGATCGCCTTTTGCGTCTGCAATCATTTTTTTCATTGCGCTTATAAGGAAGCCTCCTGTGCCCGTGCAATTATCATAAGCGATACTGTTTTTATTGACCCGCGCTAAATCAGAAAACAACTCTGTAATGTGTGGCGGCGTAAGAACTATTCCTAAACCTTTGTCGCTATTCGCATAACGGAGAAATTCAATATACAGCTGTCCGAGAACATCAAAATATTCATGTGTTTTTATGAATGAGTTTATGTTCTTATCAATGTTTTTAATGAGATTTTTTAAAACATCTTTTTTTGCTGAAAGAGAGGTATCCGTTCTTATGAAGCCAAATTGAATATTTAAATTATCAAGTTTGTCACTTTTAATGTTCGCATTTTTCAGTTCGTTGCTAACTGTATCAACTAAATAGCCTGCTAATTCTTTCGATGCGTTTTCAACTTTTTTCTTCTTCTCTTCGGGAGTATCTTTTTCGCTCGTCGAGCCAAATAAAGGATAGGCGGCTTTAAATGCTTTATTTTCTAAGGCAATTAAAATACAACTGATTAATAAACTGCGTTGGCTTTCTAAAATCTTGTAAGAATGTAGGGTATCATTTAATTGTTTGGTAAATTCTAAAAGTGTATTATAGTCTTGTCGAAATTTTTCAGGACTTTTCAAATACCCGTCTAAATAATCATTGCCAGAAAGAAGTTTACTCCCGAAAATTGGGACTGCCTTTCTCTCATTTTTAAGTTGTAAAAAATGAGAAACTTTTAATTGTTGTTTTGTTTGACCGCTTGCTCCGATTGCTAAAACATCAAATTCCTTTGAGAGATAAGAGGCATATAATAACGCTCCGTCAACTGCGTATTCTGAGAATTTATCTTTTGTAGAACTTTCGTGTTTTGTTGTTTCTGCTTTACACTCAACTACAATAATTAAATCCGAGTTTCCAGCAAATGTTATCAGAAATTCTGGCTTTCCTTTCCCGCTTCCCTTTTTTGAAGCAGTTTTTAATAATTTATCAATTTTAGGATTGTCCGATATTTGTTCTTCTATATGAACAATGTCTTTAAATTGCTCAAAGTGAGACCGGACAATGCTTTCGGTTTTTCTTTCATTAGGCATATTTTTTATTTTATTTGCTTCCAATAATCGTTCTTAAGAACTGATATAACTTTCCCCTTCAATCGAATGTCTTCTGTAAAAAGTATATTTTTATATTTGAGATTTTCTGGCTTCAAATACACATACGGCGGCTTGTCTTCTGATATAAAACGTTTGATAGTCGCCTCGCCTCCATTGTCCGCAAGCACAATTTCGCCTGTTACAAATTCTTTTTTTGTTTGTACTAAAACAACATCTCCATCATCAATACCGGCATTGATCATTGAGTCTCCGGAGATGCGGAGCATAAAAATATCCGACTGGAGCTTGGCCACATTATTTGATAACGCTTGCCACTCGCCAGTAATTTCTATCGCTTCGGCTGGCATTCCAGCTGTCGTTACGCCAAGAAAGGGAGCAAGCTGAGGTGTGCCAAGTATCTCATATCCAAGAGGTAAAATGACAAGAGTCCTCGCGCCTGTTTCTTTTTTGATAACATTTGATTTTTTTAGTTTCTCAAGAAGATCAATAATTGACTGATTTGAAGAAACGCCAAGATTTTCGCGCATCTCTTCAAAAGTTGGAGGATACCCTGTGGATTTTATGAAATCGTAGATAACTCCAAGAAGTTGTTTTTGTCTTTCTGTTACTATACCTTTCATATACTAAATATACCCGACTAAATAGTCGGGTCAACAATGTGGATGTGGATAAGTCTTATATCAGGCTGCTGTCGCTATCTTTATCAGCGCGAGTTCAAGGGGTATCGCCGCGGCGTAGTCGTCTATCTTGATGCGCGAAGCATCCATTATTTCGCGCAGTGCGAGTTCCGCGGTCTTCGGCGTTGCCGAGAGCACTTTTAAAGCGGCAATCTCTTCGGCCGAAAACTCATGCGAGAGCATATTCTCCGTCCTCGGGTCCAGCGCCAGAAAATATACGGCGCGTACATTCCGCAGAAGCAGGCGCAAAACCAATGCCGGGTCGGTTCCCTCCTCCAAAATTTCATCCAGAGCAGAAATAAGTTCGGCGGTGTTTTTTCCATACGCAAATTTCAAAAGCTTGTTGATGCTCTCCGACATCGGCGCACCAAGAAGCATGCGCACGTCCTTTTCTTTTATAGTATCCTCGCCAATGGATGAAGCCTGAAATAGAATATTTTCAGCGTCTCGTAAAGAGCCTTCCGCAAAGAATGCTATTAGTTTCAACGCCTTATCCTCCGCTTTAATGCCTTCGGCTTTTGTAATAATACCAAGCTCTTTGATAATATCGGCAAGGCCTATTTTGGTAAATTCAAATCGCTGGGTGCGCGAGGCCACGGTGTCAGGGACTTTGGCGAGCTCGGTAGTGGCCAGAATAAATATCGCGTGTTTCGGAGGCTCTTCCAAAGTTTTTAAAAGCGCGTTGAAGGCCTCTTTAGTCAGCATGTGCACTTCATCTATTATATACACTTTGTACGGCGAGCGGAGAGGCAAAATATGCACGGCCTCGCGCAAAGCCCTCGCCTCATCAATCCCTCTTTGCGAAGCGGCGTCAATTTCTATAATATCCTCTTCAAAGCACCCCGCTTCGCGGGCCAGGATTCTTGCAATAGTAGTCTTACCAGTGCCGCGAGGCCCGGAAAACAAATACGCGTGGGCGAGGCGCTTTTCTTTCAAAGCGTTCTTTAAAATACCGACGATATGCTCCTGGCCTATCACTTCCTCAAATTTTTGAGGCCGGTATTTACGGTAAAAAACCTGTGTTTGTTTATCCTGTTGCATCATATTGGTTTCTGCCTGAGGCGGATCCGCCTTTGGCGGAAAACGCAAAAAATTTATAACCGAGAAAATTCCAGATAAGCACGGCCGCGGAGGCCGCGACATTTGCGGCGTTCAGCCATGCGCTTCTATCCAGGCCGAAGCGCGGCTCCATATAAGTAGTAAGATAAACTATCAATACGCTGTTGAGAAGCGCCCCAAAAAAAGTGACCAGCGCGAATTTCGGCAGGTCTTTTAAAACCGTTTCGTTTACGCCGGAAGTGTCCCTAAAAACCCAAAATTTATTCCAAAAATAGCTGTTCGTGGCGGCGAGCAAAAATCCGGGGGCGCTTATGCCTCCCAACATAAGACCGGCGGTGGTACCGGTTACAATGCTTAAAATATTCAAAATTCCGAAATTTATGGAAGTATTCAAAAATCCCACAGCAACGTATTTGCCGAATTGATTGAAAAATTTGAGCCACCGCCCTAAAAATTTACCCAGCCACACGCCAAACGCCCAGAGCACGGGGATACAGATAAATACCGCAATTCCGGTTGCGACGTTCAGGTATTTTAAATTATAAAGAGTCGGCAACAAAAACACCGCCGTCAAAAACCCCGCCCCCGCTCCTATTAAATAATCTCTTTTGGTTATCATTAAGCTATTTTACCTTAATATTCTTTTTCGGAAAACCCGTGCGCCATTGCCGTTTTATAGCTCTCAAGAAAAGCTTTTATGGTATCCGCCGGAACGGCCCCGCTATGATAGTCGCCTTTTACGTTAACTTTTAAAAGACTGTTCAGCCCCGCAAGTTTTGCGCGGCCTTTCTGTTCCAGCGGAACCAGCGGGCTTCCGCTCATACCGGGGAGAGCGATTCCCTTATCAAACTGCTCGCCGGAAAAACCGCGCCTATAGAAAGACGCCAGCTTCCTAAATCTGGCGTCTGGCGTGTGCATAAGCGCACGCATGGTATTGTTGTTTTGAAGATGGATAAATTGATCCCAGCCATATTCTGAAATCAAAACTTCAAAAGGGAAACTAAAGGCGTTGCCCACAGAAACAAGCTTCTCTTTCGGCGCGGGTGTACTCTCTTCCAGCAAATCCATGGCGTTTATTTCCGACAGTGCTTCTTCACCGGCTTTGTTCGCCGTGCTGATTAATGCGAGATCGCTTTTCTCATCTAAAAATTGCGCCCTGCCCATTGCCATTTTACCGGTTGAAGTTGTAAAAATTATTTCGTTCTCGTTCATTTGAACCACGTGCGCGTTCGTTAAAAGAAGCTTTTGCCCCTCAAAATTGATGAATGTACCGCTGCCCGCGCCTGTCGGAGTATATATCATGGCGGTAGCCTGCATCACGTCTTTTATTTTCTTCATATATTCGGCGGCTTTTTCAGGATTTTTCGCGATAAAATCTTTTCCAAAAATAACTTCCGGCTTGCTAAAATAAGGCTCCTCGCCCTGCTCCGCTAGCCTGGCCTGCCTGGTTGCTTCGGATTGCAAATGCTCCGGGAAAGCCTTGAACAATTTTTCGGGCCCTTCGCCCGAGATAGGCACGCCACCTTTAGTATCAAGCGCTTCCAATATTTTCCTGTAAATTGCTTCTTTGTCTTCTTTTTTGATATCTTCCACAAATTCGTGGGCGGAGGCTTCAATATATTCATCGGTAAGCTCGGGTGTCCGCGCCTCCGGCGCGAAAGCGGTCACACCGGCAAGCGCAAAGGCGCCCGCAATACGCCTGAGTTTTTTGGTAAACGAGCCGCCGTACGGCGTTCTAAGCTCTTTTGCGAAACCTTGCCGCAGAGATTCTGAATTTTCTCCGGTTTCAACAACGTTTTCTTCAGTTAATTCTATGAAGTTTTTTATGTTTTCGCTCATACCTCTTTTGTTAAAAAATCCTCAAGCTCTTTTTCCATTTGTTCTATCGAAATTCCGCCCTTTTCCAATTTTCCTGCCAAATCCAAAGACAGCGCCTCGACATCCTTTTCTAATTCCTTATCTTTATCTTCATCACTCATCGGTTTTATTGCCGGTTCAGCGCGTGGTGGCGAGCGCGTATCTCCTCTTCCACTTCCTCGCGGGGGCGCGAGTATTTTTGGCGGGAAAGAGCTTTTATATAATTTGTAATTTCATCGTTGCCTTTCGGCGGGAACGGGATAAACATATTGAAGGGCTTTGAGGTCTGCCCGTCTATCAGCAATTTAACGTAAGCATTCAAATTATCAATGTTTAGCAAATCTTTCGCGCTAAATGTCGGAGCAAATTGCTTTTCCATATATTCGGCGTCGTCGTTGCCGATGCGGAAGGCTGCCATGGTCCCCACATTTCCAAAAACAGCCTTCTTTATTTCCTCTTCCAGCTGACCGATAAATTGGTGCGTTATCGTCATAGAAAGTTTGTATTTTCTAGCCTCCGAAAGTATCGTCGCAATAGATTTCGTCGTAACATTCTGAAATTCATCTATATATAGGTAAAAATCCTTACGTTCAGATTCGGGCGTGTCCACGCGGGAAAGCGCTGCCATCAAAATTTTCCCTACCATTATAAGACCGAGCAGGCTTGAATTGAGCTCGCCAAGCTTCCCTTTTGAAAGATTGAGCAAAAGTATCTTTTTCTGGTCCATTACGTCCCGTACGTTGAAAGCTGAATGTTGCTGGGCGATGATGGGCCTCATTATTTCGTTTGCTAGGAATGTATCGAACTTTGAGACGACGTAAGGCACCATATTCGCAAGAGAGGCCTCGCCTCCAGCTTTGTCGGCAATTTGCTTCCAAAAAGTCTCAACAACGATATTTTTTGATTTGGAAAGCTTATATTCGCGGAAGGCTTTATCAGCTAAAACACGCTCAACTTCCATCAATGTGTTGCCGCTCTCCGGATCTTCCATCACAAGCATCGTCGCGTTCCTGAAATATTGCTCGAACATCGGCCCTCCGGCCACCGACATGTTGAAGAGCTTATTAAAAATTTCCAAAAGCTCGTTGACAATAAGGCTTCTTTGCTCGGGATAGCGCGGGTCAAACTCAAGCATATTAAGACCCATCGGGCGCTGAATATCTCCGGGGTCAAAATAGATAACATCATCTGCCCGCTCTTTCGGAATGTGCCCCAAAATTTTATCTATCAGGTCTCCGTGCGGGTCTATCACGGCCACTCCTTCGCCGTTTTGGATGTCCTGAATAATCATTTTCTGCATAAGAGTGGATTTTCCCGTGCCGGTCTGACCTATAGAATAAAAATGCCGCCGTCTGTCGTCTTTCTTAATGAAAATATTTTTTGTCTCTCCCCTATATTTGCTCTCGCCTATCAATACGCCTTCTTTCGGAAGGTTCACGGGCGGGGCCGCTTCCTGCGCGCGGAGCATGCGTACGGTGGAAGCCGATTTTTTCATATACGGAAAATGATAAATACTAGCAATCTCTTCCACATTCAAATGTATGATATTTTTTTCATCAAACAACCGAAAAGAAAATTTCTCTATAAGACTCCGCAATTCCCCGCCGGAGAGTTCTTTGGGCTTCAGGCTGTTTCCCTCAGGATTTTGGAATTGCTGGAAACTCGCCGCCAAATTCTTGGCAAGCGAATCCGCCTGATCCGGATGCTGGGAAGAAGCGAGATAGCGGATATTGCATTCAAAAATAACTTTTCCGCCTTTTTCTTCCAGAAGTTTTGCGAGCGATTCATCGTGACCCACCGATTTATTTTTATCTTCAGGCTTCTGAGGTTTTATGAATTTTTTAATTTCGCGCATCGCAATATCTTCCCCCAGAACTTCTTTTCTTGATTTCCCTTCTTTGACCTTCGCCGCCGCTTCATGCGCGCGCTCCGCGACGTGTTTCGCGTCCGGGCGCAAAACTATCTGCACCGCCGCGCCCTCGCCGTATTCGTCTATTTTGGAAAAGGGGGACGATACGGTTTCCAGAGGATCAGAAGTGAGATTTTGATAAGTTTTGATAGGCAGTATTTCGGTAGAAACGGAGGCGACAACCCCGCCGGCGGTTGCTCCTGTGGAATTGAAAATATTGTAGTCATCCACTTTTTCTATTTTCGCGTCAGGAAACGCGCCGTGAAGACGGCTTTCAAGAAGCTTATCGTAAACACGCGGAAAAGCGACGTAAAAAAATATTTCAGTACCTCTGTTGTGCGCCGCTATTTCCAAAGTAAACACGGGCTGTTTCCAGAAAGAACCGGCCATCCCTTCTTTTTTTATGGAAACCAGTCCCGAAAGAAATTGCTCCATTTTGGAAATAAAATTCTTTATTATTTGCTGTTCGTCCCCGCCTTTTTCTATCAAAGTTCCTTCGGGAGTTGATATCAAAAAAAGCTGGAGGCCGAGACCGCCCGAGACATCACGCTCTTTTTTAGACTTTAAATACCACAAAAAAAACAAACCCCACGCCGCAAAAGCGATAGCAAGAAGCGACGCGATATAAAATATAAGGTCATTTATGCTCATTGTTTCAGTTTTCTTGCTTCAAGGAGCTTTTCATAATATTTATCGGCAAGCGCATCATGAAAATCGTCTAAAATATGCGGATTTTTTAGAGCTCCCGCCATTTTTACCGCGTGCGCAATGCCATGTGTAAGCGCGTCCCTAACCAAGTCTTCAACAAATTCCGAATGTTCTTTTTCCTCTTTAAGATACATTTCATTCATATCCGCGTCCGTAGCCGGCGTGTTGACAGCGGGAACGGCCGGCGGAGGAAGCATTGCCACGGTTTCTTTTATAACATCCTTTAATACCTCTTTTTCAGGCTTATTTTCCACGACGCTACCCAGCTCCTGCCTTTTGGCTTCAAGCTTTTGTTCCAGCCATTTTATTTCGTCATTTAGCGATTCCTGAACCATTTTGCAATGTTATTAATCCTAAAACCTCGTTTTTTTTGTTCCGGCTTTTCCGAAACCGCATTCAATGTTGTGATGCCGGATTCGTTATCAAGCTCTTTGTATTCTTCATCGAGCTTTTTCCATTCGGCGTCGGCTTTCAAAAAATCAACCTGCAGTGATTGTTTTGTTGTTTCATTTGTGACGGCTTTAAGGTCGTTTTCAAGAATGCCTCTTTCCCGCGCTTTTTCGGCTATAAGTTTTTTTACTTCTTCAAATCTTGCTTTTGGATCTTCAGTCTGCCGTGGAACTTCCGGACTTGCTTCGCCGGAAAGCTCCCGATATTCCTTATCAAGCGCCTCCCATTCTTTATTAGTGCGTTTTAATTCGTAATCCCAAAGCTCAGTATCCCTACCCTGTTTTTTAGCTCTCTCGAGATTCCGTTCCATAAAACCTCTTTCTTGTGCTTTTTTCTCCAGAAGCTTGCTTACTTCCCCGAAACCTCTCTTGCTGTCATCCTTTGTTCCGGTTTCCGGTGCTTTTTCCCCGTAAGCTTTTTCTTTAAGGGATTCAAGTTTGGCTTTTTCAGCTATTGCCGGCTCTTTTGGAGTATTTTTTTCTTTATCTGCCACAAGATATCCCGCCTCTTCCTCAAGAGGAACAAATTTTTTCTTCCCGCCGATTTCTATTATCCTGCCTTTTTCACCTTCGCCGGATTCTCTTATTAATGTAAAGGTTTTTGCTTCCATTTCTTTTTTTGCCAATTCACCGAGTTCCCATCCTTTTTCACGGGTTACCGGATCTGCGGACTGATTCTCGCCTCCTGGCTCGGGCGGTTTATTTTCCTCTTCGACCGGCTTTTCGGCGTCAAATTCCTGCTTCGCTTGCCAAAGTGCTCCGCGAACGATGCTATCATAAAGCTCCTCACTTATATTTTTGCTTACTGCTTTATAAAATTCGGTGTCAGTCTCAGGTTCCGCGCCTTGGCCGTTTTCTTTTACAAACTTCTGTCTCGTCGCCTTATCCTTATCCGGCCGTTCAATAAAGTCATTAATCGATTGTTTTTCATAGACGGACGATGAAATTTCTGCCAGTGATTTGCCTTTAGCCATCTCCTCTTTAACAAATTTTTTCCAGCCCTCACTAAGCCGTAAACTTATGGCTTTTATTTCTTCCTTATTCTGTGCCGTTTCGTTGATTCTTTCTTCTTTCCGGGCATTTTCTTCGGCCGCCAGTCTTTCGGGTAATGCGGCGTCGTATTGATTTTGTTGTTCCATAATACATTTATATTAACATTTATGACCAAATGATACAAAAAACAA
>Ga0209542_10019445_pt1 | contig 10870 bp, 12 predicted proteins | sample RifCSPhighO2_01_FD_184028 | JGI IMG/M metagenome (GOLD analysis project Ga0209542, IMG submission 184028) | Soil microbial communities from Rifle, Colorado - Rifle CSP2_plank highO2_0.1 (SPAdes) (version 2) | ecosystem: Environmental > Terrestrial > Deep subsurface > Rock core/Sediment ...
GACCTTGGTAAATCAAATTGACTGCCTGGGCTCTCAGCTTGGGCAGGTGGGGATTTGTTGTATATGGCATAACTCCCAGTTTATACATTTTAAACCGGGGGTGTTGCCAAGGTATTGAGCCATTACGCGGTCGTTGACAAAACCATGCTGGCGGTTACTTCAGAAGTCTCAAAAGGTAATATGGCCTCGCTCAACCGTTTGTGCAATGAAGCCGTCGTCGTTTGGTTGCCTAATTTTTCGTCATTCATCTGCTGACTAACAAATTAGCAGAATGAGCGTTAAAAATTGTTGGGTAATATTAAGACTAGTCGGAAAACGCGCAGCCCAGCACCACTTTTAGTTATAAAAGTGGTGCTGGGCAAGCGGCAAACGGAGAACCGGTCTGTGTCCAACAATTTAGTGAATTCTGCGTAATTTGTAGGAAGGCATGATGTTGTAAGAAAAATTAGACAACCAAACGATCATATCTGGCTCTCGCGTACTTCAACCAACGGCCACGGCCCCCAATCTCCTTTTTTTAAAATACCGGCCTTGCCTCCAAATTTTGTAACCACCGATGACGCATTCGCCGTAGCAAACTGAATTGCCTTCATAATATCATCGCTCCGCATATATTCTGACACAAGCCCAGATCCAAACGCATCCCCAGCTCCCGTTCGCTCTACAACCGGTGAATCCGGAATACCAGCTCTAAACTCTCTATCGCCCATCCTGACCCTTACCCCATTGTGTCCGTCGGTTAATACAACGATTCCTTTTACGGCTTTTTGTAGTCCGCTCAAAATCCACTCCGTACTCTCGGTTTTTTCCTCGCCTAGAAGCTGAGTTGCCTCTTCTTTATTTGTAATAAAAATATCAATCTGCGATAAGAGCGGTTTTAATTTTTCAATGCCATGCTCAATTTCTTTACCCCCGGGATTGCAAGCAATTTTTATTCCATTTTTCACGGCATAACTAACTAACGCTTCCAGCAGGTCATAATGCCCGCCCAACGAATCAATATAAAACCATTTGGCCCTGAGCTTACCAAACGGTACCTTTTTAAGATCGAAATGCTGGCCCTCGCCTTTATAGCTTAAGATCGTCCGTTCAGCATTGGAATGAACCAAGATTGTAGAGTAGGCGGTCATATCATCGCTGTGCTCTTGAAAAAGAGGTTTAATTCTTTCTTTTTTTAACTCTGCTAAAATCTCTTTGCCGACCATATCACTTCCCACAACTCCAACGCAGGCCGCCTTAAATCCCTGCCGACCGAATGTTACAGCCGCATTTGTACCTCCGCCACCGGTTGTAAAAACAATTTCTTTAATTTCAATTTTTGAACCCAGCGGAAAACATTGTTCTGCGCCCGTTGGCGAGTCGGTGTGTTTGCGCAACTCAAAACCCTCGGCTTTGAGCAGTACGTCTCTCGTCGCAGAACCAATGGTTATAATGTCGAACAAACGTTAAAGCATTTAAGCACTTAAGCCATGTCGGCCCGCCTGCTTAAATGTTTATTTGTTGCCTTATGTTATTAATTGCTTTTGCAATATCTTTGCTCTCCCAAATATAACTTCCGGCTACCAACATTGTTGCTCCGACTTCAGTCAATTTGGGCGCAGTTTCAGGTGTTATCCCGCCATCTACTTCTATGGGTTTATCAGGATACAAAAAGTGAAAGTCCTTAATTTTTTCAATTACCGCATCTATAAACTTGCCGCCGTAGAACCCGGGCTCCACGCTCATGAAATGAACAAAATCAACCTGATCAATGAACTGTTCTATTTTTGATACAGGCGTTTGCGGATTTAGTGCGATTCCTATTGATTTGTCAGCTTCCTTTACTGCATCAATTACCTCTTGCGCTCTGCTTGTAGCTTCAATGTGAAATATGAATTTATCCGACAGCGTTTCGAGCCAATGGCCGATATGATTCTCTGGCTTAGAAACCATCAAATGAACCCCTATTTTCAAATTCGTATCCAAACCCTCCAGCTCTTCCAGCCCCAGTATGGTCATGCTCGGAACAAAAATCCCATCGGCAATATCAAGGTGAGCCCGCTCAGCATAAGGTTCAACAGCAGTAATTTTTTCTAGTAGTTCTTCGCGCGTTTTAACGAGTATGGAAGGAATAATTTCGATCATCTTTCGTTTTTTATGTGGTTAACGGCAAATTGCATATTTCCACCGACCTTTTTGCGTGGATTAAAAATATTTTGCGGATCAAAAATCTTCTTGGTTTCTTCGAATAGCTTGCATATCGCCGGTCCGTACATTTTTTCTAGAAATGGTGTGCGTATTAGTCCGTCATTGTGTTCGGCCGTAATAGAACCGCCGTATTCTATAACTAGATTGTATACTTTTTCTGCGATTTCAATAATTGACGAACGGTCTTTGGTGTTGGCTAAGTCCATTAGGGGTATGATATGAAAGTTGGCATCTCCAGCGTGACCGGCAATCGTGTAAGTCATATTTTTGTATTGTTCCAGAATAGCGCTTAGCCTTGGTAAAAATTCGGGTAGTTGTTCTGGCCGCACGATGACATCATCTATGAAGGGTGCCGTTTTTTTGCCCTGAACATGCTTGCGTAGCAAGTTAAAACTTTCCCGCCTGATAGTCCAATATTTTTCGGCGTCGGCCTGACTAGACGCAATGCGTGATTTGACTTTGAATTTATTTCCGATATCACTTTTTACTTTTTTAATTTTATCCAAAATAACCCCGCCGTCGTTGCCTGTGAATTCCGCGATTAATACAAGCTTCGGCATGCCGCCGGTAATCAACATCAGCATTTCCGGAATAAATCGCAGCCCGAGTAGCAGCGCGTTGCCCTTCATGCTCTTGATCATGCTTGGCCAGAATTTTACGGCCAGCTTGAGGGTGTTGTCATCATAAACCTCAAAGCTTTCTGGCTTGTATTCTAGGACAGCATTCACCAAGCTGCCAAGAGGCTTAAGATCATTTAAAAAAATTACAAGAAGCTTAGAAACTTTATTGGGCCTTATTAGTCTGAATTTTATCTTTGTTATCATGCCCAACGTTCCCTGGGATCCGCAAACAAGCCTGTTCAGATCAAATTTCTGGCGATTCCAAACGTCCCACAAAGCATAACCGGCGGAGTTTTTGGAAACTTTAGGCTTAGCATTTTTTATCTGATCGTAATTTTGTTCAAGCAGGCCGTACATTTGGTTATAAACCTGGCCCTCGAAATTGTCCTGTCCCCTTTTCGACTCTAGTTCATCTGCTCCAAGTGCTTTTATGGTGTATTCTTCGCCATCACCAAGTATCATGCTAAGTTCTTCAATGTAGTCAGCCGTTTTGCCATAGGCCAAAGACTTTTCCCCGCCGCTGTTATTGGCGACCATGCCTCCCACAGTACACAATTCTCGCGAAGCCGGATAAGACGGCAAGAGCAACCCTTTGGCCAGGGTTGCTCTTTCAAAATCGCGATAATAAACGCCTGATTCACTTGTTGCCCACGAATCTCCCACTTCTAAGATACGGTTGAAATTGCCAAAATCAATGATTATAGACTCATTTAGCGGACCACCAGACATATCTGTTCCTGCGGCTCTTGCCGTCAAAGACAAGTCTGGCTCGTCCTTTTTATTTTCAGAAACAAATTTAACCAAAGCCCTAACATCATCAACGTCCTGCGGCTTAACTACTGCTACCGGTTTAACTTCAAAAATACTGGCATCTTTGCTAAAAGACTCAATGCCCTCTTCTGTAATCTCGCCCTTGATAATACTTTTGAGTGTCTCGATAGCCATTTATTTTTCAAAATCTTTAATTTTATTAACTCTTCTGATATGCCTATCATCGCCAGAAAATTTGGTTTCTAAAAATGTCTTCACAATTTTCTTGGCAGAATCCTCGTTGGTATAATCGGCAGAAATAGCCAGTACATTTAAATCCTCGTCGTTAGCCGAGGCTCTAACCTGCTCGACACTTGTGGCCGTACCCGCCCGTATTCCCTTTATTTTGTTGGCGGCAATTGCTACTCCGATGCCGGAGCCGCAAATCAAAACGCCCTTTGAGACTTCGCCCTTCGACCCATTCGACAAGCTTCCGCCTTCGCCAAGGCTTTGGCGGACAGGTAGGGCAACTGCTGTAGCAACAGCAGTTGCAAAATCCGGATAATCATCATCCTTGTCATATTCAAAAGCCCCCCTGTCTTCATAGTCGTGGCCCCATTCGGTCAACCAAGATTTAACTTTTTCTTTCAGAGCAAAGCCCCGATGATCAGCGCCCAAATATATCATTTTAGTTTATTCAAATACTGAACTGCGCTTAAAACAGCACAACAGCCCTGTCCTGCAGCTATTATAATTTGTTTATGGGGAACGTCCGTTAAGTCCCCTGCCGCATAGAGTCCCGGCATATTGGTTTCACAATTTTTGTTAACTATTACCTCTCCAAACTGATTTTTCTCAATTTCAGGCGGAACAATACCGGAGTTTGGTAGCATCCCGACATGAATAAAAATACCGTCTGTTTTTAGTTCCTGGACTGTGCCACTTTTATCGTTATATTTTATTTCGGTTACGAATTTCTGGCCGATTATTTCATCCACCCTTGCTTCATAAATTATCTCAACATTTTTCTTAGTTTTTAAGTTATCAAGCAAAATCTGGTCGCCTTTAAACTTTGTGTTCTTGTTAATGACATAAACTTTGCTGGCGATATCAGCCATCATTAATGCTGATTCCAAAGCCGAGTTGCCACCGCCAATGACAGACACGGTCTTGCCTCCAAACAGCGGTCCGTCGCAAACCGTACAATAACTTACGCCCTTATTTCGGAACTCCTTTTCACCTGGAAGGTTAAGTTCACGCGGGTGGACACCGGTGGCTACAATGACAGCCTTGGCTGTGTACTCATTTACCGCTGTATCGCTTTGGCCATCTTTTTTGGCTTTTATGCCAAAGGTACCATCAGACTGTCGTGTTATCATTTCAACCAGCACGCCTTCTTCCGGCTCAACGCCATATGAAGCAAGGTGATCCTTGAACTGCTGGGCCAGGGCGATGCCGTCTGTCTTAATGATTCCAGGCCAGTTGGCTATTTCGCCAGACGTTGCCACTTCCCCGCCGAAGTCCTTGGTTATGATTTTAAAATTCAAATTACGCCTTGCGGCGTATATTCCGGCTGCGGTGGCGGCGGCAGACCCTCCAATTATAATTAAATCAAACATTTTGCTTGTGGCTTATAGATTTCAGTTATTATATCATACAACTATATGAAAAAATACTTGATAATTTTAATTATTGCCAGTGGCCTTACCCATTTTGTATTTTTTGGCCATCCAAAGGAAACGGTTTTTGACGAGGTGCATTTCGGCAAGTTCATCTCGGGCTATTTTACACACGAATACTTTTTTGATATTCATCCGCCGCTGGGCAAGCTGTTGATTTCGGGAATGGGATACATGGCCGGTTTTGAACCTGGCTTCAGTTTTGCTGAAATAGGCCAAAATTTCCCGGATCGTAGCTACCTTTGGTTGCGCTTACTGCCGATGCTTGCCGGCACGTTATTGCCGCTAGTTATTTTTTTGCTTGCGATTGAGCTTGGTTTGTCGCGGTTGGCAGCTTTTGCGGCGGGCATGCTGGTGGCTATTGAAAACGCGCTTATTGTCCAATCGCGTATCATGTTGCTGGATGCCTTTCTTCTGCTTTTCGGCTTCCTGGCCTTATTATTTTATTTAAAATCAAATGGCGGCAAGACAACTACAAATTTGCTGACTGCCGGGGTTTTTGCCGGACTTGCCGCCTCAGTCAAGTGGACCGGACTGACCTTTTTGGCGATAATCGGAATTTTATATCTGATTAATTGGTTCGAGTCTTCGAGAAAATTTGGCGGACTAATCAGGGATACGGTTTTTCTTCTGGTTTTACCGTTTATAATTTACTTTTCCGTTTTTGCCATACATTTTTCACTTTTAAATAAATCCGGTCCCGGAGATGCTTTTATGACGCCTGAATTCCGCAAAACGCTTGCCGGCAGCGCAGATAACGCTAATGCCGGAATTCACCCACTTAATATATTCGAAAAATTCAAAGAGTTGAATGTGCAGATGTACAAATCCAATGCGACACTAACTGCCACCCATCCATATTCCAGCAAGTGGTACACCTGGCCGTTTATGATTAGGCCGATTTATTATTGGAACTCTTCTGCCCCTTCGACAGATTCGACGGGCTCACTGCAGGCAGGCTCAGGGCAGGCAAGCTCGCCGCAAAGCCAGTCGCGCATTTACTTTCTGGGCAATCCGGTAATCTGGTGGGGATCAACGGTAGCGATGATGTATTTATTGTTGAGTGTTTTTGTTAGCCTTTGTAAGCGGATTCGACCTAAATTAGTTCCCGGATTGTTGATTGGAGCCTATCTGCTGAATATGCTGCCGTTTATCGGCATCTCAAGAGCGATGTTCCTGTATCATTATATGATCGGCCTGGTTTTTGCCGTAATTGCTCTGGTATATTTGTTGGATAAAACGGAAAACAAAAACAAAAAAAGGGCATTTATTGCTCTCTTGGTTGGCAGTGTTACCGCATTTATCTTCTTCGCGCCGCTCACCTATGGTTTGCCTCTTAGTGACGCTAGCTACAATATTCGGGTCTGGTCAAAGACCTGGCTATAACTATTCTGTTTTAAAATCTAAAGTTCTGTTTTACTAGCTTTTTTAAACATTTTCTCAAGCACTTCCCAATTCAAGTTCTTCCAATATACCGCAATGTATGTCTTGCGATCAGAACCGTGATCTATGAAGTAGGCGTGCTCATAGACGTCGAGGGCAATGATTGGAATACAGCCCCAAACGGCATGGTCGTGCATATCACCGTTATATTGTTTGAGTTTTTTTTCGTGTAAATCCCAGACAAGTAAGGCCCAGCCGCGCGCGGCCATGGCACACTCTCCGAAGTATTTCTGAAAATTCTCAACCGAGCCAAATTTTTCTGATATTGCCGCTGACAGTTCAGGAGCTTTGGTGTAATCGCCATCACCACCCAATGCACCGAAAAACCATTCGTGCAGGTAGATGCCATTAACGGCAAACGTCTCGCCCAGCTTTAGAGCGCGCAACTTGCTGTAGCTGGTATTGCCGCCAGGGGCGGTATCGGCAACAATTTCGCTTCTTAGCTTGCCCAGTTCCTCCCCCACTTCATTGGCCTTATCAACGTAGCCCTTATAGAGCTTGCCATGATGTATAGCGTTGGTATTTTTGGAAATGCCGTCAAGGTCCTTGTCGAACGGCAATGGTTTTAGTTCGTAGGGCATAGTTTTAGCTGTTAAATTTAGCAAGCTGTCGGCCATCGCCTTATAGCACCGTCAAAAGAGCGGATTGCATGGTCATTAAGCAGTATAATTTTATTCGCTGCGAAATGAATCCGCGCTTTTGACGGAATGCTGAATCCTCGCTGGGGATTCGAATTGTGATAGAAGGCGATGGCCAACAGCTTGTGGTTGAGCGACTTAGTTAATTCCTAATAACTGATTAATTTTCCCGCGATCAAAGCCGATTATGATCTTACCGTTGATAATAATGACAGGAACGCCCATTTGCTGCGTCTTTTCAAGCATCTCCTTGCGTTTGGCCATATCACTGGCTACGTCATACTCGGCATAGGCTATATTATTTTTTTTGAAGTATTCCTTCGCCATCTTGCAGTAGGCACACCAGGGAGTAGAAAAAATTTCAACCTGATTGATCATAAAACCAGTATAGTCCGAATGTATATTTTTGTAAAATCCACAGAAATTTAGCGCAAGCACAAATTGACTTTAGATAATTTTTAGGAAATACTGTGATAAGTTCATTTAAATCTCCATGGTAACATAATGGCAAAGATTATCCTCTTTTGTTTGTGGCTCTTTATTGTGCGGCCGGTCATTTCCTTGGGACAAATAGACGAAATCAACATTGGCAAAGAAGTCGATGAAATTTTGACGCATTACTATGATGGCAGGATACAAGAAGCTAAGGGCTTGGCTCAAGAGTTGAAGAACGATCATCCGCGTGAACCTTTTTTTAGAGAATTGCTGGCTGAAATTCTTTGGAAAGAATTAGAAAAATCAGCATCTAGGGGTCAGGCGCCGAACAAAAGAATCAGTTATAGCGGTCAGGAAAATCAAGGTTTAGCCAAACAATTTTATAATGAAATTAATACCGGCCTGTCATTAACGCAAGAGGTCTTGGTACTCAGACCGAATGATTCTAAGAACCTTTTTCTTAGAGGAATGCTGTTGGCGAGAACCGGCGGTTTCATAGCCAAGTTTGAAAACGGAGTCGGCTCTTATGTAGAAGCTGACGGAAAAACTGCTGAGGGCTTGGAGCTGCTGAAAAAAAGCATGGCACTTGACCCTGAGCTCTGTTCAGCAAAGACATTTCTTGCGTTGACCATGCACAATCTTATTCTGGCAGCCAACGAAAGTATCCTCAATAATCTTACCATAAGGCTTAAATCGTATGCTTTTGATGCTGTCGGTCATAAGTACGATCAGGGCCAGGTTTTTAAATGGCTAGATGAGTCTATGGTCTGCAATCCTGATTATTATTGGACTAAAGACGTAATGTGGGATAAAAAATTCATTTATCAGGACATTCTTGTTAGGCAGGCAGGACGAATGGATGACAAGGCGTTACCGGTTCTTGAAGAGTTGAGCTCACGCTTTCCAGACAATAGGGCCGTTAAAGATAATCTTTTCCTTGTTAGACTGCATATCCAGAATAGGCCGGGCCCGCGTAAATAGCGGGCTTTTATTTTGACCATGCTATAATAATTATGAGCACATGATAAAAATCATTTCATCCTTTTTGCTTATAGCCGTTACTGGTGGTTTTGTGATAAACCAAGTTCCGTCTTGGAAGCAAAAGGTTGTTGAGGTGGTTAACCCGGCGTCGAAAGAAGCGCGGTTACTAGGCGAATTAAAGGCCAACCTTAATGAATTAGACGATGCGTTGAATTCCTCTGACGGCAAATCAAATAACAGCAATGATTTAATATCTAAATCTAAAAATCTAGTGGATGAAATAGCGACTACAAATCAAAAAAATTCTGGAATAATCAGACAGCAAGTCGGGAAAATAATTGACGCCTTTTTGGACAAAACCCCTTTTCCGGCTGATCATTTACAAACCGATGCGACTTCTGTCTCTCCGCTTGTCTGTCCGCCCATAAAATGAATCTTTACCAAACTAAAAACCCCTAAAGGGGTTTTTAGTTTGGGGCTTAGCGATTAGTAATCGCGTCCCCCGCCGAAACCGCCTCGGCCACCGCCGAAACCGCCTCGGCCACCGCCACCGCCGCCACCGAAACCGCCAGTGCGCGGAGCGCGTGGCTGCATCGGTCGGGCTTCATTTACAACAATCTGCCTGCCGTCTAATTCCTGACCGTTGAACATTTCAACAGCCTTCGCGGCCTCTTCGTCCGTTGCCATTTCAACGAATCCGAAACCCTTGGAACGACCGGACATCTTGTCAGTGATGACAGTCGCGGAAGTCACATTTCCAGCTTGGGAAAAGTGCTGCTTCAACTGATCATCAGTCGTGTTGTAGGACAAACTGCCTACATATAGCTTATTAGCCATTTACATTGTGCGAGTCAACAAAAGATTGCGTCAAGCTGAGCTTGATGCGAAAATAGGCTGATTCACACTATTTTAACTGTAGGAAGACCTATTCCAGAGAGCCTAAGCTTACGGTTACCCTACAGCTCTAATGGCTACTACCGAGAACACACACCTACACTCCCTTAAGTATAGCAAAATAGTGGTAGCAAAGTCAACTGGCTAAATTAAGTTTCAGTTCCAGAAGCATCAGTCTAGGGAGCAGCGACAACAAAACCGCTTTATTCATTTTTAGATTAGCGACGCTTATTGTTTTTTTAAATTCTTGCAGTGTATAATATTTTTCGAAATGACAATCATCATTGCAACCTCTTAAATTGTAAACAGCCTGAGAAATTTTGTTTTTAGGGAAAAGGTCCATTATGTACATATTGCCATTTTCTTTTAGCACCCTTCCTGCCTCGCTAAGCATTTTTATGGGCTCATCGTAGTGGTGCAAGGACATGTTGCAAAATATTGTATCAAAACTTTTATTAGGGAAACTCAAGGAGCCCGCATTTTTAACAGCAAAGGAACCCCAGCCGTATTCTTTCTGCGCATCTTTAATTTTCTCTTCGGATATATCTACCCCTACTAATCCAAGAATTGGTCTGGATAGATGTACTAACTCTAAAAACTGACCATCGCCGCAGGATAAATCTAATACTCGACCCCTTTCTGGCAGTTGGACCGTGTCTAGTAACTTATTTCTTCTCTTGCGCCACTTACTTTTTTCTTTCCACTTTTCGATCATAATTTGCGGAAGAATTAAAAATTTGGGACAAACGAAGCGAAGCACTTTTTGTCGGACATTGTAAAAGTTGAAAAGCGAGGCCATATTACCTTTTGAGACTTCTGAAGTAACCGCCAGCATGGTTTTGTCATAGATTGAGCGTAGCGAACATCTTGACAAATGGCGGTTACGTAAAAAGATGAGCCGAGCCCGCTGGGGCGAGGCGAAGTTCTCAAAAGGTAATATGGCGAGCGAAACTTTTGCGATGAGGGGCGGAGCTATACGTTCGGCCTGCACATTCACGCTGCTTCGTTCAGTATTTAGTAATCTGCATTACTCAATCGCCTATGCTCGTCAACTATTTTTTGCCTTCGATGATTGTCTGCGCGACATTATTTGGCACCTCTTCGTAATGAGAGAACTCCATATTATATGTTCCCCTGCCTTGGGTTAGAGAGCGTATGGTAGTGGCATAACCGAACATTTCTGAGAGCGGGACTTTGGCATCAATTACCTTGAGATTAAGCGGCGAGCGGTCGGACATCTGTT
>Ga0209542_10019446_pt1 | contig 10870 bp, 9 predicted proteins | sample RifCSPhighO2_01_FD_184028 | JGI IMG/M metagenome (GOLD analysis project Ga0209542, IMG submission 184028) | Soil microbial communities from Rifle, Colorado - Rifle CSP2_plank highO2_0.1 (SPAdes) (version 2) | ecosystem: Environmental > Terrestrial > Deep subsurface > Rock core/Sediment ...
CCCAGAAGTTTTTTCGAAAGATGTGGCGTAAATGAGTTTCATGTCTTAGATCTTATATCTGAAATCATAAATTGGTAGATTTTTTCGGCTCTTTTGTCCCAGGTATATTCCTTTACTGCAGTAAAAGCATTATCTGCCAATTTTTGGCCAATTTCGGGATTATTGAGAAGATATTTTATTGCCTCTTTAAGTCTTTCTGTGTCACCCGGAGGAACTAGAACTGCCCTCGATTCACTCAACACTTCTCTGATTGAAGGTAAGCCTGTAGCAACGATAGGACGTCTGCTCGCCATATACTCAAACATTTTAAGGGGAGACATGAAGAAACGATAATGAACTGTGTCCGGAAACGGCATAAGTAGAATATCGCACGATTCTTCTAGAAAAGACAGTTCCTTGCGAGGTACAGAGGGACGAAAGGCTGCTCTATCTTTCCCAAGTATTTTCTCTGCTTCCTTCTCGTAAAATTGAAGCTCAGTACCCAAGCCCCCAACAGCCAAAAGAAAAACATCGGGAGGCAAACCCGCCAAAGCTTTAATTATTTCACGAAGTCCCTTATCTTCTCCCATTGTTTTAAAACTACCAAAATAACCTATAATTTTCTTATTGAGTGGCAAATTTAGCCGTCTCCTTGCCTCTTCCACACTTAACCCATTGCCAAAAATCTGAAGGTCAACAGCGTCCGGAGCAACAATAATATTATCTTTCAAAAAGCCTGACTGTATGTAAACTTCTTTTGCCCCCTCAGTTAAGGAAATTATTTTAGTCTTTTTTCCGAGAAGAATGCGGTAGACCAAAGAATTATTAGACAACCTGTGGGATTCAAAAAATACCTTTCGACCCCGCAGACGTAAAATAAAAACTATTGCTGCACCACGGGTGTAAAATATTGCATCTTTTTCAAATTTAGTGAAAAGAATTGCTATACTAAGAAATATATTTTGGAGCCAAAAAGAAATCTTTCCTAATTTCGGCCAAATGCCGATGAAGTCTGGACTTTTAATTTTCCTAACCTCAAAATTTTTATTGATATTATAAAAACTGAATAGATCGTTCTTAATGCGATTTCTCTTTGTCGGCAAAACTAGTTCCACTTTCAAACCCAAGGAAGCAAAACTTTCACACATCATGGATATTTGATAACCGTGCGCCTTTTCAGTCGGAATACGGGCGTTGGCAATATATATCAACTTCATTTTTTTAGAATTTTTGTTACTTCGTTAATGAAAAGAAATATCCGAGCGGATATCTTTCGGTCATTTTAGGACGTAATTTTAAAATTATCTTATCCCCTACGTAATAAAACGGGAATATAATACATCGCAAAAAAGTTGGGAGAAATGGAGCCAAAATATTAAAATTGACAGCTAGAGGTCCTATGCCGATCGCTTTTATTTGTATTTCTTTAAAACCAGCTTCGATAAAGATTTTTTCTAGAGCTTCTTTAGTGTAGCGAAAATAATCGTTTGGATCTGGATGATAATTTATGAGAAACGGCACAAAGCCAATCATCTCTCCTTTTGGCTTTAAAACCCTAGCAGCCTCTCTGGTCAAATGACGATAATTGTAAATATGTTCCAATATATTAAAAGCTAAAACTTGATCAACAGAACCGGGAGCAAAGGGTAGTAAATCAGTTTCAAAATTAACTCTTTGAACGTCTTTATTTTTATAATCTAAATTTACAATTTTGGTATCAGATGTTTGCTGTAAAAAGTTAAAATAGGTTGGATTCACTCCACCGCCCAAATCCAAAACTTCTCCGGAAATACTATAGTTTAACGCCTCCAAATTCATGAGGGATCTAAGCAAACTCTTCTTTTTTGCCAGTTGTTTTAATATAGCGATAAACATAGATAGTCCACTAAATATACCTAAAAAAGGCCTTTTTTACTACCGAATTATAATTATTAGTTAATTGAAGGATTTAGGTCTAGTTGAAGATGTTTACGATTTTTGAAGTTAGTTTTTCGAGACTTTCTCTGTTTTCTACAATATTCCTCATTTCTTTTCCTGTTTTTTCTCTCGCAGACGACGTGAGAGTAAAAATATTTTTTATTCTGACAGCTAAATCAATCGGATCTTTTTCTTTAAAAATTAAATTCGCTGGCAAAATTTCCGCAAAAGCTCTGCTTGAGACAATTGGAATGCTACCGCACGCCATTGCTTCAAGAACCGTCTTATCATAATTTCCCGACGGCGTAAGATTCACAAACACCCACGACACAGCAAAAATTTCCGGTGTCTTTATATTTGGTATACCACCCTTGAGGTTAATGATTCCTTTATTTATCAAATCCCCCGCTTCTTTTTTTATCATCTCCAAGTACACGAGATCTTTCGGCAAAGCCTCGCCATATATATTAAGGGTAAATTCTATATCTTGCTCCTCTAGAATCTTCACTGCACGGATAAGCGTCATTAAATCCTTAACGGGTGCAACTCTGCCTACATATAGAATCGATGGCTTCGTAGTTTTCAATCCGTCAAAATTAAAAAATTCTGTATCAGTTCCCGCCGGCATAACAAGTGATTTTTTTGTTCCTGCAGTAAAAGCATAAGGAGAAGTATGACAAACAGTATGAACCATCTTCATAGCAAGACGACATTTCCAATTACCAAAGGTGTGGTTATACCAAAGTACCATCTTTTTTCCCCACAATCTCCAAAAAATTCCTCCCAAAAGTACATATTCTGGATTCATGTGCACAAAGACAGCGTCGTATTGTTTCCGTCTTAAAAAAATATAACGATAAAAATTAAAAATATATTCAATCTTGTAAGCGCCCAATTCTTTTCCGAGAGACAACACCTCAACATTTTTAGGTAAAGAATATTCGCCTTTTTGAAGGCAAATTACTGTGATTTTTTCAAAGTTGTTAGCAAATTCTCTGATCCACCCATGCATGAATCCAAGCAGAGTATCATTCTGGTCCACTTTCTGAGTGATAATTAATAGGTTTGTTTTACTTGACATTTTTCCCATATCTGATATAATAGACCAAGATTTCATTCCCGTCAACAACTAGGCCTATTCTGGCCAGGAGACAGCATGACCGCTACGAATTGCCCTTTTTGTTCACCCAAGATCGAAGTGCGCGAGGAGAAGATCCACTTCGAAACTCCGAACTGGCGAGTCACGGACAACAAGACGGCATATGAAAATGCCGAGCTTCATCTATTGATTCTGCCGTTAGATCACGTCATCAGGATTCACGATGTGAACGATCACACTCCGGATGTGGTACTCCAACAACTCGGATTGGATGAATGGAGAGAACTCTACACGATGGTGATTCCTGAGATCATCGAGAAGTTCGGTCCAGGAACCCTAGCCATACGGTTGGGCAGTTTCGAAGTCACAGGAAGCACTGTCGAGCATCTGCATCTCCACTGGGTCCGTGCGAAGCCTGGAGAGACAACTTACATCAATGCTGGCCCAGAGAAGTTCAGCACAGAGAAGTGGCAACGGAAGAGCTGAGACTGATTCAGCACTTCCTCCCACCCGAACGCGCCTAGGCAATTCTGCTTAGGCCGTTTTTTTATATACAAATCTATTCTTCTTAGAACTTATGCCTTTGGATGCAGTTCTAGGCGAAACCGAGCACCGAAACGAGACGTATTACCTATACGGCGAAGTGAGGAGCACAAGGTTTTAACGACGAAATGCGCCAAAGGCATAAGTTCTAATTTTTTGAATTTTTGAGGGCTAGTTCCCAAGACAATAAATATTTCTTTAAGATTTCTTCTTTACTTGGTAATTTTTCAATTGTTTCTTTTGCACAGGTACTTAATCTTTGCCTGAGATTATCATCTTGAGTAAATCGGGCCATGAGAGAAGAGAGGGCTTCAATATCTCCCTGCGGTACAACCAGGGCATTTATATTATCAAATAAAATTTCTCCTACCTGTCCAACAGGAGTCATAATTATTGGTAGTCCATAGGAAAGCGCTTCCATAATCACGAGTGGCCAACCTTCCATTTCGGAAGTTAAAAGAAATGCATCAGCTTTTTCGTAAAAAGATCCAACATTTGTTTGTTTCCCCAAAAACTTTACTTTTTCTTCCAATTTCATTTCCCTAACCAGTCTTTCAAGATTTTCTCTTTCTCCCCCATCGCCCACTATTTTAAGCTCTGCATCATGATGCTCTACGATTTTTTTAAATGCTTTTATGGCAAAAGAAATATTTTTTACAGGAACAAGCCTGGAAACCATCAAAAATGTAAATCTATTATTTTGTTTTACTCGTGCGTGGAATGTTGTCGGAACAAAAATTGGCACAACAATTATCTTTTCCTGTTTAACACCGAATTCTTCCACCAACTGTTTTTGAAGTCGCCCTGACACAACCCGAACCCCATCTGCATGGCGCAAGACAAACTTTGCGACCATTTTTCTTATCCCGTGTAATTTTTCAAAACCATGAACCTGTATCTCAATTGCTTTTCCACAGAGCCTCGCAATTTTAAGCATTTTGAGCCCCATAAAATATGAATCGGCAATCGTTATGAGATCATATTTTTTATGCCTAAGCAGTTTAAAGGTTGTCCTCCCGATCCTAAAAAAATTAGAGAGTTTGTTCTTACGTTTTAGAACAGTTACGCTAACATTTGGTGCCAAATCATAGGTCTTCGCTTCAACCCCAAGTGTTAAAATATCGTATTTTTCTACGAGATTTCCATAATCTTTAAAACGGCTTCCAACTTTTGAATCTGGATTTCCACTTTCTGGATCGAGGCTTATATTTAGGATTTTCATATTTTTGAAGCAACGTCTAAAAATTCTTGAGCAATTTCTTCCCACGAATGGGTAAAGTTAAAATTTTCGATTTTCTTTTTATATATCTCATAATTATCTGGCTTTGAAAGAAATACTATTTTTTCGGCAATTTCCAGTTCATTTTTTGGGTCCACAAAAATACCGATATCTTTTATTCGATCGTAAATGCCAGTTTCGCGAGTGCATATAAAGGGCTTATTGCATCTTACAGCATCTAAAATCATATTAGGACTTATATCGCCAAGCGAAACTAAAATCGCCGCATAGGCTCTTTTCATTTTCTCTATCGATTCTTCATACCCAACTTGTTTATCATCTAAAATAATTTCCGGAACAAGTCCCTTAGCATGACCAAAAGCTCGTTTTAATACTTCAATATTCTTCCATTTAAGAGGTCGAGTGAAAGCTAAATAATTTTTCTTGTTTGGAGCAGGGCTTTCAACTTTTTTGCCGTAAAAATTCTCAATGATGAAATTTTTTGAAGGTGTGAGCCCATATGCTTTCTCAAACATTTCTTTTTGCCATTTTGTGCTAAATACAACTCTGGAAGCATTTTGCAATGTCCAGCGAGTTAGTTTAAAAATTATTTTTTCTTTTAAAGAAAATTTTGGCATTCTGGTCTTATAAAAGATATTCATCTTTTGTTTCGACGTCGACTCGCGCGCCATGTCCTTATCAGAGATAGGCCGCGGCGCCGCTCGCTCGTCGAAATAAAAATCTCGAAGTAAAACCAAATCCCCTGTTCTCTCGACATAACTTTCCCATAGAAAATCTCCCCCTGTTCGAATTATAATTTTTTTCCCTAGAATCTTCGCCGCTAATACAGACGGCCAACCGACACTGAAGGTATCAAGGGCAATACAAAAATCAGTGCCAATAAGTCCGAAAAATGACCTTACAAAAAATACTAAATGACGAATTCCAGTTGGAAGTAATTTTTCCAATTTATAGGTCTTTAATAAGATTTTTATACCTTTTTCTCGGAGTGTTTTTCCGAGATTTAAGGCATATTGCGCCGGTCCACCAATTTGAGGTGGATATATGCCAGTAGTTATAAGAATCTTCATATATAAAGATATTAGCTTTCTTTTTAGTTTTAATCAAAAGAAAAGAGATGACCGAATAACATACCAGATAAGTTGTGGGCAAAAAGAAATTGGTGTATATTTAATGGAACACAAAACGTGTTATCAAGAGACGGTTAGAGTTCTGGCTCAATGACCCGTCGACAACCCTTAGAAAACTAAGAAGGTGCCAACCCAGCCCGTAAGGGAAGGATAATCGTTATCTCATAAAAAAGATTTCGACTTATCTCCCAATTGGGAGTTTTTTTATAAAATTTATTATTAATCAAGTTTATTTTTATGATATCAAAAATAAGAACGGCAGAATCAGTAACCTTAGCTCACCCAGATAAAATATGTGATCAAATATCTGATGCGATTTTGGACGCATGTCTTAAAGACGATTCTAATACACGGGCAGCCGTTGAAGTGCTAGGTGGTCATGGCATCATTACAATAACTGGAGAACTGACAACAAAATCTAAGATCAATGTAAGAAAAATCGCAAAGGAGATTTATCTTGATTGTGGATATCAAGAGGAAGTTGGAATAACAGTAAATGTGGTTGAGCAGAGTCCAGAAATTAAAAAAGGTGTAGATGACGAAGGCGCTGGTGATCAAGGCATAATGGTTGGCTATGCTACAAACGAAACCAAAGAACTACTTCCACTTGAAGTTGTTCTTGCTCGCAAATTGACTATGGCGATGGGCAGGCATGATGGCAAATCCCAAGTAATAACAGAAAATGGAAAGATAATAAAAATTGTTACTTCTCTCTGTGATAATGGAGATATGAGTGATGTAAAATTGGATTCGGTAATTCAAAAAGAATTTAAAAAATATCTGCCTACAAATATAAAAAACATCAAAGATATCTGGCTCAAAAATCCAAACGGTTCTTGGACGGTTGGCGGATTTAACGCAGACACAGGACTTACAGGACGGAAACTAGCAGTAGATAACTATGGCCCACATATTCCACTTGGAGGAGGTGCATTTTCTGGAAAGGACTCAACGAAAGTAGATAGAAGCGCAGCTTATATGGCAAGAAAAATCGCAGTTGATTACTTAAAAAAGAAAGGGGCACAGGAAGTTTATGTACACATTGCCTATGCTATAGGAGTCGCAGAACCTCTTATGAAAGTAGTTACTATAGACGGCATTCAAGAAAAAATTATTGGGTATGATCTGCGACCAAGAGCAATTATTGAATACTTAAACTTGAGGAAACCCCAATTTCGCGAAACGGCGAAGTACGGACATTTTGGAAATGGATTTATGTGGGACAAATAAAAGCTTAAATAATTTTTCTATCGCTATCTTAAATCATTAAACACTTCCGATGTTATTCTCTGAGTAACACCTTGCCAGTCATAATTTCGGAGGACATTCTCTTTGGCGTTCTTAATTATGTTTTCTCTAAGTTTAGGCTCCATTATTAACCTTTTTACCCCTTTAGCAATGCTCTCTGGATTATCAACATCGCAAAAAAGACCGGTTGATGGCTTATCTGGGTTTGCTTCAGGATCAAAAAGGAAATCTGGAATGCCTCCGACAGGGGTCGCGATAACTGGAATTTCCGCCGCCATTGCTTCAAGAAAAGAGTTTCCTAAACCTTCCGAACGTGATGGCCGAATAAAGATATCAGAACAAGCTAAAAATTGAATGATTGTTGTGTTAGATATTTGCCCAAAAAAATGAACTCTGGTTAAAAGGTTAAGTTTCTTTGTAAGTGATTCCAATTCGGAACGAAGTGAACCTTCTCCTAAAATCATAAGATGATAATCCGAAGGAAGTTTATTTAAAGATCGGATGATTATATCTACAGCGTTTTTGTGGACAAGACGAGATGTCGTAATTAATATTTTCTCACTACCATTAAAATTGAGTTCTTTTGCTTTCCAAAAATTTCTTCTATGTTCAAGTGTATGAGGAATGGATACTGCGACGTCACCAAACCAAGCTCTACTAACCCCACCATTTGGAATAACGTTGACTTGCGCCCTTGCTCCCATTTCTTTCGCCCAGCGGGCGAGATAATTTGAAATTGCCGTAATCTTATCTGCCGATTTAAAAAGAGATTTGAAGAGCGGATAAAGAGGCAACATTCTTTTTTTGATATGAGACATCGAATCCCCTTCTTGTAAGGTGAGAATAAGAGGGATTTTAGGAAATCTTTTTTTAAAGAATAGTCCAGCGAGTCCCGCGTAGTTTGCCATGATAGCCCAAGAGCCTGAAAAGTTATTTTTTTTATGTAGAGAAGAAGCTGTGAGATAAGCCCGGAGAGGGAAAAGATACTTCCCTAATTTTCCTTTCCCAATTCTATAAACTTCCACATTGCCAATTTTTTCTTGAGCTTTTTGTTTACCGTCCAGATTTACAGTCAAAAGATGGAATTCGCAGTCTGATATTCGATCTGTAATTTCCTTCACAGCAACTTCCGCACCCCCTATAAAAGGATGATAGGCAACCGAAAATATGATTATTTTTTTCTTAGCTGTATTCATAATAGGCCATTCTATAAGGCTTTTTTATTCTTCTATAATGATTTTGATCTCATCTTCGTCTTTCTTTCGAGGAGAGAAAATTATAGGTAAAATTGACACAACTAACAAGCCTGCGAGCATTACGAACCATTTCAAATTGGATCCATTTTCTTGCAAATTATTGCCTACAAAAGTACTTGTTGCTTCTCTCTCATCTAAGAGTGCATCAATCGAGATTGGTTCTTTTTTCATTTCAGGGTCTTTTTCTGGTTCTACTACCACAATTTTCGGACTAAGTTTGGGTGAAGAAACTTCTTTTTTCGGAGGCTCGGAAGTTGCAGGCGCGGTTTCATAAATTTGATTCAATTTATTTATCTGACCCGGAGTCGGAAAAGACCAGAGCAAACTCCCACCGAATTTTTGTAAACTGTCCCCGTTTCCTTTAGCTCCTAAAGTAGATTTATAACTTACTCGGTCAATAATAGTGTCTTTATTTTTTAAAGTTATCTGACCACTAGTATTATTTAAAGAAAAAGCACTTTCGAAAAGTGTCCCGGAGAAATAGGGCTGGTCAATCCTAAACGCTTCAGCGTCCTGCACAACTGCCGCCATACCTCCCGGAGGCAAAACAAAGGAACCGGAGACCAAAACAAATGGTCGATGATTACCAGTTGTCTCAATATTAAAACCTTCTAAATTGGTGGCGGAAGTACTGGAATTATAAATTTCAATCCATTCCCGGCCTTGATCCGACCCAGGCAAGTCATACATGATTTCATTTATCACAACCTCCGCAAAAAGAATATTTGGCAAAAAACAGAAAAGTAGTAGAAATTTCTTCACGATGTGTGTCGTACTTATATTTAATTCACATCCAACAACTTCTTGAGTACTTCCTCTGGTACCTCTCTTGGACCCTGATTGGAAGCAGATTTTGGTTCGGATTTCTCTTTAACATTTTCTGAAACTTTAGGTGAAGCTTGTTTTGGAAATGCCGGATTAGGAGCGGGTTTGGGTTTTTCAGGGGAATTATTTTCTTTAACTAAATCCCTTAAGGCTTCTTTTAAGCTTTTTTTATGATCTTCTGATGGACCTAACTTGGCTTTATTTTTATGAGTCAGGCGCTCTACTGAAATTTTAAGATCCTCTTCAAGGCCAGGAGATGGTGGTAAAGGCATGTTTTGGTTTTTTGAAGGAGTATTATTTTTCTGCTCGCGCGGGGCTCTTTCTTTCTCTACTTGCGCTGATTTCCGCGGATTTGAATCCGGATTTCCGCGGATTTCTGACTCTATCCCCCGGGGTTTAGATTCTTCTCTCACATGTTCCAACTCTTCTACCTTACTCCCTTGAGGGCGATCTTTTTCTTCTTTTTTCGCTTTTGATTTGCCGCCAGTTCCCGCGCCAGTTTTAGACGGCTCATGCCACGAAATAATATCACCTTCAATCGTTGCCCGAGGTTGAGCATAAATCTGCCTCGAATTTTCAATAATCTGCTCCTTAAAACTAATTTTCGGTCTCTCAATAGGCGCCATACCAACAGCAGAAAAAGGTTGCGAACCCACACCATCAATCATAAGTTTCAAATACATCTGATACTTTCCGAGATTCACAAAATCTTCACCAGTAAAGGTTGGCATAAATTCTTTTTCAAAAAGTTCAGCATCAAGCGGACCAACACGAAATACAATCATGGTTCCGACGTTACCAAAAACAGCAGACTGCACCTCTTCAGCCATCTGCTCCACGTATTGATGCGCCATGGTCAAATTGAGTTTATATTTCCTAGCCTCGGAAAAAATATCGGCAAATGATTCGTTAGCAAAAGATTGAAACTCGTCCACGTAGAGATAAAAATTCGGCAACTTCTTCATCTTCGTCTCAGAAACGTCAGCGCGTGACATGGCGGCAAGATAGATTTTGGTTATAAGCATTCCTCCCAAAAGTGAAGCATTACCTTCCCCCACCAAACCCTTCGACAAATTTACAATTAGAATTTTTTTATCATCCAAAATTTTACGCAAATCAAAACTTGATTTCGGTTGTCCAATAACGTTCCTGATCAAAGGATTCGAAGTAAACTGACCGACTTTGTTTTGAATTGCTGGCACCGCTTCCGCCGCAAAACGCTCGGTATATTTTGCGAATTCATCAACCCAAAAAGATTTGGTAGCCGGATCTTTTATATTATCAACCACTTTTTTTCGATAGTCTTTGTCCGAAAGCATTCTGTTTACTCCCAGCAAAGTCGCTCCTGGATATTCAAGGAGGGCAAGCAAAGTATTTTGCAAGATATATTCCATCCTGGCACTCCAAGCGTCAACCCAAATCTTTTTAAAAGTCGACATAAGTCCAGAAACGACCAAGTGGCGTTTGTCAGGACCAATGTCTTCCATGATATTAAAAGAAATCGGATGCTCAAGATCGAAGGGAGCAAAATAGACAACGTCTTTGACACGTTCGGCTGGCACATAATCAAGAAGCATCTCGGCAGTCTTTCCGTGCGGATCGACAAAAGCTAAGCCGTGACAAAGACGTTGTC
>Ga0209542_10019447_pt1 | contig 10869 bp, 10 predicted proteins | sample RifCSPhighO2_01_FD_184028 | JGI IMG/M metagenome (GOLD analysis project Ga0209542, IMG submission 184028) | Soil microbial communities from Rifle, Colorado - Rifle CSP2_plank highO2_0.1 (SPAdes) (version 2) | ecosystem: Environmental > Terrestrial > Deep subsurface > Rock core/Sediment ...
GGGAGCACCATCATTGCGCCACTCCGGAGAATTGCTTCCGCACTCTGCATTGGTTTTGTTGTGTTCGTTTCTGCAAATGAACTGCGCTCCATGCTCTACCCAGTAGAATCTGTTACAGAGAAAATCACCTTTCAATCTGCGGAAGGTCGTTCCTCCGTTGATGAGCGCCTCCAGTTTTGGAAGCATTCGGCACTCCTCACTCTCAAGCAACCTCTCTTTGGATTTGGTCCCTACAGTTTCCGTTTCGTTCACCCACAGTATCAGCAGCATGTCCTCACGACTTCGGATCATCCCCATAACCTCTTCCTCAAATTCAGTGCAGAGAGGGGTATTCCAGCGGCACTTCTCTTTGGATGTTTCCTCTTCCTTGTTCTCGTGGCGGGGCTGCGGCTCTCCCGGAGTGGCAAGCGACTCCCCGAATCCTTAGATAGTGTACGTCTTGGCTCGGCACTCCTCACCACAAGTGTGGCTGGAACCATTGCGCATAACCTCATTGATTACAATCTTCAGTTCGTGGGAATTGCTCTGCCACTCTTTCTCACTATGGGATTTCTCCTCCGTCATGCACCATCATTCCATTTCGTTCGCCTCCCCGCTTCCATAACTGGAAGGAGAATTCGCAATACTCTTGCGTGTTGCTCGCTTCTCCTCCTCCTCATTGCTCTGCGGGAGGGTTGGTACCTTGTCACCTCTTCTGCCGGGCGCCATGCGGAAGCCTCGGGCAATGCGGAAGCTGCATTGGGGTGGTATAAGACTTCGAGTGCTGAATGGTTTTCCCGTGATCTCTTTTTAAGCGAAGCACACCTCTTGCTTGCTCAGGGTAAACCCGATGAGGCAACAGCAAGTTTGAATCGTTACCTCACATTCAATAGTTCCGATGCCCGAGCATTGAAACTGAAGGGGGAGATTGCATTACTGGAGGATGATTTTGAGAGTGCAATTGCGGCATTCCATCAGGCGTTTCAGCTCGCAGGATGGAATGATATGGGCATTGCACGCGGGCTCCTGGAGGCTCTCTTTGCAGAGAGCTATCAGCAACCAACAACAAATGCAGCGGCTGATAGCAGGAACCTCGCATTGAACCCGGAAATCGCACTCGTGAGTCCCGAAATCGAACGTCGCGCCCGTGCATTTGCGGATGCCATCGAACAAAACCTGCACTTCGTAGCACTCTCCCCGAATGTGGAGGAAACGGTGAAGGTCCTTATCATGCTCTCGGTTCTGTACCCAGAAAAAACGGATGAGTTCCATTCACTCATTAATACCATCGAACAGAAAGCATCGGAGGAGCGGATGAGGACACGCTCGAGGCCACCGGGATTTCTATGGTGACATATTTTTCGATTCCTTCCTTACGTTCCTAAAATGCGAGGAGCTGGAACGAGGGTACGATTTGAGGAAAGCGTATGCGAAATCTCTGGATACTTCTACCGATCATAACAATTCTCTGCACGAGCTGTGGAACATTCACTGCGAGCGTGCTCAATGAATCTAATGGAATCCCTCAGGCTACTACTGAAGAGGAAAAGCCAGTATCAGAAATGATCTGGAGTGCTAGAGCAAAACTCGTCCAGGAGGAGAGTGACGAATCCCATGGAGGGTTCTTGGAAGTGCATGTGTACAAAGATCACACGGTAAAAACCGGCGTACGACTCAATTTGCCAGAGCTCGAGGATGGGGAGTACGTGGTGTGGCTCTTCCAGGAAGAAATGATGAATGCTATTCGTGTTGGCACGCTCACACCTTCGGAAAACGGCGGATACTACTTGCAAAATGCCACGATGGATTTGCCGAAGAATTTTGCAAAGTACACGACTGTTCTCATCACTAAGGAGAAGAATGCAGAGAGCACAATTACTCCCTCCGAACCTCTTTTGAAGGGAACATTAAAAATTGTCTCAGGTTTTCTCTCAGAGTGAGAATTCGCGAGTAGAATAGCGATATGAAGATTCTTGTTGCTATGTCCGGCGGGGTGGATTCGAGTGTGGTTGCACATCTCCTTAAAGCAGAAGGACATGAAGTTATAGGAGTGCAGTTCCACCTCTGGACAGATCCACTGGCTCCAGCGCTTGCGGAAATCCTCCCAAGCAAATGCTGCAATGCACAAACTGTTGCGCGAGCAAAAAAAGTAGCAGCGGATCTTGGTATCGAGCTCCAACGGCTTGATCTCTCAGAAGAGTTTAAGAAGGAAGTAGTCGATCCATTCCTCGAGGGGTACCGGAAGGGGCTCACGCCAAATCCCTGTATTGGCTGCAATCGCACGATCAAGTTTGGGAGACTATTAAGACTTGCGGAGGAGCTCGGATGCGAGAAGTTAGCCACAGGTCACTATGCGCGGATTGCGTTTGAGGAGAGCGCTAAGAAGTATCTTCTCCTCGAAGCAATCGATGAGACCAAAGATCAGAGTTACTACCTCTACGGCCTCTCGCAGAAACAACTCTCCCGCATTCTCTTTCCTCTGGGATCCATGGAGAAGAAGGATGTCTTCTCCCTCGCAAAACAATTCTCCGTCCCGCTCCCCAAGCAATACCAAGAGAGTCAGGATCTCTGCTTTTTCCCGGAGAAGGAACCCCATGACTTTCTCGATCGATACATTGAACCCAATCCCGGCGATATCATCGATACATCAGGGAAGAAGAGAGGGTCACATCAGGGCATTCATCACTTCACCGAGGGGCAGCGCAAAGGTCTGCGTATCGGAGGGCTCAAAATCCCCCTGCACGTCGTGAGGAAGGATATCGGGAGGAATGCGCTCATCGTCGGTTCCAGGGAAGAATCGCTCAAAAATCACCTCTCAGCGGAATCGTTGCGCTGGATCTCATGGGTTCCCCCGGAGGCTCAGGAACACCCCTTCGAGGCGCGTATTCATTCCCTCGGGAGGAGAGAGAAAGGCGTGGTGACACATGACGGAAAAACCATGCGATTCAGATTCGAAAGACCTCTTCTTGGCATTTCTGCCGGTCAATCCATCGTGCTCTATCGCGGGGAGGAGATTGTGGGGGGAGGAGTGATTTCGCGATGATTTCTCTTTTCGATTGGACTCATATATGGATAGAATCATCGACCAATGAAAAATCGAAGAGATACCATAATCGATATCAATTTTTTGCTCGCAAAACGTGAGACCCATCTTCGCTCGCTTGAGAGAGAAGATGTAACCATCGAATCCTCTGGTGATATTGCAGATACCGCAAATGGAGACGTTATGAAAGAAATCAAACTAGGTCTTTTTGAAGTGGAACGTAGTGAGCTCATAGCAATCCAAGAGGCACGCCAGCGGATACGCGATGGCACCTATGGAATCTGCACCGTATGCGATACATTGATTCCTGTAATGCGATTGAAGTATCTGCCATACGCAGAACGCTGCATTGGTTGCCAGCGGGAAGTGGAACGGGGGAAAATTCGTGACACTTTGAGCAACCAGTGGGTCGATGCACCCAAATCTGAGTAAGAACAGCTTTTAAAGTTTACTCAAAACATCCTCTACCTCATTTTTCGACCCCGCAATAATCTGCGTCCTCTGATCCAGAGACTCAATCTTGAGATCGAGAAGGCTTTTTTTGCCGTTCGATGATGCGCCACCTGCTTCCTCAATGAGGAACGCAAACGGACCGCATTCAAAGACGAGGCGGAGCTTTCCATTCGGATACTTCCCTCCTCCCAAATTCACGAAAATACCGTTCCCCTTTGCAAAGATGTGATGGATATCGGGAACCATCCCTCCGGAATAGCGAATGGTCAGCTGCCTCTGAATCCACTGATCGATGATCTTCTTGTAGGCAAGATTCTCGGATGCCGCGGCAATGTTCCCCGGGGCATAGTTCTTCGCCTCGTCACCGATTCCTAAAAATTCGCGATCCAATACAAACTCACCCACATCATTGAGGAAGAATTGATGGACGCCCTTCCCCTTTCCAAGGGAATAAATGAGGATCGTGCGCGGACCATAGACAATGTAGAGCGCGGCGAGCTGTTCGCGCGGAGTCTTGCCGACGGGATCTCCGCGTTCATAGATTCCGACAATCGTTCCGATGGCAAAGTTCACATCCACGAGGGAAGAGCCATCGAGCGGATCGAAGACAACCGTGTAGGGGCCTTTTGGATGGAGCTCTACAAGTTCCGGCTGTTCCTCGGAAGCGTAGGAGGCGACGAGCTCGTTCTCCCGCAGATGCCGCTCCAGAATGGAATCGCTGAGGACATCCATCTCGAGCTGAGTTTCCCCAAATTGATTCGAGGAATCCGCTTCCCCGAGCTTCCCGTGCCACACCTCGCGAACAATGTACTTAGAGGCCTCAGCTATATCCGTTATCAAATGACGAAGGTGATCTTTGGCACCTGCGTTCCTGAGGTGGAGATTGAGGGAAACAATCGAAGGGGACATGACTTCATCATAGCATTTTTCCTATCATACTCACGAGTTCTGTTACCCTCATCCCATACCCCCATTCGTTATCGTACCAGGCGAGGATCTGCACCAAAGTCCCATCAATCACGGTTGTGGAATCAAGATCCACCGTACTCGAGTGCGAATCGGAGATGTAATCCGAGGAGACGAGGAGGCCCTCCTCAACCCCCAAGACCCCCTTCAATTCTCCTTCCGCGGCTTTCTGCAATCGATCATTCACTTCCTCCGCAGTCACTTCGCCTTTGAGCTCGAGAGCCAAGTACGAAGCAGAAACATCTGGCACAGGAATACGGAGCGCCATCCCATCGATTTTTCCCTGGAGATGCGGGAAGACTTTTCCAATAGCCTTTGCTGCACCCGTGGTTGAGGGAATGATGTTGAGTGCTGCAGCGCGGGAAATCCGAAGCTTAGAGCTATCCGTAGAATTATCGAGGAGATTCTGGGAGCTCGTGTAGGAGTGCGTGGTGCACATGAGGCCGCGCTTCACGCCTTTCCAGGAATCGAGCACTTTGATTACGGGTGCAATGGAATTTGTGGTACAGGAGGCGGCACTCACAATCGGGAGAGCTGATTTCAGCACTTCATCATTCACTCCTCGCACAACCATCTTAATATCATCCTTAGGTGGCGCTGTGATGAGAACTGCTTTGGCGCCAGCATTGAGGTGAGCCTCGCTTTTGGCACGTTCACGGAACTTGCCCGAGGCTTCGACTACGATATCGATTTTGAGCTCCTTCCAGGGGCACTTTGAGGGATCGCGCTCCTTCACCACTCTCACAGGCTTTCCATCAATCTTCAGATTCTCCCCATCAACCATGACCTCATGATCAAATCTTCCATGGAGAGTGTCGTATTTAAGGAGGTACTGGCGCATCGCAGCATCGCTTGAGGCATTGATGGCAACTACTTCGACTTCTTTCGGAAAGCGTTCCACAAGCTGCCGGTGCACTACGCGACCGATTCTTCCATAGCCATTAATAGCAACTCTGATCATCGATCACAAGTATCGATCAAGATGAGCACCTGATCAAGGAGATCTATAAGAAGCATTCCTTCAACCAATTATCCCAATAATCACCCCCAAAAAGGCGCAGAACGCCCCTCCAATCCAGAGGCGCATCGTCACCTTGCTCTCGCCCCATCCGAGAGCTTCGAAATGGTGGTGGATCGGGGCGGAGCGGAAGATCTTTTTCCCTTTGCGGAGTTTCTTACTTGTGAGCTGAATGATCACGGAGAGCATCTCGAGGACAAAAATGGCACCGATGAGCGGGAGAACCAGGACTTGATCAATCATCATGGCAATCACTGCGAGTACTCCACCAAGTGCCAGGGAACCGGTATCCCCCATGAAGAAGAGTGCCGGAGGCACATTGTTCCAGAGGAATGCCGCAATCGCTCCTACAATCACCGCGCAGAAACCAGCGAGAATGTAGAGTCCCTGAATCCAGGCGAGAACGCCAAAGGAGACGAATGCAATGACGAGAAGCCCACCCGCAAGTCCATCCAGACCATCTGTCACATTCACTGCATTCGCCGTACCAATGAGAACGAACATGAAGAACGGCACATACCAGAAGCCAATTTGTAAGTCTCCATAGAACGGAATATGGATGGTATCGAGCTCAAGGCGCAGGTGGAACCAGAGTGCTCCAATCAGACTCACGGTGAGGAGAAGAATAATCTTGGGGAGAACATCGAGGCCTCCTTTTTTCTTCCCCCATCCAACAACATTCCAGTAATCATCTACCGCACCGAGTGTACCAAGCATGACCAATGTAAAGAGCGGGAGGTACACCTGACCGCGCTGGAGGAGTGAATGTTCCACAAATCCATAGTACGAGAGCATGCGTGAGAAGATCACGGTGAAGAGAATCGCCCCCCAGATGAGGAGACCCCCCATCGTGGGGGTTCCCGCCTTCTTCAAATGGAAATGACGGAAGACACTCGCATCTCCCCCATCCACTGCCTCTACACGGAGCTGTTTGCCGATGCGGTTCTGACGGAGAAATCCAATAAACCATGGAGTCGCAGCGATCCCGACGAGGAACGTGAGGAAGGAGTAGACAAGTATCGCAGCGAGCGAAAGCTCCGGCCGGACCGGGATGAAGAGCTCTTCGATCATAGGGCCATGCTACACCTCCGCATGCACTTTATCGATGTCGAAGAAGCGCATTTGCTCCTTCTTAAACATGAGCTCCACCCTCCCCGTGGGACCATTTCTGTGCTTGCGAATGTAGATATCAGTAATACCTGGGCGATCAGAATCCTCTTCGTACATATCCTCTCGATACATCATGAGCACCACATCCGCATCCTGTTCAATGGATCCGGATTCACGAAGATCCGAGAGCTGCGGAATATTACCCGGACGACTTTCGACTGCTCTGGAGAGCTGGGAAGCTGCAAGGATCGGCACATGGAGCTCACGGCCGAGTTGCTTGAGTGAACGGGAAATTTCGGAAATTTCCTGCACACGGTTCCCCGCGTACGACATATTCCCTGTACTCATGAGTTGGAGGTAATCGACGATAATGAGATCGAGTCCGTGCTCCATCTTGAGCCTCCGTGCCTTTGCACGGAGCTCGTGAATAGATGCGGAGACTGTGTCATCGATGAAGATATTTGCTTTGTTCAATTCATCCATAATCGGTCCCATACGCTGGAAATCAGTCTCCTCCATTTTGCCGCGTTGAAGCTTCCAGCTATCGATCCCAAGCATTGCCGCAAAAAGGCGATCCACGAGTTGTTCCTTGCTCATTTCGAGCGAGAAGATACCAACCGTCTTCCCAAAGCGAATCGCCCCATTTTGTGCGATGTTGAGGAGGAGTGATGTTTTCCCCATTCCTGGGCGGGCCGCAATTACAATGAGATCCGAAGGCTGTAATCCAGAGAGCCTTGTATCCAGAGTATGAAAACCAGTAGGCACTCCTTTGTACTTCTCCTCATCCTTGGCCTCGTGCATTTCGGCAAAGCGTTCAAATCTGGCATTCAGGATTTCCTTAATGTGAACGAAAGCATCTTTGAGGAAAGTTTGCGAGATGTGGAAAATTTCTTTCTCTGCTTTCTCGAGGAGTTCCTCTACAGGCGCATTCTCATCATAACCAAGAGCTGTGACCTCTTGCCCCGCTTTGATCATTTTTCGGAGTGTGGATTTCCTCTTCATAATTTGCGCATACTGAACGATGCTGGAGGAAGTTGGGACAATGGTCGTGAGCTCTGCAAGGTATGCACTCCCTCCCGCTGCATTAATACGCTCCGAATCTTTGAGTTCCGTGGAAACGGTGAGGAGATCAATGGATTGATGTTTATGGTATAGGGAAAGCATCGATTCGAAGATTTCCCGATGCGCAGGATCGTAGAAATCCACAGCTTCCAGGAAATCAGCAATTTTAATGATTGCTTCCCCATCTATGAGAAGAGCCCCGAGCACGCTCTGCTCTACCTCGGTGCTGTGAGGCATCATTTTAAGCGACGAAACAGCACTCGAGGAACGAGCCTTTGAAGAAGTGAGCATATCCGTGGGCATGGATTTGGGAGGCTCAGAATATCAGGTCGGGGTCTTCGGAACAATCCCTTGTTCCTGGCCATAGCGGAGCAACACATAGGCTGTCATCGTATGTTGTGCATACTTGTCATTGAAGTTGTACTAAATGCACCAATAAGCCTCCCCAGTGACTTTGGTTTGCCCGTTTCAGCAAATGGGAGCAATCCACATTATTGATTGATTAGGGATTGTAGGGGCGCTTGGCCAAGCGCCCCTACAGTACCCCAGCTTTATTATCCCGTGTAGATGATCCGGCATAACGATGAATTCATCGAGCCGTGCATTTGGATAAAGCCCGTAATTGCCCATCCCCTCCATGAAACTTATTGAGCATCAATAAACCGAAACGTTGAGAGAATTTGATCCGTCAACTCAACAAGCTGACTTGCTTCCTCATTCAAGTTAAACGGTGCAGGGTTACTGTTAAACACTATTAGTTCAAATTGATAACAATTCCCACTGTCTGTTTTGGAAGAATACAAGTAGCCCGCATGAGAGCGTGACTCAGGGTATCCGGTATTGCGTCCGATGTAGAAGTTGGAACCTATCTTAAAGGGTACACCATTTACCGATGTTGACCTCAAAATTTTGTAAGTATCGTTTGGTGATTCCAAATGTCCACATCCACCAATCAATCTATCGTTGGCTCTAATACTAAAATCTGCACCAACAACAGAGGATGAAACATCCGAAAAATAGTTCTGAGGAATCACAAAATATGGATATCTACCAGATTTTAATACAAAATCTTTTGGATACTCTATGGCAAACCCGTATTCCAAATCCTGATATGTGCCCAGCTCAGTTGCTTTTTCCTCAACTGAAAGCTTTGTTTGTACTTGCTCAGGCTCCATTTCTTCTTCAACTTGCACAACCGTAGATGGGAACGGATGTGCTCGCTCTTCAGGCAAGATCCAAATAATCACCACAAGTCCCACAGCAAGAACAAACACCACAACAAAAGCAATGATCCATTTGTGATTCTTCATTGTGGACATAATAGCTCTTACTCCACACCCCTGGCAATTACGGGCTACGATCGCCTAACAAAGCTTGTGCAGTTCGCTTTTCCAATGGATAGGATTCTCCCTGATATATCGTCGTATCTGTTCAAGTTCATCTTTTGAACGAACAACACGATCATTAAAATCCCGTTGCCAAATCTTGTTTCCTTGTCCAAAACATGTGATTTTTGTTGAGGTTGTTTTAAATGCACCAATTAGTCTTCCAAGGGGCTTCGGCTTATTTGTAAAAGCAAAGACGCCTGCCGATAAAAGGGTGAGACCTGTAGGGGCGCTTGGCCAAGCGCCCCTACAGTACCCCAGCTTTATTATCCCGTGTAGATGATCCGGCATAACGATGAATTCATCGAGCAGCACATTTGGATAAAACCACTGTAGCCATTGCCAACGCAAAGCAACGAGAAGACCAACCACATTCAACACCATGCACTCATTGTGAATGTCCCCAAATTCTCTCTCTCGATTCTGACTACAGAGAGTTACAAAATACCATCCCTCAAAATAATTTCGATTTTTACATCGAATGGAATGTCTCCCCTTCCGATTCAATCGGTTGATTGTCTTTGCATCCATATTCTAAACATTGGTAAAAAAGGGCGCATAGGGTAAACCATGCGCCCCTGCGTATCTCAATCATTCCGCCGCTTTCTCTCGAATTTCCTTCTCCAGCGTCTTCCAAATCTCCGGATGCTCCACGAGGAATTCTTTCGCCTGATCCCTCCCCTGGCCGATTTTATTGCCTTCGTAGCTGATAAAGGCGCCGGATTTCGACAGTATCTCGTATTTGAGGCCAAGATCGATGAGATCACCCTCGCGACTGATACCTTTGTTGTAAATAACATCGAATTCTGCCTGCCGGAATGGCGGAGCGACCTTGTTCTTCACCACCTTCACCCGCACGCGATTACCCACAATCTCCTGACCATCTTTACTCTCCGGAGAATCTGAGGATTTCTTCTCGCTAATTTTATCAATTCTCCGAACATCGAGGCGGAGTGATGCATAGAATTTGAGTGCATTGCCACCAGTGGTGGTTTCGGGATTTCCGAACATCACACCGATTTTCATGCGGATTTGGTTAATGAAAATAACAGAGCAGCTCGTTTTACTCACAATAGCCGTAAGTTTGCGGAGTGCCTGGCTCATGAGCCTGGCCTGCAGACCCATGTGACTATCCCCCATCATGCCTTCGATTTCAGCTCTCGGCGTGAGTGCGGCAACGGAATCAATGACGATGAGATCAACACCACCCGAGCGAACCAGAGTTTCCGTAATTTCGAGTGCGCTCTCGCCGTCATCCGGCTGGGAGACGAGGAGGTTATCGATATCGACACCAATTTTCTTGGCGTACTGCACATCCAGCGCATGCTCGGCATCGATGAATGCAGCTTGGCCTCCCTGTTTCTGAATTTCGGCAACCATGTGGAGTGCCAACGTTGTCTTTCCTGAGGACTCGGGGCCAAAGATTTCGATGATGCGACCTTTTGGGATGCCACCACCAAGTGCGAGATCCAGGGAGAGCGCACCGGAGGAGAAACGTTCGATTTCAATAGCACCCATATCACCCATTTTCATAATCGCGCCCTTTCCATATTGTTTTTCGATCTCGGCAAGCGCGTTCTGAATGGCGCTCGAGGGCTTGGAAGAATGGGAAGTGCGTGCGGAAGATTTTTTATCCATGAGAGCAGAGGGGGATCGAGGAGTCATAGTACTAAAGGGAAAAGAAGAATGGAACCAAATGGTCCGTCCACCCTTTCTTCCCCATCCCATTGTCCAAGAGCTCGTAGATTGTATAAAAGAGAGTAAAGGACGGTCGAACGGAGGAGACGGTGAGTGAACGGACGTACACCATCGTACCTCGCTCATAAAAAAATTCAAATTATTTCCCTTGCGCA
>Ga0209542_10019448_pt1 | contig 10869 bp, 13 predicted proteins | sample RifCSPhighO2_01_FD_184028 | JGI IMG/M metagenome (GOLD analysis project Ga0209542, IMG submission 184028) | Soil microbial communities from Rifle, Colorado - Rifle CSP2_plank highO2_0.1 (SPAdes) (version 2) | ecosystem: Environmental > Terrestrial > Deep subsurface > Rock core/Sediment ...
CGGAAGTTCATCACTCGTCGTCCAGATCCTCTCGGTATCCGGTATTTCTGGGGTTGCGCTGTTCCTGGTTCCAACGGCCCATAGCCGTCATCACGAAGTCATGCAACTCTTGGCTCGAGAATGGGCGCTCACCCAGTTCTGCGAGCGTTGGCCAAGGCCCATCGAGATTGTCGTTCCGACGGAGTCGACAGCTTATTTCAGCCGCCTCATCGCCGAACAACGCGATCAAGAAGCGTCGAGCTGCCTCGATAGCTTCATCGCGGGACATTGTGTACATAGTGTAGTTCTCCTTTGGTTTGCACCCGACGGCCGGGTGAAAAGTATGGCCGTTCATCGCCAAAGGAGCATTCAAAGACCAGAATCAAAACTGTAACATGATTTCAAGAAGGAGTCAAAAGCTAGGATAGGTCGACTTTCTGTCATGCTAAAATACCCCAATGCGTATTGTGTTAGTCGGCGGGGGGACGGGCGGGCATTTCTACCCGCTTATTGCTATCGCGGAAGCGATTGAGGATATCTGCAACGAGCGCAAGCTCATTGAGCCTGAATTGTATTACATCGGCCCGCCCCCCTTCGATGCTGAAGCGCTCTTGGAGCATGAGATCATCTACATGCCCGGTACCGCGGGGAAGGTACGCCGATATCGCAGCGTGCTCAATGTGTTGAGTGTGTTCACCAACGCTATCGGTATCATCCGCGCGGGCATGCGGCTCTTCAGCCTGTACCCCGACGTCATTTTCTCGACGGGCGGCTACGCGGCATTCCCGACGCTCTTTGCCGCGCGGCTTTTGCGCATACCCGTCGTTATCTACGACGCCGACGCATCACCAGGGCGCGTGTCACTCTGGTCGGCCAAATTCGCACGCTGGATTGCCATCGCACATCCAACGGCAGCCTCCAAATTTCCGGAGAAGGTCCGCGACCGTATCGCACTCGTCGGCCATCCTATCCGCAAGGAAATTATCAACCCCGCCAAAGAGGGTGGGCATGAATTCCTGAAGCTCGACGTGTCGGTGCCGACCGTATTTATCGTGGGAGGCTCGCAGGGAGCGCAGACCATCAACGAGACTGTGCTCGACGCGCTGCCCTCGCTCGTATCGCAATTCAACGTCGTGCACCAGGCCGGCACCGCCAATCTCACCGACGTCAGTAATGTCGCCTCTGTGGTGCTCAAAGGCTCTCCGTATGCCGAACGGTACAAGATATTCGGATTGCTCAACACATTCGCGCTGCGCATGGCGGCGGGTATCTCCACCATTATCGTCGCCCGTGCGGGTTCGGGCACCATCTTCGAGATAGCCAGTTGGGGATTGCCGGCGATTCTCATACCGATACCGCAGGATGTATCGCACGACCAGACCGAGAACGCCTTCTCGTACGCCCGCTCGGAGGCGGCGGTCGTTATCGAACAACACAACCTTTCGCCGCATCTGCTCGTCGCCGAGATACAACGCATCGTGGGGGATGCGGCACTGCGCGCCAAAATGACGGCCGCCGCACACACCTTTGCCCGCCCCGACGCCGCGCAAAAAATCGCCCTCACATTACTTGAAACGTCTATCGAACATGAACCCGCATAAGGTATGACCCCGACACCAACTTTGCCATCACCTCTTGTGAACCTTTACCCGCTGTACGCCAGCCTGCATGACGTAGAACGCGTTGCCAACGAATCCCCAACATACCTCGGTCGAAACAATGGCAAAGTTGGTGTATGGGTATGAGCAGTATCCGTGTCAGATTTCCACCGAGCCCGACGGGCTATTGCCACGTGGGCACGGCACGGATGGCCATACTCAATTATCTCTTCGCGCGCAAGCACGGCGGCGTCATCATTTTCCGCAGCGAGGATACCGACAAAGAACGGAGCAAGCGCGAATACGAAGAAGACATCATCGAGCAGCTGCACTGGCTCGGGCTTTCATGGGACGAATTTCACCGCACGACAGAGCTCGTGAGCACGCACACAAAAATGTTGCAAAAGCTCATAGATGAGGACAAAGCGTACCTCTCCGAGGAGGAGAGTAAAAAGGAGCCCGGCAACATGGTACGTGTCGTGCGTATGCGCAATCCGGGAAAAGTCGTCACCTTTACCGATATCATCCGCGGCGACATTACCTTCGACACGACGGAGCTCAAAGATTTTACGATTGCCCGCGCGATAGACGACCCACTCTACAATTTCGCGGTCGTCGTTGACGACGGCGAGATGGGCATCACGCATGTCATTCGCGGCGAGGACCACATATCCAATACTCCGCGCCAAATCCTCATTCAGGAGGCGCTCGGTTATCCGCGACCCGTGTACGCCCATTATCCGCTCCATCTCGGCTCCGACCGCTCCAAGCTTTCCAAACGTACGGGCGACGTGGCAGTGCGCAGCTACCGCGAAAAAGGCTACCTCGCTCCCGCACTTCTCAATTACCTAGCCGTCCTCGGCTGGACGGCGCCTTCAGGCAAGGAAATCCTTTCACTCGAAGAAATGATAGGGGAATTCGAATTGACCGATGTTCACAAAAGCGGTGCGGTCTTCGATATCGAAAAATTGAATTGGTATAACCGCCAGTATCTTCAAGCGATGCCGCTTGCGGATTTTGCCGTCGAATCTAGCATAGTCCTCAAGGCGTCCTTTGACGCACGCGGCATTCCGTGGGAGGAGGCCAAAGCCACGGGGCTCGCACCCATCATACGTGACCACATCTCCGTCTGGGATGACCTCCGCGCCCTGGCGGATGAGCGGGAATTTGATTACTTCTTCACGGAGCCGAAGCCCGATGCTTCGCGTATCCCGCAAAAGGGGGTAAGTGCAGCCGATACCATACGTCATTTAGAACGTGTGAAGCAGCTACTTTCGGATGTGCCTGAAAGCGATTACGCCGATGCGGAGCGCATCAAGGCCGCCGTATGGGACTATGCGGGTGCGGAAGGCCGCGGCGCGGTTCTATGGCCCTTGCGGTACTCCCTTACGGGACTCGAGAAGAGCCCCGACCCCTTTGAGGTGGCGCATTTGATAGGTAAGGAGGCGGGTCTGCGGCGCATAGACGCGGCACTCGCGCAGCTGAAAAGCCTATGAGTAGCCGTGCAAAGATAACGACCGCCGTAGTGGCCGGTGCGATTCTCTGTGGGCTTGCGCTCTACCCGCTTGCCTCGCTGGCGCAGACGGCCGCCCCGACGGCCGGCGAGATACAAGCGCTCATTGATGCTCAAAATGCGCAGATACTGGAGCTCGACAAAGAAATCGCGCAGTACGAAAAGGAGCTCGATGCCGTCGGCACCAAGAAGCAAACACTCCAAAACGAGCTTTCCAAGCTCAACCTTTCGCTCAAAAAGAGCGCCGCTTCGATTGCGGCATCAAAAAAGAAAATAAGTTCGACGCAATTGCAAATACAGCAGCTCGCGCAGGGGATAGCGGTCAAGCAGGGCTCTATAGAGACGGACGCGGCGGGTCTCGCCGAATCATTCAGACAAATGAACGAATCCGAAGCATCGTCGCTCGCGCTGCAAATACTGGCATCCGACGACATCGCGGAGACGTGGCGTGAATTGGATTCGTATCAGACGCTCCAAGAGGCCGTGACTGACCAGATGCAAAAGCTTTCGCAGGAGAAACAGTCGCTCTCGGAAGTGAAGTCGAAGACCGAAGCCAAGCGCGCCGAGCTGCTCGCGCAGCAGAGAGCGCTTTTGGCCGAGCAGGGTACTCTCAACGCGACGAAGAAAGCACAGAGCGAACTCCTCGCGCAAACAAAATCTCAAGAATCGACGTACCAAAAAATACTGGCGGAAAAAATAGCGGGAAAAGCCGCCTCCGAAGCGGCGCTCAACGACCTCAAAGCGCAGTACCTCCAAAATGTGGATCCCTCCCAGATACCCGCCGCCCGGAAGGGAGTCTTCCGTTGGCCGCTCGACAAGTACCGCATCACGCAAACCTTCGGGCTATCCTCTTTTGCGCTAAGCGGGGCTTATAACGGCAAAGGCCACAACGGCATTGACCTCGGCGCGCCGACAGGCACACCCGTCAAAGCCGTGCTGTCGGGTACCGTGATAGGCACGGGAAATACGGACGCCTACAGGGGCTGCTATTCGGCGGGCAAATGGATAATGATAAAACACTTAAACGGTCTCTCGACCCTGTACGGGCACCTTTCGCAGATAAGCGTGTCTACGGGTCAGGCTGTTACAACGGGGCAAATCATCGGCAACGTCGGGGCAACGGGCTATGCGACGGGCCCGCACCTGCACCTAAGCGTCTACGTGACCTCGGTGACCAAAATTATGACGTTCAAAGAGGCCACAAACAGGGTGACCGCCTGTGCCAATGCGCTCATCCCGATTACCCCTCCCGCCGGATTCCTGAATCCGATGGCGTATCTGCCTTAGAACCTATTTGAAAACCTACACCGCGGGGCAGGCTCCTCCACGGTCGCTATCTGCATCTGCTGATGCAGCGCTCGGTCTCGGCGCCGCCGCGCCTGCGAAGACCGCGGAGAAGCCCGCCCCTTGCTCCGGTTAAACCATTTCAAATAGGTCTAGCGTTTCTTTTTCCACTCGACGATATCCATCACTTTGCGCTCGAATGGGGAGGGTGTACGCAAGCTGCGCAAATTCTTTTTAGGCGCGATAGGGAAGTGCCTTGAGTTATCTAGCGCATCCACAAGCCAATGGAGGTCTTTTTCTGCTGTGACCCATCGCTCAGGCGCAAGGCGACTAAGGTCAAAAGAATTCGAATACTCACGCAGAGATTTAGTTCCGTCGGACTCTACATACTCGTGAAAATAAGAGAGCGCAAGTTCGCGAGGGGAGGGGTGGACTGCGTCGCGGTAGCGCAGCACCACATGATTGGTCTTGCTTATCGCGCCCCACAATCCGTTCATCCTGAATAGCGCAAGCACGTGGTCCTGGTACGGCCGCACTGTGCGCAAATCCATCAAAAGCGGCTTGTGGCCGTGGTACGCGAGCACAGCTGCCGCAAAGAGTGCCCCTTCAAAACAGTGCGCGGTTTTCGCCTGTATCATGCGCCGAGGCGACATGTACGTCTCACCGCCGCGCTCATAATTTATCGGGAGTGTGTCCAAATAATCCTGAATCTTTTGCGGCATCGTGAGCTTGGCAAAAATTTTCCGCTCGGCAGGGGAGAGGAGTACCCGTATTCTCTCTGCGTACATGAAGGTCAGTATACCCTGTAGACATTTACCCTGACTTCATATCTAATATCCGTAGGTCCATGCTCCCCCTTTAGGACCTAGAAGGGTAGGTGCCGAAACAGAGTACCTTTCATGCGTTTCAAAATCGCATTCCGCCTTTACAGTTACCACATTGAGTGCGTCGGACCGGTAGGCGTTCTTGTTGAGTCTGCGTAAGTTCGGTGGTGTGTACCCCAGCTGTATAAGGCCTTCGTGATGGTGTGCCCGGTTATTTTGTTGCAAGTTGCGACAAGGTGCCGGGCGCATTTATTTTAAGAGTTTGACAGGGGATTTGAATAGGAAGATGCTTCACCAATGAAAACAAAGCCTCCGAGGAAAGAGCACGAAGCATGGGTACTCTGGGCGGCGCTCTGCGCCGAACATGTGCTTCCGTATTTTGAAAAAGAATGCCCTGATGATGACCGGCCGCGCAAAGCTATTAAAGAAGCGCGCCGATGGGTGCGGGAGGGCAAGTCGATGAAAATGGCCGTCATCCGCAAGGCCTCTCTGGATGCGCACGCTGCAGCTCGTGCAACCGAGAATCCCGCAGCAAGAGCCGCCGCAAGAGCGGCAGGCCAAGCAGTAGCAACCGTCCACGTAGCCACCCACGCACCAGGTGCCGCCTACTACGGGCTCAAAGTGGCGAAAGCGGTAGGAGGCGAGGCGAAGGTGGCGGCAGAGCGCAAATGGCAGCAAAAACAGCTTCCGAAGTGTCTCAGCCTGATGTCGCAAAAGACGTAGAAGGATCTGATGGGTAGGGTGGCATATAAAGTTTGCGGTGTTATTATCTTAAAATGGCTAGGATAAGCAACCACACAGTGAAGCAGGTGAACGTCACCATAGTCCCAGATTCCATTGTTAAGACACAGCTCGTTGATTCCCATGCGTTGGGAGGTAAACTCCGAGATTTATTTGAAAGCGCAGAACCAGTGATAATCAATCTTCCCGAAATTGTCTCTGTAGTTGACCCGAAAAACAAAATGGGGGTCAATATATTACAGCAGGAGAATCGCGTAGTAATCTCTGACGACAGCATTACACCCTATACAAATAGACCGCTCGAAAATCTTATAAAACTAACGCAGCACGTTGACAAGATTGTCTTTCGCAACGAGGAGAACCCGATAAAAATTCGAGTTTATGGGTTTAATATCTCTTCGTCTTTAGATCTCAACCCAAATAACGATGGAGACGAGCCTATCCTGGCAGGAAAATATATCTTGGATAATTTTATTAGTGGTGGGAAAATCGAAAATATCGACGGGGACCCAGAATCTGCTGGAGTACAGTTAGTCTATACAAAAAATGATGTTCGCTACACGTTGAAGGTTGCAGCTCGTGTCACTAGCAGAGATCTCGAGGACACAAAGACCTTAAGTATTGAATTTAATGCACATTTTAAGAAAACTCTGCCGGAAGATTACACGGCGATTGAAGCTGAATTTAACGCAAATTATGCCCGATTAGGCGAGGATCTTAGAATTCTAGAATAGAGCATATGCCGAACTACTTAGAGAACACTGTTTCATTAAACGCGACGGATACGGATGTGGTGGCAATAAATTCGTACGACGGACAAGGCCCTCTCGCTTTGGTTATTAATGAGATCGAGGGTGGGGTAGCAACCACGGTAACGCGCACCGTCAACACTGGCGTTTCTTTGATTGAAGGTTCGCGCCTGTCCGCTGCTTTTTCCGATCGACCAGCTGGAACCGCATCTTTCATAGAGTCTGAGCCAAATTTGAGTATTGTTGCTTCAAAACTGTCGGGTGTTCCCACCACTGCGTATGCATATGAACAACTCAAAGATTATGAAAATGACTTTAATATTCCATCACAACTCTTCATAGAAAAATGGGAAGCTGGGGAGATAAAGAACCCATCTGCCGACGCGCATAGATTTGCGCATCTTCATAGACTTCTTTTTAATCAATGAGCGCGCTTACAGGACGTGCAGCCGATATATCCCAAATTCTTTCTGACTACGATTTTCTGTTTACGGAAGACCGGCGCACTGTGAAAAGCAAAATTGATGCAAATGAAAGTAACGTCGGTAACCCTGGAAAGAAGAAGGTCAAACGGCTCGAGATTGTCGTTCCTAGATTTGTCAGCATCAGGACTCCCACAGACGGACTTGAGTTAAAAAATGGCTTTGGCTATATATCTATACAGGAAAGATGGATTGATGGGGAGTTGATAGAGTATGTTTACCGATTTAATTCGAGTCATTACACCTGTTTAACAGAATTCAAAGTTACAGGAGATATCAACGAAGAGCCTCTGAATTTACACTACGATTTGAGTCCCGCCCACGAAGGTCCACACCTTTCTGTGCTGTATCCAAGTATTCGTTATAAAACGCCGAAAATTGATGTCAGAGGTTTCCTCGAATTTATAATAAAACATTTCGACCCCAGAATACCGGCGACAGCTGCTGCCTCAGTTATTTGGGAAAATCGAGTTTGAGGTGGGAATTCCGAGCTGCCTGGGCTTGGAATGGGAGAACTGCTATCCTAGTAATAATATGATTAAAGATGTCTACCAAGAATTAAAGCCCGCGGTGGTCGCTATCGCCTTAAGCAGGCCAGTGGATAAAGATTTTTTCACCATAATTGGCACGGGGTTTTTCTTGCGCGAAGACGGCATTGTTTTGACTAATAAACATGTCCTAGATGCAATTAACAACTTACCGCAAGTAAAAGCGGGCTCCGATCCATTTAAGGAAGCTTGTGTATTAATGTTCATCGAAAGGGAGGTGGACGGCAAGAGATTCATGAGTGTATTACCACTTTTGATTGATAAGTTTTGGCTGGTGAATCATACGCTACCTCCTGAGGTAATCTTTTATGGGAACCAACCGGATATAGGATTAATAGTGCTTAAAGATGTGCGAGGTTGTCCAACGCTTAAGGTTTATAAAGGCGAATACAGGGAAGGCGAAGCAATTGCGGCATCTGGTTTTCCTCTAGGAACTAGTACTCTAAAATCGGTTGGTCATATACACCAACTTACTCCCACTTTGAAATTGGGAACAATTGGAGCGGTGTTGCCTTTTACCTGTGAAAGCCCCCACTCCTTACTGCTAGACATGATGGTGCAACACGGCTCTAGTGGATCGCCTGTATTTCTGCAAGATACAGGGGAGGTAATCGGCATCGTCAACAGTGGTATGGTTGAAAATGGCCATGGTACAAACCTCACATACTGCATACCTTCGTGGTATTTTAAAGAACTACTCGACAAGATGGAAGACAAAGCCGAGTTAAATGAACTTCGTAAACGAAAAACGCCTCTTAAAGAGTGGATCGCGAGTAGAAATCCTCATCGTCAAGTTCCAAAAACTCCTATTTCGGGAGTTGGTTGGTTGCAATAAAATAATAATGCGACTCCCCCGGATTTTTGGGTTTTTGGCTCGTAGGGGAGTTGGGTTGACGGAAAGGCCGGCCGGATTCGGGAAAATGGCTGGGATGGGGTTTGGGGAAGGCCTTGGCCTGTGGACGGCCTAAGGGGCTATGTTGACCTCTTATACGGGCCTAGGACGCACGGGAGTGGCCGCGGGCGTGGATTGGGTGCGCGGCTGCGGGCGGGCCTGGCCAGGTGCTTTATTTGTACCTAGCCATACGTCGCAAAACAAACATTGTGCGACGTTAAGATATTAAGCCACAGGCCACATTAGACCACTACCCTGTCAAGACTCGTCTTCATTTCGCGGCAATCCCATTTCCTATAAATCTACATGCACTCACCTTTTCCATACGAGTTTCGAAATATTTTTCTGTTTTGCTTTCCTGAAATGAACAACGGCGGGGAAAAGCCTTTCCGCCGCCGTCCATTAGTCCTTCTATCCCCTATTTTGGGACAGTCACCCGTTTTCGCCGCACGGCTGGGTCGGCACGTACGGCATTGCTGCGTGCGCGTCGTACAAACGCTTTTCCTCGTGCACTGCGACATGTGTAAGGCAGTAACGCTTTTTGTCGACCGCAGTGAACGGTCTGATAGCCTCGATCCGCTGGATGATGGATTTCCGGATAACCCAACATTTGCCATCGCTGAGCATCTGCTCGTTGATGTTGATGTAGCGCTCCTGCATGATTGCCACCATGTCATTCGGATCTTCGCAGATGACGCCGATTGAGACCCTGAGGATTCCTCCGTCACGGATAAACTTCTCAGCTTCGCTTTCGGCATGCGCGGGTGCGCCTACCAAAAGCAAAAAGATCAGTGCTCGAATGTATGTCATTTCGTCGTTCTCCGTTGCCAACCAGAAGGGTACCAGAACTGAGACCCCTTTCAAGTCAGACCAATTTTCACAAATGAACAACGGCGGGGAAAAGCCATTCCGCCGCCGCCCATTAGTCCTTGTATCCCCTATTCGGGGCGACACCTGGCTGCCGTCACACCTCGACGCATGAGCCACGGCGTGAAGAACGATTGCTTGGGTTCCCACACCAGGTCCACGAGGACCAGCATGAAACACCGCAAGTTGCCGCGGTCATCGGAAACAACTTCAGCGTAGTCGCTGACGGTCGCTTCCTCCCTGATGACCCAGCACCTGTCTTCCTCGTATTTTTTCGCGAGGTACTTCTTCGCCCCCGCCTCGCTTGTGTTCGCGAAATAGCCTTTGAGATCCTCAATGCGTTTGCATACGAGGAGTCCATTGGGCAGATTCGCGGGCAAGACCATCCCTCTCATGGGCAGGTCCGGCGGCTTTGGCGGATTTGAGGAGATGCCGATGTTGTTCGTTGCTTGTGCGACCCCGCAGAGGAGAAGCACAAGAGCAAGTGTACGTAAAATGATACTCATTCGTACCCTCCCTTTCGGGATGCTGAGAACGGTTTTGTTTAGGCCCCGTTCAATAGGCCCTGACATCACCCTAGCATGGGTGAGGAGTTGATGAAATTACCACTTACCCACCTCGCCGCGGACGCCTTCGCGGTACGCTTCGATGCGGCGGCGGTTCGCGGGAGAAAGTTCTTCGGGCAAATTATCAATATCAAACCAGCTGCGGCCCATTATCTCAATATTGGGAGTGAGCGAGAGCGAGCCTTCGAAGTCGCCCGTATAAAAGACCATTACCATATCCCCCCTCCCCCACGTCCCTTTATATTTTCCGATTTCGCCCGCGAGCGATTTTACATCAAATCCCGTTTCTTCTTTCACTTCGCGTATCGCGGCCGCTTCGGGCGCCTCACCATTATTCACGCCGCCGCCCGGCAGGGTCCACGTCCACGGCGCATACCAGTGAGAGACGAGCACCACGCTGCGGTCTTTGACCAAAATGACGCGCACACCCTGAATGCTGCTCGTGCGAAAAGAGGTCCAGTAGCGCACCGCGTGCACTACCGAAATAATAGTAAGCGAGAGATACATGCCGAACCGTCGGATGAGGTGCATATGATGAGATAGATTTACGCTTTCTTCCAGGGAATCTCGAATTGCATGAATTCAGGCAGCAGTTTGCGCCCGTACAATAGACGTGCGATGACCTCCGCATGTGACAAGGCGCCAGTGAGTGCGTTGTGTGGCGAGGGCTCTTCAGGTATTCCACAATAATTGAGCACCGCGTCAAGGTTGAGCGCCGAGCGGCGGTACTTTACGGGCGGCTGCAGCCCGCGGTGAATCATGTGCATAAAAGCCATCGTGTGGGTGTCGAGCGTGCGGTGAGCGAAGGGCCAATTGGTGTGTCCCG
>Ga0209542_10019450_pt1 | contig 10867 bp, 11 predicted proteins | sample RifCSPhighO2_01_FD_184028 | JGI IMG/M metagenome (GOLD analysis project Ga0209542, IMG submission 184028) | Soil microbial communities from Rifle, Colorado - Rifle CSP2_plank highO2_0.1 (SPAdes) (version 2) | ecosystem: Environmental > Terrestrial > Deep subsurface > Rock core/Sediment ...
CGAAACAATAAAATATGTCCGCATCACTTTTTCCCCAAGGTTGATCTCCTGGGGGCCAACCTTGAGCGCCGATGGCGCGATGATATCGCGAAGCTCAAGCTCCCCCGTCTCGTAGAGCTCCGGGGGGAGTATCGGCATCAGATCCTTGTCTTTCTCGCTCTTTTTTCCAAAAAGTTGCATGACGTAAATTTAAAATGCAAATATCAAAATGAAAAGTTACAATTTAAAATTAAAAAATAATCACCTTTTTCCTTTCATGGTTAATATACTCGAAGCAATTACATTGGATACCTCGGCTATTTCTTTCAAAAGCCACTCAAGGTCTCCAGGATTTCCTTTACTCGTATCCCTTAATAATGCAAGCCATACCTTAGACTCATTCGCTGATTTTAGAGAATGGGTGAAAAAGTTAATAAAATCCCTTTTTGAACTTGCTGAATTCGCTTCAACATAATTTGCCAAAACACTTGTGCCGCTTCGCAATAACTGCTTTCCCATAATATCACACACAGAATCTTTTGGTAATTTGTCAATGAATTTTATGAGTCTCAATACAAAAATATATAATCTTTTCTTGAACTCAACTTTAAATTTTGCATTGTCATTTTTCACTTTGATTTTTTAACTTTTCACTTGCAACTGCTTCTCCGTATCTCCTGGGTTAAACATCTTGTAATAAAGTTCAATAAGTTCCTCTGTTCCCAGGGGAACCGCCCGAACGCCCGTGCGGATAAGGCCTTGCTTCACCACATTTGCTCTTTGTTCGAGCTGTGAGCGAGCTTCTTCAAAGCGAGTGATGTCGCCTCCCGCACCCTTTTCCACCTCTTTTTTCTTTTCTCCGCCAAACATGCCGAACAATCCCCCCGATGCCGCTTCTCCCGCAAGGGGAGCCGAAGAATAAGGAACCACGACGAAAAATGTTTTTGTCATAATGCTGGTTGATTCGGTGAACGCGCGAATGAATTCGATGTATTCTTCAATCTGAATTCTCATAAGGTCGCCCAGCTGGTCTTTGAGGCGCGCTTGAAGCGTTGCAAGATATGGTCTGATATCGAGTCGGCGCGATTGTATAAAAATTTGCGTTGAAAAATCAAGTGAGTTGAGGAAACTTTGGAATTGAAGCAAGATCGCCGTCTGCTCGTCTTCTGATTTGAGCGCAAAATTAAGCGATGAGACCATGAGAACCATCCTCATGCCGCCATCTTTAAGGATAACAACCCCATCGCGGACTTCTTTAATGGGAACAAGGTCTTGGGCTGGTTTTGACTTTACAGACATAGGGATTAATTTACAATTATCAATTTCTAATTTTCAATCAATTTGCAATGCTCAATTTTCAACCACTACTTCATGCTGTTTTAATGACATGGTGATTTTCTGAAAAATAAGCGTGAGTTCGTGACACTCTTTTCGCAAAGTCATTATATCATTGTCTTCTTTATCAATACACCGCAGGATTCAATTTACAATTATCAATTTCTAATTATTTCATTGTGAATTTATTGAAAACTGAAAATTGTAAATTAAAAATTCTTTCGTTCTACATTTCGTGTCTTCCTGCTGTCGGCAGCTCGTGGTTGGTTTTCGGTTCTTCTTTATCTCCCGCGACATCCACGTTCCACGACAAGTCTTTAAGTTTTCCTTCGGTAACCGTCGGAATAGGCATCGAGAAACCCCTTGTTTGCTGGTTGTCGGTTGTTTGTTGTCGGTTGTCAGTTATCTTCGGAGGAATTTTTTTCCATGTGTAGAGACGAGTGCGCAAAAGGTATCGAGCGCCCGACTGAATGATTTCAATGAATGGTTTGCCGAATTTCTCCCGCGGATAGAACGCAAGCGCGAGCGCAAACCCAACAATAATGGCAATGAACGGCAGTGCGACAAGAAGAGGAAGTTTTCTGAAGAGGATGTACGAAATTCCCCCCGCGCCCGCAAGATACACGAATTGCTTGAGGGATAGCGGTCCCACCAGCTTATCTTCCACTTCAATATATTGAGGAACTTGGAATTGCATGTGTTTATTATAACCCACAACCAACAACAAACAACCTACAACCAAAGGGAATCAACCACCAACAACAATTTACAACAACACAACTACGTATCAATTTTTTTCTTAAACCCGCCAAGTTGGCTGCATATATCCGATACCCTATTCTGGATATCAAAAAATTCTTTTTCTGTTGCGAGGCCGTTATTTTTAAGCGTATCAACTCCTGCTAGCGTCTCATAGAGCGAGCCAAGCGCGATTTCAATATAACGATTCAACTCCTTATCAGATGTTTTTCCACTTCCCTCTGCGATATTTAAGATAACCGATAAGGCGGATCGTATAATTTGGCTCCCCAACTCAAACCGATATTCTCTCGGAAGTTTCTTTGTTATGGCTAAAATAGCTGAAAATAGAGATTGGGAATCTTTGTACACCCTCCAATCCAAAAATCTAAACTTTCTCATTTCTGCTCGTCGTTGGTCGTCGGTAGTTAGTTGTTGGTTACTGTGCTGCTTCTCGATACGGATCAACCCCTCCGCCTCGTTGGTTGTCGGTAGTAGGTTGTGAGTTATTGGTTGGTCGCGGCGGGACCAACGTTTCTTCTTTCGGCATCTTGAAGACACCCTGGAGTTTTTGTTCGAAGATATTTTGTGAAGGTTTTGGCGCTTCCGGAGCTTGTTGTGGGTTGTTGGTCGTCGGTTGTAGGTTCCCCAATGGTCTCGGTACAATCATCTGTGGGAACCGAGGCGAGTCTGTGTTTGGTGAAGCTAACGAAGCTATTGAAGCTTCTGAAGCTACTTGAGGTGCGGGTGGCTTTGGAGCCACAGGAGGCGTTGGGGTAGAGCCAAGCTCCGACCTTAATGGAGCTTGTTGTAAGTTGTTGGTTGTTGGTTGTTGGTCATCCCCGATATTGTGAACAACCTTGAGGGATTCTTTAACAAGTTGGAAAATCTCGTCATTCACCTTTTCCGCAATGGCACGCGCTTTTTCCTCATCAACCCCGATTTTTGTCTGGATATTGTGAATAAAATCTTTTGGGTCGGAGATGCCGATAAGAACATGAAGCGTTTCATCTTCCACGTCTAGTGCTTTTACAGCATCAACATCAAGTTCTTTACAGAGAAGGGTTATTGCAGGACCAAAGTTTTCATCCACAATAAGCCCCTGAATATTCTCTGGAACAGAATTGAATTTTTTCTCAAGCTCTTCTTTTGTGTACTCCATTGTTGTTTTTTATTGTATATACTACTATGGTGTTCCCGCTGGTGTTCCGCCACTAGGTTGTTGAGACAGTTGTGCTTGTTGCTTGGTCAACGCCTCAATTATTTTGTCTGTTTCGGTCGGAGCCTTTCTCAATTCTCGTGCCGCATCTCGATCGTTGCGGGATGCCTCATAACCTTGTTTTTTGAAATCAGGGAATATTGTCGTTCCTTGCTCAAGCTTTCTTGTGTATTGTTCTCTTGCGGTAATCCAACGTTGTTTTTGGCCAACTGCAACCCTTTCGTTTAGCGGTTTTCCATCAGGACCCATAATCAGGTTTCCAGCTGAATCTCTAACGTGAACTGTATTTCCATCCGGACCTATAAAATCTTCATATATTGTTTCCATTTCAGTAACTGCTTTACCCCTCCAGTTTGTTGCGAGAACATTTTCACCATGCTTTCCTTTTTCGAGTCTTTTACCAAGTTCTACCTTACGGCCTATTTGATCTTTCAAGTGCTTATCATATCCACCCTTGCCGCCCGCCTTACCCATTCCCTCAACACCAGAAATACCACGAAAATCCATGCTTCCTCTTGCCGTCGCCCCAAGACCCCTGTCTAATACTTCTCCAGCGACCCCCGTTCTAGCAACAAATTGTTTCACCGCCGCAGAGTCTTGCAAGCCTTTTGCTGCTCTGCCTATAGTGTGCCTTCCAGCCCAAGCCGCGGTTCCCACCATCGCTCCACCTGCAAATTTTGCTGTAAGCGCCCCCGCCTTGCCGCTCAACCCCCTTGCCGTATTAAGCGCGAGCATAAGCGCGGCGATTATGAGGGCCGCCTTAAGAAGCACCACCACAAGGAAATCAACAAAACTGATGCTTGTTACATCTGTTACAAAATATCCTCCGCCAACAGCACCCATTTTTATTATGACATAAATAAAAAAGAGAAATATGGGCGCGACAAGACCTTGGTCAAGAAGTTGTTTCCACCACTTGCTATGAAATCCGCCACCGCCAGCCGGAAGCGCCCATGCGGCAAATGCAAGCGGAGAGGCGATAATAAGAAATACAAATGCAAGAATTCGACCCAAGAAAAGAAATGCCGCAGAAAAAAGAACAAACGCCGCAACAAGGTTGACAATCGCCGCAAGCAGGAACACCACAAAGAGCACCGACTCATCGCTTTTTTTCTCGTTCCATTCATCGAACGTATTTTTTTTCATGAGACTCTGCGGATTGATACTTTTCATGATTCCTACCGAAATGCGATATTCGGTAACATCATTTACCTTGCCACTTAGGTGTTTTTGCGCCTGGGTGCTTGCTGGCACACCTCCCGCCTTTGCGGCCATTGTATAAAAATGAAAACCGATAGTGTTCGTTATGTCAATCACCACGCGCGTAAAGAAAAAACTGAAATTAATGAGAAGTGCCACAATAATCACGTTTGCAACGGCTTTTTTAAGCTGTACGCCGCCAACTTGGAGAATGGTTGCTATGGCAATATAAAGGAGGGCAAGGATAAGCCCAAGATTTGCTATATCACGTACGACTTTCCATGTTCCCGATACAAAATCCTCATTAAGAAGCCCCTTACTTAACGAGAAGGCAAGAAATGTGTCAAATATTGCGCCCGAAAACAAAAGAATCCATCCGGTCGGAACATACATATAATATCCTAAAACAGCTATACATTCGCCGAAATCAAAATTCCAGAAATCTTTCTTAAAACACACTATGCCGTATTCTTTCTCCGCGCCGGTGGGGTTGTTGGCCATTGCTTCCGCAAGAACCTTATCGTTCGCCGCCTTTATCTTAGCCAGTCCTTCTGCTGAAATTCCGTGACTTGCCGCCGATGCTATTGGGGGTGTAGGGAATAATGGAACCGCTATCCCGAAAAACATCGGAAGAAGTATTGCGAGGATAAGAATAAAAGGAATTTTACGCATGGTAATTAATCAAAAAGCCCCTTTGCGCCGGTAAATATTTGTTTGACAGCTTGGTCAAGAACCGCGCCCAAAAGCTCGTCAAACTCATCCGCGAGCTCATATTGCGCGATATCGGAGTTCAATGACTTTCCAAGACGATCCTGAACAACCGCCCCAGGAGTAAGTGTTTTTCCAGTCTCGTCTTTCTGTCCGAAAAATCCCTTGCTCCAGCTAAGCTCCGCCAATATATTGGTTTCTTTTTTTGCAATCTTGTTCCCTATGTCCGCGCTTCCTTTGATAATAAATCCTCCGGCGTTGTTTTGGTCGGTGAGCGACTGCTCGTACGCAAGCCACCCCCCTTGGCTAAAATCGTCATAAAACGCATCCAAATTTGCCTGGGCGATTGTGAGGGTGCATTTATATTTATCTTGAACACTCTTTTTCGTCTGAAGATTGAGGAGAAGGTTCAAATATGACGGATCACAGATATCTACTCCGCTAAGTTGGCTCAAAAATGCCCCCGCTTCCCCATCAGCAAAATTTTCCAGCGTTTTCCTCAAATCCTGCGCAAACATGGGACTGCCGTTAAACCCGCCTTTCACCCAAGTGGTTATATCATTGAGAACCGTCTCAAACACCACTTTGAGAATAGCCCTTCCGCAGGCATCAAGCCAGCCCTCTTTGTTTTCAATGGCCGCCGTCGATGTTCTTACACCCGAATCTCTAACAGGAACTTCGGTACTCAAAACACTTCCAACTGCTCCGCTAACCCAGCCGCCAAATAGGTTTGTCGCAATTGCCGCTCCGCATTGACCCAACTGCGCCTCCGCCTTTTTTGGCGGCGCCAAAAAAGGCGAAAATACGAGAAGAGCAACCATAAAAAATATAATAAGCCTTGACGGCAGAGATGTATTACGAGACCCTATAGACGAGTAAACCATATGCAAATTGTATCCTAAGATTTAGAAGGAAATAAAATATATCCCCGCTCACCTTCATCAAAATAAACCTTGTTTTCTAAAAAATAATCCCTCATGAGAATAATATATGACTGAAGCGATTTTAGGGTATTGACATACTGGATAATTCCCACAGCGCCATTCAAAGGATCCTGAAGCGCTAGTTTCATGTTTTGCATCGCCACCATGATGCCCTCGTATGAGTTGATAATGTTGACATGCAATTGCGCTTGACTAGACGGGATTTCTATTAAAAGCAAGCTTTTTATTAAATCACGATACATATATTCTATCGGAGAGAGTTTTTCAAGTAATTTTTCATCTCTCTTTTCGATTGCCTGCTCCACAATAATAAGTTCGTTTTCCTTCACTTGCGATGTGTGCGCAAGAACCGTATCCGCAAGCGTGTTTCCGTATGTATTGAGACGAGCCACGGTGTTATCGGGAGATGTCTTTATTTCCGCAAGCGAGTGTTTTTTGGGTTCACCTTCACTCCTAACTTGCGTTATGACCGACTCCAGCAACTCGTTTTTTGCTGCGTCGTCAATTATTCCCCCCCCTGCACCCTTAGCCTTGATGTACTGTAAGAAGAGTTCTTGCGCTAATCCTCCCGTTAAGGTATTCGCTTTTCCCCCGTTCACATCTTCCGGTTGTCCCCCCGTTGGGCGAAAGATTTCCAACTCATCACCCGGGCCTTTTTTTGTTGGGTCTCTGTCAAGTTTTATTTCTTCGCCGTCCAATGTTCCATCACCGTCGGTATCAGGATTGTGCGAGTCTGTTTTCCAGAGCGCTTCTTCCCAATCAGGAAGACCGTCATTGTCAGAATCTTGCCGCGAGATCGTTTCGGCTAAAATTTTTACAGTATCTTGTCCACTGCTCTCCCTCTCAAACACCAAAACATCTTTCTTGTTCTTTTCCCAGCGATTCCATAAAAATACTCCACCCACTATCACCACGACAGCAAGTATGACAGCAGTCAATTTTTTACTTGGCAAATATTTCAAAATTTTCTTAGTTAATTATATCAAAATCGTATGTATTTAGTATAACATAACGGGTTTTGCTGTGGATAAGATAATGGGGCATAATTCCTTGTCTGTAGTATCCTTAATGGCATATGATCCTGTTAGAAGTAGGACGCGGTCGCGATTAACAATAGAAATGAAAAACTAAGGAATAATAACAATTATGTCTTCTTTGCATAAAAAACACTCTCATGCGCGCTCCGCGACCTCTAACGGGATGAAATCTCATTCACACAAAACACGCACAGTCGCGTGGATTACCCTTTTCTCTCTCCTCGCAACGCCTGTTCTTGGTGTTTTTGCGCAAAGCACCCCGACCGAATTGACACCAAACTTTTTTTCAAGGAATTTGAGGGTTGGTGAGCGGGGGGAAGACGTACAAATCTTGCAAAAAGTTCTTAATAGTTCGTCAGAAACCAAGCTCGCAGAAAGCGGTCCGGGCGCACCAGGGGAAGAAACAACCTATTTTGGCGAGCTTACTAAGGGCGCAGTAGTGAAATTCCAAGAAAAATATGCTGTAGAAATCCTTTTTCCTATTCAATTAGTACAAGGAACGGGCTTTGTGGGGCCCATGACACGCAAAAAACTCAATGAAGCGGCAACAAGTGCTGGAATTACGGCAAATATGCAAAGAACATCGAGCGAGGGGATCTCTTCGGGGCTGGAAACGGGAACTGGGGGGTCATCACAGGGGTCAACTGGTCAAACTACCGCCATTAAGCCCAAAATAACTTTTCTTTCGCCAACCAGTGGAATCAATGGAACAACGATCATAATAAGCGGTGAAGGATTTACGCCAACCGACAACACCACCCAGACCACACTCCTTACCTCAAACAACCTTCCCTCAAAAGACGGGAGAACAATCGAATTTAAACTTTATTCCGATATGATAAACAATATGTTGGGAGTTGACGCAATGAAGCAAGAAGGGGTGACTCTTGAAGATTACATTGCTGATTTGAACGATATCCAAATTGCTCACCCAGAAAGCGCGTTTCCATCCGGCAAGCCCCGTGTCATCCCCACCTTTATCGCTGTTTCAAATAAAAATGGGGTGAGTAACCAGGTAGAATTTAGTCTCGACATGGACACGACTCATTATTTTGGTACATCAACACCAACGGTTTCATCGAACACCAAAGAACGATTCCCGGTTTTACAAAAAATCACAGGCTTTGTTTCGAATATCATTGCTATTAACGTTGCCGAGGCAAGGAGACGAGGGCCGTCTCAATATGACCTTGCTAAACAAAAATCCGATCGAGATTGGAATAATTTTGTGGGAAGTGCTAGCGGCGGGGGTGGCGGAGGAGGACCCGGACCGGCATTTGGCGGGAAGGTTATTGCATCCATCCCTTGTGCTTGTAGTGCTTCTACTGCGTTTACTATAATGCCCGTGTCTGGTCCTCCGGGACCGTACAATGTTGCTTGGTGGGATGGCGCAATCAAGGCAAACTACTCATTACTTATTCCTTTTGGTTTGGGGTATTGGGTTCTTGGTTCTACGGGCTCCGAACTTTCTGAAGGGTCGGGGGTTTGCAGTATATGGGTTGTGGTGGCGTGTTTCACTTATGATGCAACAGAAATCCTGCCTGTCCCAGGGGTTGGCTCGTCTCTCGGTGTTTAGATGTCTTCTTCAATATATTTACTCAAGCATTGCCAATTGAGCAAAGACAGCTTTTCTGCTCGTACTGTTGGTGTGATACCGCATTTCTCAAAACCTTCTTCAAGACCTTGCGCCCCATAATTTTTTTTTAAGTTTCCCAGAAGCATCTTTCGCTTGTGTGCGAATCCGCGCTTCAGGAGCTCAAAAAACATTTTCTCATCTTCTGTATTCGTAAAATTATTTTTTGAAATGTTTTCTATGAGAAGTACCGCGGAATCAACATTCGGTTCCGGGGAAAAATATCTCGCCGGAACTTTTTGTATATAACGGGGTGTGCCGTATGCCTTTACGCTCATTGAAAGAATACTTTCTTTGCCCGTCCCTGCCCGCCGACTGGAGGGACGTGCCACGATTCTCTCCGCGACTTCTTTTTGCACCATCAAGACCATTCGTTGCGGCTGTAAGTCTCCGGAAAGAAATGTTCGCAAAATTTCTCCGGTGATGTAGTAAGGGATGTTGGCGACAAGCGTGAAGCGTAGAGCGTGAAGCGTAGAGCGTGAAATATCAAAAGAAAGAATGTCTTGGTGGATGAGTTCTAATTTTCCATTCCTGATTTCTTCTCTAAATTTATCTTTCAAATATTCAACCATTCGCTCATCCTTTTCCACCGCGATTACCTTTTTCGCTTTTTGTAAAAGACCTTCGGTAAGGAATCCTTTCCCGGGGCCGATCTCAAGGACGACATCGTCCGGAGTAATCTGTGCAGCTACGACAATATCTCGCGCAACCGCGCGTGATGTTAAGAAATTTTGACCGAGTGATTTTTTTGCCCGCATACGACAAAATTACCACGATTAAGAATATTAGCTACTATCCCAAACAATATCCCTAGGGCAAAAAATGGGGATAGTGGCCCTCAAGATCTTAGTTTAGGAAATTAAATTCAGATTTTGAACAATGTTTTTAACGGTTTTGATCCATCGAAATCTTTTGCTAATATATATTTTATAAAGTTGCGTACATCATAATAACCTCCCAGTGCTTCCAATTCCTCTTTACACTCAAAAGGGATAGCAAACGTGGATTTCTGTATCGGGACAAATCCCATTCGCTTAAGATGGAATCTAACCAAATTTCTTTCACGCCTTTTTTCATTCGGTATGTCGAATATGATAATTCTCCACCATCCGTCCCACGAATGGGGTCTTTTAACCGCCAAGTCGCCCACACGATATTTTTGAAGCATCCCCTTTCCTTTTGGAGTAAGAACAATGTGTGCATGTTTGTCTATGTGGATAAACCCGCGTTCTTTGAGACTGTACACTGTTCGCCTGATTCGGTACCGTTCGCGTGTGTTTTTCGGCTGGAATAATGTAGCCACCTGCGCGAGCCCTGGCAACGCAAAACAAGCGACAATAAATCCTCCAAGAGCAAGCCCTTTCAGAAGAACAATTGCAAGCTCGCCCTTCTTGTATTCTCTAAGGGATTTTATTGTACTATCCGCATGTACTTTTTTCACAAGCTGCATAGAGGTATCATACAATATCCCCATCAATCTCCCTAGGGAGATTGATGGGGATATTTGATAACAGGGTCGGGTGTAAAAAAATATCAAGTGTTAAATTAAGAACATCGGTGGACTTAACGTATCAGTCAAACCGAACTGTATACAACATTTCTCCACCACTGCCACCACTTCCTTCTTCTTGCTCGACAAATTCATCATCAATATCGGAAAGAAATTCCGAAGGAGTATTAACTTGTTTTGCGCCGAAGATAGTTCGGACTGCGGTGTATGAGAGAAAAAGTTTTTCTTTCGCGCGCGTAAGTGCAACATAAAAAAGTCTTCGCTCTTCTTCCTCACGCTCGTTTGCGCCCTCCTTCCCTCCCATTCCGCGGTGCGGGAAAAGATCTTGCTCGAGACCTGCGATAAAAACATATCGAAACTCAAGACCCTTGGCGGCATGCACCGTCATCAATTTTACCGCGTTCTCATTGCGTTCAAGAGAATCTTGGTCGGTCGCCAGCGCGACGTCGAATAAAAGTTTTTCTATTCCTTCCTGCGGCGCAAGAATGTCATATTTTGTCGCGAGGGTCACCAATTCTTTCAAATTTTCAAGCCGTTCCGTGTTTTCTTCCGTTCCGTCTTTGA
>Ga0209542_10019452_pt1 | contig 10867 bp, 8 predicted proteins | sample RifCSPhighO2_01_FD_184028 | JGI IMG/M metagenome (GOLD analysis project Ga0209542, IMG submission 184028) | Soil microbial communities from Rifle, Colorado - Rifle CSP2_plank highO2_0.1 (SPAdes) (version 2) | ecosystem: Environmental > Terrestrial > Deep subsurface > Rock core/Sediment ...
CTCTCAATCCTGCCCATGGCAAAATTAACACATCCACATAAACCAGATTTTATTCTCCTTGGCGTTTTAATTGCTCTTGTTTTGTTTGGGCTTTTAATGGTGTTTAACGCATCCCCGGTAACATCATTGAGAGATTTTGGAGATCCTTATTTTTTAATAAAACAGCAAATAATTTGGGCCATTATTGGTTTAGCCTTAGGTTTAGTAGCTTTCAAGATCAACTATCATTTTTGGGGCAAAGTTTCTCCCCTCCTACTTTTAATTGGAATAATTATGCTTCTAGCAGTTTTTATACCAGGTTTAGGATTTAAAATATACGGTGCTCAAAGATGGCTGAAATTTGGTTTCTTTACATTGCAACCAGCAGAATTTATTAAGCTAGCGTATATTGTTTTTTTATCATCTATACTCGCCAAAAAAGTTAGATTTCTACCCTTTGCCGTAATTACTGGTTTGATTTGTTCTATTGTCTTGCGACAAGACGATTTTGGTACGACTGCAATCATCGCTTTAATGGGGGGAGCAATTTACTTTTTGTCAGGAGCACCACTGCTTCAAATAATTACTCTTGTTCCAGCGGGATTAGGGATAGCGGCTTTTTTTATTTTAACCTCGGATTACCGTCGTGAGAGGTTTCTTACTTTTTTGAATCCATCAGCAGATCCTCAAGGGGCTGCATACCAAATTAACCAGATCTTGATAGCTTTGGGTTCTGGAGGGATATTTGGAGTTGGTCTGGGTGCTTCAAGGCAAAAATACGGGTTTATCCCTGAAGTAACTACCGATTCTATATTTGCTGTGGTTGGTAATGAGGTCGGTTTTATCGGTTCTATGATTGTATTATTAACTTTCTTATTTATTGTTTATAGAGGATTCAAAATAGCACGTTTTGCACCTGATAAATTCGGTGGCCTTCTAGCTATTGGAGTTGCTAGCTGGGTAGGCCTACAAACTTTTTTTAACCTCGCGGGTATGAGTTCACTTTTACCATTAACCGGTGTACCCCTTCCGTTCATTTCTTACGGCGGAAGTTCTTTAGTGACAACAATAGTGGCTTCGGCTATTTTGCTAAATATATCCAGATACACAAAATCCACAAGTAATAGTTTGAGTTTGTCAAAGAAATAGATTTTTTGTTGTATAATCAAACTTAATTTAAATATGAAAATTGGATTAACTGGTGGACATCTTACTCCAGCTTTAGCAGTGATAGAAGAATTAAAAAAGTATAAAGAAGTAAATCTTTTTTTTGTGGGACGGACAAATACGATGGAGGGTGACCCTTCTCCAAGCCCAGAATCAGTGATAATTCCCAATCTTGGCGTCAAATTCTACTCTATTAAAACCGGTAGATTACAGAGAAAATTCACCAAATTTACCCTTCCAAGCCTGACAAAGATTCCGTTTGGTTTTATTCAGTCGATACTTGTATTACTTAAAGAAAAACCGAATTTACTTATCTCATTTGGTAGTTATGTAGCAGTCCCTGTTTCCGTCGCGGCTTGGATTTTAAGAATACCAATTTTGACTCATGAGCAGACATTTAAAGGCGGATTGGCTAATAGATTTATATCGAAGGTGGCAAAGAGAATCGCTGTTTCTTGGGAATCCTCAATTAAGCACTTTCCATCAAAGAAGGTTTTTGTGTCCGGTAATCCGGTGAGGGCCGAAATTATTTCGGTAAAAAAGAAAAGAACTAACCGACCTGTAATTTATATAACAGGAGGAAATCAAGGTGCACATGTTATAAACGTTATTTTGGCGGAGATCTTATCTAATCTTCTCAAAAAATATGAAGTAGTGCACCAGTGTGGCGGCAGCGAGTCTTATAAAGATTTTGAAATGCTTTCCGCTCTATCCTCACAATGGCCGAAAAAGATTAAAAATAGGTATAAATTATCAAAATGGTACAAAACAGCTGAACTTGCTGAAATATTTTCAAAAACAGATCTAGTGGTTGGTAGAAGTGGAGCGAACATAGTTAACGAGGTCGCAATTTTAGGGATACCGGCAGTATTCATTCCCCTAGAAATTGCAGCTTATGGAGAACAAATGGATAATGCAAAGGTTTTAGCTGAGAGAGGTGCGGCAATTATTCTTCCAGAAGGACGCTTGACACCTAAAAGGCTTTTAGCGGCAATCGAATTTGTTTTTAAAGATTATAGGGAATATAAGAAAAAGGCAAAAGCAGCAGGTAAATTAATAAATAAAAATGCCGCAAAGGTTATAGTCGACGAAGCATTTAGGATGGTTAATGTACCAAAAACCTAAAGTATTTTCTCCAAAAAAAAGTCAGAGACCAAAATTAACTGCCTTGAAAATAGTGGAGATCGTTCTGATATTAGTAGTATTAATTGGTACAATAGTAGTTTTTAGCAGTATTGGGAAAACTTTTAAAAATATTAGTTTTGGAAAAATTAGAAATTTGTTTGCCCCCCAAGTACCGATTGACATCAATACACAAGAAGATACAGCTAGCAATCTGAAGAAAAAACTTGAGAACGAAAGTATTTCGGTTAAGGAAATAAAACAGTTAAGTTCCGGAGATTTTGCGATTGTTATTCAAAACGAGATCATTTTAGAAATATCAGGTGAAAAAGACCTTGATATTCAGGTTAGGGCTTTACAAAATATTTTAGCTAAAGCTAAAATAGAAGAAAGAGAAATAAAAAGAATCGATTTTAGATTTGAGAAAGTCATTGTTGAATATAAATAAATTATTAGTTGATTACAAAACGATAAAGTAATCCTAGATTTAGGGTTACTTTGTGGTTGACAAAAGAAGGGTTTGTGGCTCGAGAAAAAACAATAGCCGCGATAGATGTAGGTTCTTCAAAAATTGCTACTCTTATTGCAACCTCAAATCGTGAGGGTATTATTACTGTTACTGGTGTTTCTACGGTTCCTTCACGCGGTATTAGAAAAGGTCAGGTGGTTGATATTGATGAAGCTGTAAGTGCAATTGGTGAGGGTTTAGAGGCATCAGAGAGGATGGCGGGATTCTCTATATCTTCGGCGTTTGTAGCGATTGGCGGGGCTCATATATCATCGGTTAACTCAAGAGGGGTCGTTGCTATTTCAGGAGGGGATAATGAAATTAGCCAGGAAGATGTTAGAAGAGTGGTTGAAGCAGCCCAAGCGGTATCTATCCCTAGTAGCCGTGAGATTATTCATGTAATACCTAGAGAGTTTATTGTGGACTCCCAGGAGGGGATAAAAGATCCAGTTGGTATGACGGGAGTTAGATTGGAGGTTGAAACGCATATAATTTCAGGGGCGGCTACTTCAATACGTAATCTGGTTAAGTGTATTCAGCAAGTAGGAATTGATATTGAAGATTTAGTTTTTTCTGGTATGGCTTCATCAATTAGCACCTTAACTGATACAGAAAAAGAATTAGGAGTTGCTCTGATCGATATTGGAGGAGGTACGACTGATGTTACCCTTTTTGTTGATGGATCAATCGCACATTCGGTTGTAATTCCAATTGGGGGTAGAAATATCACAAATGATCTCGCAATTGGTTTGAGAACATCTTTGGAAACAGCAGAAAAAATTAAAATGGCTCTTTCAGACAATGAGAGTACTGTTATTTCTGAGGGCGAAAAGAAAGAAAAAAAGGATGATATTTTAGATGTGTCTAAGCTTGGCATAACCGAAGATTTGGGTGTCCTGTCAAGAAAGACTCTTACGGATGGAATAATAAAACCCCGTTTGACAGAGATCTTTACCTTGATAGGTATGGAGATAAAACGCTCAGGTTTCTCTGGTATGTTACCCTCAGGTTTGGTGATGACTGGAGGAGCAGCTGAGACAGTTGGCTTGCAAGCCGTTGGTAAAGAAGTATTAAGGATGGCAGTTCGGATTGCAAGGCCTAGTGGTGTTACAGGTTTAATTGATGAAATCTTGACCCCTGCATATGCCGCATCCGTCGGTCTTCTTGGTTATGGAGAGCATACCGCTAAGATTGAAGGTATGTCTATTCCTATAGTACGAGGAATACCATTAAAGGGGTTTTTGCAAAAATTTGTGGGTTGGGTTAAATCCATCATCTCCTAAATTTCTTATAGAAGCAAACTTGTGAGCGATTGACAGACATGTTAAATTAGTGTTATTGTTTTTGCCACTAGGCAGGCTATGTTAATAAAACCAGAAGTAAATAGGTTTGCTAAGATTAAGGTTATTGGTGTTGGCGGTGGCGGCTGTAATGCACTCAACTCCATGATTTCTTTCCAACAAATTCAAGGCGTAGATTTTATTGGTGTTAATACCGATGCCCAAGCGCTTATGACGTGTCAAGCTCCAGATAAAGTACAAATCGGTGAAAATCTTACCAAAGGTTTAGGTAGTGGTGGCGATCCTGATATTGGCAAGAAAGCTTCCGAAGAATCTGCAGAAAAATTAGAAAGTACAATCAATGGTGCTGACATGGTATTTATTACTGCTGGTATGGGTGGTGGAACTGGAAGTGGTGGTAGTCCTATTATTGCCGATGTAGCAAGAAAAACTGGCGCTCTGACAGTCGCCGTTGTTACAAAGCCGTTTGGTTTTGAAGGGGCCAGACGTCGAATCGTTGCCGAGGAAGCGATCGATAATTTAAAGGATAAAGTTGACACCATGATTGTGATCCCCAACCAACGTTTATTAGATGTTGTAGATAAAAAAATGAGTTTATTAGAATCGTTTAAAGTAGCTGATTCGGTACTGGGTCAGGGTGTTCAGGGAATTTCCGATATAATTGTTTTGCCAGGCTTAATAAATGTAGATTTTGCAGATGTTAGAACCATCATGTCACAAGCTGGAAGTGCTTTGATGGGTATTGGTTACGGAACTGGTGAGGGTAGAGCGTCTGCAGCGGCTCGAAGCGCTATTGCATCTCCTTTACTTGAAGTGTCAATTGAAGGTGCAAAAGGAGTTTTGTTCAACGTAACCGGTGGTGCAGATATTTCGATGTATGAGGTTGATGAGGCTGCCAAGATCATTTCATCAGCTGCTGATACTGATGCAAATATAATATTTGGTGCTTCTATCGACGAATCTATGATAGATCAGGTAAAGATAACCGTTATTGCTACTGGTTTCTCTGAAGATAAAATTCGGTCTATTGAAAGTAAAGAAGCCCTTGAAGCTCTACCAGATATGGCGGTGAGGGAAGGAAATGGAGAAAAAAGCGGAGAAGAGCAAGACGAGTATGACATCCCAGCCTTCCTACGACAAAGATAGCCCGTCTCTTAAATCTCAGTTTTAAATTATCTAAAAACAATTTGCTACTTGACAGTTTTTTGTTTGGTTAGTTATCATTAAGGTGGGCCCCTAGACTAGAAAGGCGTGACCCGGTCCCCTCTAAGAGGGGTTTTTTAATGGTTAAAAAAGCAGGCACAAAATACATTTTCATCTCTGGTGGTGTAATTTCCGGGATAGGAAAAGGGATAACCACTGCATCACTTTCCGCTATTCTGCAAGCAAAAGGTTTCAAGGTCTCTCCAGTAAAAATTGATATGTATTTAAATGTTGATGCTGGTACAATCCGTCCACAAGAACACGGTGAGGTATTTGTTACAGATGACGGTATTGAGACCGATCAAGATTTGGGTCACTATGAACGATTTTTAGATATATCTCTCAATCGTGCCAATTATATTACAACAGGTCAGGTTTACTTTGAGGTCATAAAAAAAGAAAGGGCCTTTGAATACGATGGTGAAGATGTCGAAGCAATCCCCCATATCACAGATGAGATTATCCGTCGTGTAAAAGAAGCAGGTAAGGCTCGTGATGCTGATTTTGTTCTTGTTGAGCTAGGGGGCACGGTGGGAGAGTATCAAAATATGCTCTTTTTTGAAGCTAGCCGGATTATGGAATTGAAAAATCCAGGTAATACTTTGCACATACACGTTGCATATTTGCCAATACCTGACCACTTAGGTGAAATGAAATCCAAACCTGTTCAACAATCAGTAAGGACACTCAATTCTTTAGGAATACAACCAAATATTATTGTTGGTCGTTCGGAACTACCTTTAGACAAACGCCGAAAAGAAAGGTTGGCGCTATTTTGTAATGTTGCCGGCGAGGATGTAATTTCCAATCCGGACGTTAACACAATTTATAAGGTGCCACTTGTTTTAGACCGTCAAAATATTGGCGATCGTGTACTAGACAAGTTTGAACTAAAAAGCCGTAAACAAGATCTAAATGATTGGCAAAATTTGGTTTCAAACATAGAAAATGCAAATCGGGAATTAAAAATCGCTGTGGTCGGTAAATATTTTTCGACTGGTGATTTTCAGCTAGAAGATGTATATGTTTCTGTAATTGAAGCAATTAAGCATGCTTCTTGGGAAGAGAGGGCACGACCAAAACTTTTTTGGATAGACAGCGATGAATTTGAGAAAGGTAAGAGTGTTGAACAGATTCTGAAAAGTATGGATGGTATAGTAGTTCCTGGTGGTTTTGGAGGCCGGGGGATAGAAGGGATAATCAAGGTGATCGAGTATGCCAGGAGAAGCAAAAAGCCATATCTAGGCTTGTGTTATGGAATGCAATTAGCAACTGTTGAATTTGCTCGAAATGTAGCAGATTTACCTCATGCTCATACAACGGAAATAAATCCAGATACGCCACATCCTGTAATTCATGTGATGGCCGAACAAGAGAAACTTTTAATTGGGCGAGAATATGGCGGTACGATGCGTTTGGGTTCTTTTCCCTGTAAGCTAGTCAAGGGAACAGTGTCACAGAAATCATACGGGCTTTTTGAAATTCACGAACGGCATCGTCACAGGTATGAATTTAACAATAAATATCGAGAAAAATTAGTAAAGAGTGGGTTAGTTATTTCAGGTACAAGTCCAAATGATAAGCTTGTGGAAATGATTGAACTCGCAGATCACCCTTTTTTTGTCGGAACCCAATTTCATCCTGAATTTAAATCACGGCCGCTTCGAGCTCATCCATTATACCGAGCGTTCGTAAACGCCTGCTTAAAGAGTGGAAGAAATTACAAATGAACTCCCTGCGGAGGGCAACACAGGGAGTTCGTAGATTTGTGTAGATAATTTGTTAGACTAAAACTAACAAAAACATACAATATTGTTATCACAATTAGATTCAATCGTCAACAGCCAAGCGAGAGTAAATTACAGTAAGATGTACGATGTTATACTATTGAAGTCTCTTTAAAATCTGGAAAGGTTAGTTTTTGCAGCTCGACACCTCTTTTATTTCCTTCTTCAATTATTTTGATAATTGAATGAACTCCAGCTAGGTTTATACCCTTCTTGTTGGTCAAAAACCTAATAAAGCGCAGTTTTCGAATATCTTTTTGCGAAAAACGCCGCCTATTTGTTTTTGTGCGATATGGTATTACAAGCTTTTCAGATTCATATATCATTAACGTTCTAGGGTGAACACCCATTATTTCGGCAGCGACAGAAAGGGTAAAAAGGGGTTTATCGTCTACATCCATAGTTCATTAAAATACTACAATCATGATGTATTATCAAGATATAATAATATAGTAAATTTGGACTAAATTCCATAATTTGCCGCTTGTTTGTTGCATTTGTTAATCCGTTTTTTATAATATAACAAGGTAAATAGTTGTGTAGTTAATTCTAAACCTGTAAAAACAGGTTTTAGTTAATAGTGGGCAATACACAATTAGAGAAGTCCGTGTCATACGGACTTCTTTCGTTTAACATTCAACTAACCACTTGACAAAATTCCATTTAAAAGTTACATTAAAATTGTAAGTTTTAGTTATACTACCATTTTTATATTTATTCTGCCCAATTAAGGAACTTATCTCATCTAAGACTTTCCTGCCCGGAGGAGGTGAAAAAAAGTAAACAGTTCGCAGTGGGTAGATGGCAATAGTTGACTTTCTACTAACTGATAATTGTTAATTTTAATTATGGCCATGACTACAGAAGAGGCAGGAAGAAGAGGAGGACTGGCTGTAAAAAAGAAATATGGACCCTCATTTTACTCTGAAACAGGTAACAAAGAAAAATTATGGAGCAGATTTCTACTCCAAGATCGGGGAACGTGGGGGCGACGCTGTTAAAAGGCTTCACGGACCAACCTTTTACTCCGAAATTGGTCGAAGAGGTGGTAGGAACCGAGCCAGAAAACAGATGAAATTTGAGTTTTAGTCTATAGGAAACAGATGCCCTCTTGCTTTCTATAGAACACTCCCCGCTCTAACGGGGAGAGGATTAATTTTAAATATTATGGAAAATCGCTTGAGAAGCAGGCGATTTTCTGGTTTAATGGAAACTAATTATGTTTAAACCTGTTACTCCTAGGGTAAGTTTTCCAAAACTAGAAGAAGAAATCTTGAGGTTTTGGCAAAAAGAAGGCATATTTAAGAAATCTCTTGAGCGAAATAAAGGTAAAAAGGGTTTTATTTTTTATGAAGGACCTCCCACTGCAAACGGCAAGCCTGGTACTCACCATGTTTTAGCCCGCTCATTTAAGGATATTGTTTGTCGGCTTAAAACAATGCAAGGTTTTTTGGTCGAGAGAAAGGGCGGTTGGGATACACATGGTTTACCCGTAGAACTGGAAGTTGAAAAGCAACTTGGGATAAGCGGCAAACAAGATATACTGAGTTTAAAAAGTGATCCCAAGAAATCAGATTTAGAAAACCAAGTAGACTCAATCGAGCATTTTAACAAACTATGTCGGGAAAATGTCTTTAAATATGTCGAAGACTGGAAAGAAATTACTGATAGAGTTGGTTTCTGGATCGATATGGGTCGCTCTTATGTCACGCTTGATAACAGCTACATCGAAAGCGTTTGGTGGGCATTGAAAAAAATCTGGGAGAAAGGTTTACTGGTCCAAGATTATAAAGTAGCCCCTTATTGTCCTCGTTGCGGTACTCCTCTTTCTTCTCACGAAGTTGCCTTAGGTTATAAAGATAATGTTCCGGATCCTTCCGTATACGTTAAGTTTGAATTGGTTGATGATCCGGGAACATTTTTTCTTGTCTGGACGACTACTCCTTGGACACTTCCGGGAAATGTTGCTTTGGCTGTAGGCAAAGGGATCAAGTACGCGAAGATAAAAGTTGGAAAAGACAAACTGATTTTAGCCAAGTCGAGGATAAATGAAATAATTAGAGAGTCGTATGAGTTGGAAAAAGATCTGACAGCAAAGGATTTGGTTGGTAAGTCTTATAAACCGCTTTACCAGTTTTTTAAATACGATAAGAAAGCCCATTATGTAGCTGAGGCAGCTTTTGCGACTGAAGATGAGGGTACTGGAATTGTTCACACCGCAGTGATGTACGGAGAGGAAGATTTCGAGCTTGGTAAGAAATTGGATCTTCCAATGAAGCATCTAGTTAATAACAAGGGAGAGTTTGTACCTGAGGCTGGATCTTTTGCTGGTAAGTTTGTGAAGAAAGCAGATAAAGATATCATTGCCGATTTAGAAAAAAGAGGACTCCTCTTTAAATCGGAAACTATTAAGCACACTTATCCTTTCTGCTGGCGCTGTGAGTCCCCCCTTCTTTATTATGCACTAGAGTCTTGGTTTATCAAAACTACCGTTGTCAAGGACAAATTGGTTATAAATAACCAGAAAATTAACTGGGTTCCGGCTCATGTTAAGAATGGTCGAATGGGTGAGTGGTTGGAAAGCCTTAAGGATTGGAATTTATCTAGAAATAGATTTTGGGGTACTCCTTTGCCGGTTTGGAAATGCCCAAAAGGGCATATTAAAGTGGTTGGTAGCGCCGAGGAAATCGGTTTAGATATTAACAATAAAGAGCTGGATTTACATAGACCATTTATCGATCAAGTACCTGTGATTTGTGGAGAATGTAAAGGAAAAATGTTTAGAGTCTCGGAGGTGATAGATGTCTGGTTTGATTCAGGATCTATGCCTTTTGCCCAGTGGCATTACCCATTTGAAAATGATCAAACGTTCAAAGATTGGTATCCAGCCGATTATATTTGCGAAGCGATGGATCAAACGAGGGGGTGGTTTTATACTTTGCTCGCTATAGCGACGTTATTGGAAAAAGCGGGGGAAGTAAAGGAAGGGTATCCTTACAAAAACGTGATTAGTCTTGGTCTTGTTTTGGATGAAAGAGGCCAAAAAATGAGTAAAAGCCGTGGTAACGTGGTTGATCCCTGGGAGGTTATAAATGTTGCCGGAGCGGACGCTATGAGATGGTACTTTTTCTCTTCCACAGGTGCAGGTAACGAATATCGTTTTTCAGTTCGGCTGGTTGAAGATATGATTAAGAGATTTCTCCTGATTCTTTGGAATTCTTATGTCTTTTTCACTACTTACGCCAATATTGACAATTGGAAGCCTGGTAAAGAAACGACGAAGAAAGAAAATATGCTGGATGTTTGGATACTTTCCGAACTGGATAGGTTGGTTGAAAAAGTTTCTTCAGATTTAAATCATTACAATGTGACCGCTGCTAGCCGACGGATAGAAGATTTCGTAGTAAACAGACTTTCTACTTGGTACTTGCGTCGAAGTCGGGATAAAGTAGGTCCTGCCCGACAAGATTCGGAAAATAAGGAAGACTTTTATCAAACCACTTATGAGGTTCTAACTGTATTGGCCAAACTACTTGCTCCCTTCACGCCATTTATAAGCGAAAAAATATACAAAGGATTAACCTCATCACTATCTGTTCACCTAGAAGAGTGGCCAAAGTCAAAGAAACGATATAAGGCAGAATATGAAGAATTGATGGGAAAAGCAAGACTGATTGCTACTCTTGGACATGCTAAGCGAAAAGAGGCTGGGATTAAAGTACGGCAACCCCTAAAAAAAATCTTTATACCGTTGGAATATGAAATACCGAGAGAGTATTTGGATCTTGCCTTGGATGAGT
>Ga0209542_10019453_pt1 | contig 10867 bp, 14 predicted proteins | sample RifCSPhighO2_01_FD_184028 | JGI IMG/M metagenome (GOLD analysis project Ga0209542, IMG submission 184028) | Soil microbial communities from Rifle, Colorado - Rifle CSP2_plank highO2_0.1 (SPAdes) (version 2) | ecosystem: Environmental > Terrestrial > Deep subsurface > Rock core/Sediment ...
GAAAATGCGGCCAAGGGTTTCAATGCCGACAGGAACTGAAATTGGTGCACCGGTGTTTACGACTTCCGTTCCGCGTTTGAGGCCATCGGTTGAGCCGAGCGAAACACTGCGTACAACGTTGTCGCCGAGGTCTTGCTGGACTTCTAAGGTTAGTTTTGTAGTTGGATGGTTCGGTAGTTGGATAGAAAGGGCATTGTAGATATCTGGAAGGCTGCCCTTTGCAAATTCCACATCGATGATAGGACCGATGATCTGGACGATGCGACCAGACATTTTGCTGTCCTGTCTTGGTTTTGATTCTGATTTTGTCTTAATAGCCATTTTTATTGTATAGATTCCCGCTTTCGCGGGAATGACAAGGTGGTGCTATTGAAATGCACTTTGCGCTGTGACGATATCTAGTAATTCCTTAGTAATCGCTTCTTGCCTCGCCTGATTATAAGTTAAGGTGAGGTCGTCGACCAAGTCACCGGCTGCGTCTGTGGCGTTTTTCATTGCTACCATTCTGGCGCTGTGTTCAGAAGCTTTACTTTCCAGAATTGCCTGATAGACTTCGGTCAAAATGTAGTGGGGAAGTACATTTTCCAGAATTTTGGCAGCAGAGGGCTCAAACAGAGGTTCGTCCGGGGTGCTTATTGCCTCTTTTGTTTCTTCGTTTTGTTCCATGGTAAATTCAATTGGCAAAATTTGTTTAATTGTCGGTATTTGCTTAACTGTGGATTTGAAGTTTGAATAAACTAACTTTACGGCAGAAACTTCACTTTTTATGTAAGAGTCGATGGCGATTTTGCAAATTACCCGGGCAAGTTCCAGCGGAGACATTTGTTCGCTCTGGAAGCTAGCGATCAGGTCCTGGCCTGACTTACTGGCAAAATTTGTACCTTTTTTACCAACGACTACATATTTAAAGGATTGTCTGGAAAGTTTTGAAATTTCCCGGAAGACATTGATGTTTAGGCCGCCAACAAAACCCCTGTCTGTTGTAAGAAGCACAAGCAGCTGGGATTGTGCTTCTTTTGCTTCAAGAAGCGGATTTTGCACATTGCTTTGGGTTTTGGCGCGGATTTCGGCCAGGACTTCGTTTAGGGTGATTGTGTAAGGACGGGAAGAGAGCGCTTGCTCTTGGGCCTTTCTCATTTTGGCAGCGGAAATTAACTCCATGGCATGGGTTACCTTGGAGGTGTTGGTGATGGACTTAATGCGGCGTTTGATTTCTCTTATTTGTGCCATTTAAATAATTTTCAATTTTAAATTTACAATTTTTAATGAATTTTTAAATTAAAATATTAAATTTTCAATTCAAATTTCAAATTATAAATTTCAAATTTACCGCTTCCTCCTTTTTAGATTTATTTTTGTTTTCGATTTTGGTGCTGCTTTGGGTTTTTCTTCTGGTTGTGCTTCTTCGACTTGAGCGACTGTCTTTTTAGGATCGAAGCTATTTAACATTTTTTCTAATTCCTTTTTGGTATATTCGTCCAGCTCTTTTTTGTCGTTCATGTAATCTCTGAGCTTTTTATTAATTTCGAAAATGTCGAGAATTTTTTGCTTGTATTTTGTGATGTCGGCAACTGGGACATTGTCAAAATAGCCGTTGTTTACAGCCCAAATAAGAACAACTTGCGAAGCTACATCGAGCGGTTTGAATTGCTCTTGTTTTAGAATTTCGACAATTCTTTTACCACGTTCTAGCCTGGCTTGAGTTGCAGAATCCAGGTCTGAGCCGAATTGGGCGAACGTAGCCAGGGAACGGTACTGGGCAAGATCTAGTCGCAGAGAACCGGCAACCTTTTTCATCATTTTGGTTTGGGCGTTTCCACCTACACGGGAAACGGAAATACCTGGGTTAACGGCGGGCCTTATGCCGGAGTTGAAAAGATCGGCCTCTAGGAATATTTGGCCGTCGGTTATGGAAATTACGTTTGTTGGAATGTAAGCAGAAACATCTCCTGCTTGGGTTTCGATAATTGGCAGGGCGGTAAGTGATCCGCCACCCATTTCTTTATTCAAACGGGCTGCGCGTTCCAAAAGCCTGGAATGGATGTAGAAAATATCGCCGGGATATGCCTCACGGCCGGAAGGTCTTTTCAAAAGTAGGGAAATCTGGCGGTATGCCCAGGCGTGTTTTGTAAGGTCGTCGTATATGACCAGGGCGTTGCGGCCGTTGTCCATGAAGTATTCGCCCATGGCACAGCCGGCATAGGGTGCAATGTATTGCATGGTTGCCGAATCTGCTGCAGTTGCTGCAACCACGATGGTATGGTCCATGGCCTTGTATTTTTCCAAAGTTGCGACAACTTGTGCGATTTTTGAAGTCTTTTGGCCAATTGCGACATAAATACAAATAACGTCTTTGCTCCTTTGGTTTATTATCGTGTCAATACAAAGAGCGGTTTTTCCAAGCTGCCTGTCGCCAATGATAAGCTCTCTCTGGCCGCGGCCAATTGGGATCATGGAATCGATACTGATAATTCCAGTTTGTAGTGGAGTGTCGACCGATTGGCGGTAGATAACACCGGGGGCAATTTTTTCTGTAGGGTAGTGGGTTTTGGTGCTGATCGGGCCTTTGCCGTCTACCGGTCTGCCAAGCGTGTCGACAACACGGCCAACAAGGGCATCACCCACAGGAACCTCAAGGATTTTGCCGGTGGTTTGGACTTCGTCGCCTTCTTTTAACTTGGTCCAGTCACCAAAGATGATAATACCGACACTATCTTGCTCTAGATTTAGCGCCAAGCCGTAGATGTTATAGGGGAATGCGACAATTTCCGAACTGGCGACGTCGGAAAGGCCGGTAACACGGGCAACGCCGTCGCCAAGCTCGATGATGCGGCCCACGTTTTTGGCGCTGGCTGAGAGTTTGGCCCGGTCTATTTGTTTTTCGATTTCGTCTAAAATACTCATTTTTACTCCTTATTGAAATTAGTAGATATTAGCTTCGCGAAATTTGTTGAAATTAATTGTTTTTCAATAAATCTCTATAAATTTCTACCTATTTCTATTAATTTCCGCTAGCCGTGAAGCTAGGCTATCTTCGTATATCCAGTCACCATGGGTGATACGGGCTCCGAAAACAAATTTTGTGTTGTGCTTGAACATTACTTTTTGAGCGCCGGTTTTTTTCAAGAGTTCTTTTTCCAGATTGCGAACGCCGGAGACACTAGCCGATTCTACCGTAACGTTTTGCCAAGATAAAGCCTCTGCGACTAGTCGCTGATAGTTTTGCAAAATGCCGATTAAGCCTTGAGGACGCAGTTTGACAACTTGTTTGAGCACTTTTTTGGAGCGGGTACTGTCGAGTTGGCCATTTTTGAGGCTGGCTTTGTAAAGTGCACGGGCGATTTTAATTTGTTGACGTTTTTGCATATTTAGGAAACCTTTCCGCTCATTTGAGAAATAGCTTTTTTGGTAAGTTCTGCTTTTTCGCTGTTTTTCATAGTGCGGCCAAGGACTTTTTGAGTAACATCCACAACTAGGGCGAGTGTTTCTTCTTCAACTTCTTTTTTCATAGTTTCTTTTTCGGCCGCAATTTGTTCTAGGGCTTTTTGCATCATTTCTTCCTGGGTCTTTTTAGCTTCTTCCATGGCAGTGTTGGCGATAGTTTCTGCTCCTTTTTTGGCGTCTTCTAAGAGCTGCTCGGCTTTTTGCTGTGAATCGGCAATTATTTTGGCGGATCTTTCTTCTGTTTGGGCAAGCTTGGTCTCGATTTCTTCGGCGTTTTTCAAACTTTGCTCAATTGTTGCCCGTCTTGCGTCCAGCATTTTGGTAATTGGCTTATAAAAGAACTTTTTGAGCACAAAAAGAATAATGCCAAAGTTGATTATCTGGGCGATCAGTAGTGTCGGCTCGATGCCGAATTGCTTGGTTACGTCCATATGTTTTTATGTTTTTGTTGCGGGTCCTGTCACCAGTTTCCTTCCCGTCAGTGCTCGTCTTTTAATAAAAGTAACAATTACTGTACATATGTCAGACTGCGCGCTGCCGGGACCCTTCCACTGGTGCCACCCGCAACAAAAACGATTGGGACCAGTGGCTTCTTTTAGCCTGTGAAGGCTAGGATTAGTGCGTAAATTGCGATAGCTTCGGCAAATGCCATACCGATAAGCATAGGTGTAAAAAGCTTTCCGGCTGATTCTGGGTTGCGGCCGATTGCCTCCATGGCTTTGAAGCCGATAAGGCCAATGGCAATAGCCGGGCCGATTCCGCCGATAGCAATTGCAGAGCCTTTAGCAAGAATAAATTCCATAATTACAGTGTCACCTCCTCTAAAATAATTTTCAATTTATAATTTACAATTTACAATCAATTTTCAATATTTTAATTTAAAAATTTAGATTTCATTACAAATTTAAAATTTCAAATTACAAATTCTAGTGTGCTTCGTGTTTCTGCGTTAAGATTACCATAAAAGCCAGTGTTAGCATAGAAAAAACTAGTGCTTGGACAAAGCCAACGATAATTTCCAAAGAATAAAATGGAATCGGGATTATAAAGGCGAATAGTTTATGGGAGGCGGTTTCCAGCACACTTTCGCCGGCATAAATATTGCCATAAAGCCGGAAAGACAATGAAATGACTTTGGTAATTTCTCCGGCAAGTTCGATTAAACCGACAAAAAGGATGATTGGGTTAATGCTAAACCATTTTGCCATGTAGCCCTTGAGACCCAAGTATTTAATTGCAAAATAGTGGGTAGCGACAACAGAAACCAAGGCGAGGGCAAGGGTGGTGTTAAGGTCGGAGTTAATTGAGCGGAAGAGGGGGACGAAGACAGGGTGTTGAGTTGGGGTTGGAGATGCTGGTAGAGATTCAAAAAAGCCAATTGTGCCGACGCCTGGGAGGAGGCCGAAATAATTGGCAACCAGGATAAAAAAGAAGAAACTGGCAACAATTGGGAAGAAAACTTTGGTTTTGTCGCCGGCTAAGGGCTCGACCATATTGCGGAAACTTTCGACTGTGAATTCGGCAAAGTTTTGCAGTGGGCCGGGGATTTTTTTGACATGGCGGGTGGAGATAAAAGCAAAAAGTATCAAAATGCCCGTGACGACCCAGGTTGTTACAAATGTGTTTGTGATTGGCAATGGGCCAATGTGGCCAATTGTTTCTGCGGCTAGTGATACGCCTTCCATGTGTTTAAATTGAACCTTTGTCATCCTCAACTTAGTTGAGGATCTATGTGAATATTATATATAGATTCCCGCTTTCGCGGGAATGACAAGGAATTTTGTACCAAAAAAGGGCTCGAGTTTTCACCTCTAAGTCCTTGGAGTCCAATAATATCAGGTGAAATTTAATTTCGCAAGAGAGAAATAGAAATTAATAGAGATTAGTAGAGACTGATAGAAATTAAATAGGTACAATTAGAATTAGTGGAAAAGAAAAAGTTTATCACGCTAGATGATCTAGAGGTTTACAGACTTGCACATGAGCTTTCTGTAATCGCTTGGGAAATCTATAGAAAACTAACTTGGGAAGGCAAGAAAGCGGGTGGTGATCAGTTTATTGACTCTACTGACTCAGTAGGTGCAAATATCGCGGAAGGATATAGCAGATTTCACTACCTAGATAAGATTAAATTCTATTATAATTCTCGTGGATCTTTGTCTGAAGCATCTCATCATTGGCTTGAGCTGCTTTTTGAAAGAGGTTTTGCGACGAAGAAGAGTTATGAGGCTTATCGGATAACTGCGGATAAGTTAAGTCTGAAGTTGAATAATTTTATAAAAACAACGTACGATTCAAAATCTAGGGAAAAATGAATTTACTCACTAATAATTTCTACCAATTTCAAATAGTTTCTATTAATTTCTTGCCGACTTCATGACGAACATCATTGTCAAAATTATTTTTACACTGGCGGCTCTTGGGGGAATCGTGCTGGTATTTTATGTTTCGTGGTTTTGGAGGATACTTTTAATTCCGATGATTATTATTGTGTTGTGGGATGTTGCGAGCAGCTTTTTTAAGAAGAAGCGGGGGAAGTAGCTTGGTTTCTTTGATCTCTTCTGCGCTGGATTAGTATTATGATTTCAGCGGCTGTTGCTTTGTCTGTTTCTGCAAGGTTTTTTAATTTGGAGAATATTCTGTTATTTCCGAGAATGTTACCCCTTGTTGCTACGTCGAATGCGTTAACAGCTGTTGTTGTATCCGAGGCTTCAAGTGCTGCCATGCCGAAACCAATTAAAAACGCAGCCATGACTCGGTGACGTCTTTCTAAGACTCCTTGAACCTCTGGTCTTTGTCTTAATCTTTCTATGTCTTTGTCCGTTGTGACGACTATAAATTTTTCTATTTTGCCTCTATTCACTTCGTCTTCGTTAACTTTTGTCAGATATCGTTTCTCAAATACATGAACAAAAGCGTCGGGAATGTAGGCGAGCTTGAGGGGTTGTCCCCGGTAGTAGACGGAGAGAGGTTGATACGAATCTATTCCTACTAAAATTGACCAGTCTGCGTTTTCCGGGAATCCCGGTACTGATGGAACTAAATTAACGGATGATAAGAATCCACTTTCTAACGCGTCATGACGAGTGGCTCCAAGGTATGTTTGATGACCTTGTGCCTCGATTGTTCTCAGCGTTACAGCTTCCTCTCTTTGCTGAGGGCTGTAATTTTGGACTTGATCTGGGGTTAGCCCAAAAGCATTAAGGATATCCTGATCAAGTGGTCTGTCTGGATGTGCCATTTTTGTAAACTTGGGCAGTTTATAGTTCTTCTAACTTCACTTTCTCTTCACCTTTTGGAGGTGTAATTAAGGTGAGGTAGCGTTCTGTTGTGGACAAGCGTTTGTGGCCGGCGACTTTGCTGATAAGAACAATTGAAGTTCCAGCGGAAAGGTGATGTGCAACCCATGTGTGGCGTAGGTCGTTTACTTTGGCGCCGCCGATGCCGGCTTTTCTATAATAACGGTCGATTGCAGTTCTTATATTGCGTACCAGTAGTGCACGGCCGGTTTTGGTAACAAACATGGCTTTGTTGATTGTTTTGGGCCTGACTGCTACATAGCGCTTAAGTGCAGTTTCGGCAGCTTTGTTAAGAGGGACTGTTCTTTCCAACCTGTTTTCTTGGGCGCGGACATAAAGCTGGCCTTCTTTGCCATTGTTGCCCTCGGTATCGCTCCAGTAAATGTCATCTGTTTTTAGGTTTGCCAATTCTCCAATGCGGATACCGGTTTGCAGCAAGACTTCGATTATTGCAGCCATTCTGGCATCATCCCGGGCGGCGTCCCGAAGCGCGCGATATTCAATAGGGGAAAGGATACGTGGTGGTTTGGTTTCGAATTTTGGGTGGTCGACTAGGCTGGCCGGGTCGTCGGTGATCATTTCCTGGACTTTTAGAAAGCGGAAGAAAGTTTTGGTGGAATTAAGCTTTCGGGAAATGGATTTTTTGGTATAGCCATCTGCTTCCATTTTGGCTAAAAATGAACGGATGTCTTCCGGGGATACTTCGTGGACGTTGGCTTTTTGGAGTTCGTTAAGAAAGTTTACGAGTTGTTCTATGTCTTTGCCGTAGGCCAAGACAGTAGCCGAGGCCCTTTTTTTGCCTCTTAGATGTTCGATAAATTCTTTATGTGCTTCGTCGAGTCTTTTCACAATTTATGCAGGGCCACAATTATGTTAATTCACTAATTGTGGCAGGCTTAGGGTAGGGGTAGTGAAGACAAGTATAAACTCACGGCTAAATATTGTCAAGAGTAAATACTAGGGGTTAAGGCGGAGGGAGAGGCAGGGCCGAAATTAGTAGAAACTAAATTGAAATTGGTAGAAATTATTGGATGTTTAAACTGCAATCAATTTCTAGAAATTTCTAATAATCTCTATTAATTTCTTCTCTTTGTAGCTAAGCCATATAATAGGAAGAGTGAAGAGGAATGCGTTACTTGTGGTTGTTGGGCTGATTGTTTTGATTTTGGCGTACAACAGCTTTGCTAAAATTAAGGATTTTAAGCTTACTGCCCAAACTGTTTCTGATAGGCAAGCGTATTTGGAATCTTTGAAAAAGCAAAATGCCGATTTGAAGAAAGAGCTTATATATAAGGAAAGCTCGCAGTTTGCGGAGTTGGAGATACGTAACAAGCTTGGGTTGGCAAGGCCAGGAGAGACGGTTGTGATAGTACCAAAAAGGGATGTAGATAGTTCATCGGGGATCGTTAATCGGGAAGACAGTAAACCTAATTGGGTGAAGTGGAAAGAGCTAATACTTGGAGTGTAGGAATCTTACACTTGGAAAACTCCGATTGGTGTCTGGGTTACAGGATGTTCTCTGTAAGTTCTTAATAACTCCTCTGTAGTTTCACCTATCATGGAGCTTGCTGTTTTGACTCTCTCTTCACGTAATGGGTTTGGATCAGTGAGGAGCGTTTCTACTTCTGTGCCAAGTCTGTAAAGAGTAAGTTTTACCCGAAATTGCGGTGATGCATTTTGAAACAGCGCATCTCCGAACATTTCATGTTTCAGATCATGCGGAGGGGCTTCGGTTTCTAAATGTGATATTTTGTTTACCTCCTTTCTGTGAAAGTATAAGAATTACTTACTAGCATTGCAAATTGGTAACTGTTGTGATTGCTAATGAGGCCTGCTTTTGCTAGAATTTCCGAACGACGCGGGGTAGAGAAACGGTATCTCGGGAGGCTCATAATCTCCAGAAGTGGGTTCGACTCCCGCCCCCGCTACACTCGCAAAAACAACTTTTGTTATCGTCACATCAATTAATAAATTGATGTGACTTACACTTCAGTGTTTTTGCTCTATCAAAATTGCTGGGCAATTTTGAGGAATAACAAGATACACATAAACGCTTCAACATTTCTCGCTTTTCAATTTGCTTCGCAAATTGAGGAGTCGTAATAGTCACAATTAATCTCAAGGCAAAATTGAAAGTGATATTATCACCAATTATTAAAACAGTAAGTTTGATAGAATATACGGCATGGCGGCGTAGCTCAGTTGGTTAGAGCGTAGCACTCATAACGCTAAGGTCATAGGTTCGATCCCTATCGCCGCTACTCAATATTTGCGATGCTGATATAAACGACAGGTCCTGGGTTCGAGTCCCAGCCCTGCTACCATTTCTGGTTATTTTATCCTGTAGTAAATTGGGTTCGAGGTGGTTTTGGCACAGAGCATGTGTTAGTGCCAGCAATATTGCAATTATTGACAACGTTTGCTATACTGATTCTTGAGAGTAATGCTCTTTTGAGGTGACTGAAGTAGGGCAGAAGTGACAAGTAGATTTGATTACTTGTCACTTAACTTTTTTAAGGGTACTAATTTTTTTTAACATGAAATTAATAGTTAACAGTTCTTGGTTTTACTACTTTACTCGCTAAGGCGGGTTTTGTAGGCTGCCCCGCATTGCGGGGCAGACCAAAAACATACAAGACTCGCCGGGGAAAAGGCGAGTTTTTTGTTGGTGAAAAAATGGAGGTGGTTTATATATGGCAGAGAGAAGTTGTTTACAACAAACATCGGGGAGCTGTGATAGTTGCCCTATACAGCGTGAGTTTGTTACGGATTTAAATAAGAAGAAGCAAACCCCGATTCAGGTTGTAAGGGCGCAGAGGGCAGAAATGTCTTGTCCTCCTGGTGTGACTCCTGAGGCAAGATTCGGTATTGATCCTTTGGATGAAGACCGTGGATTTGTTCTGGTTTCGGATTTGAGGGCCGAGGAATTGGAGCGTTTTGCTCAAGATTGTTCCCGAAGACTTGCAGGAACAATCCCTACGGGAGTGTTAGCGCAAAGTGATTTTGTGATTCCAAGAGAAGCGGCAGCTGTCGGTTAAATTTTGTACTTGACTTAATACTATCGTACTAGTATAATAGTACGAATGGTTAAGAGCGGTCCATTGGAAAAATTAATTGATATGTTCTTGAGCATTAAAACAAAGGCAGAAATGGAAGATTTTCTTTTGGGGATATTAACCCCGAAAGAACTTGAGGAAATTCCAATGAGGCTGGAGATAGTCAAAATGCTTAAAAAAGGGATACCTCAACACCAAATAGCAAAGGAACTGAATATTGGAGTAGCGACTGTTACCCGAGGCTCAAAGGAAATACAGAAAGGAAGATTCAAAGTAGTTGAGTGACGTTATAGTTCCCGACAAGCTCGAACAATAAATGAAAAATGATATGAAAAGAAAGGAAAAAACAAGTTGGCAAAGACCTCTTAAAACGGAGGTCAACTTTTCTATGGCGTAAAAATATCGCACAAACATAGAAATAATCGACCTCCGTATAGGAGGTTTTTTATTGCCAAAAAGGAGAAATATGGAACGAATAAATGGTTTTTTAAACAGAAGAATAGATGGTGTGAGACAAAGGATCGAATTTGGAAGGATTGCTCGTGCAGAGAGAGAACGAAGGGAAAACTTTCTCAATCTGGAGAGATATTCTGACTTTCCGCATAGTCAAGCATGTTTAAAAGAACAAGGCATCACGGTAGAGGCTGTTGGGTATTATTCGACAGGCGCATGGAGCTTACCATTCTATTTATCGTATGTCAGATGTCTAGATTGCAGGGTCAGAAAAAACGAAGGGTTTTTTGTGCAAAAAAAGGGAGATCAGCAATGAACCAAATGTTTAAGAAAAGTCCACAAACAGAAACCATAAGTGACGAAAGAATTGTAAAAGTTGTCCGTGGATTGCTTGATGCTATTATTTGCGATTCTTCAACCAAAGTCTTGGTCGTTTCTGCCCGAGGAGGGGGTTCAAATAATGGGTTGAGAATTGGAAGGATACTTCTTTCAGAAATAGTTAAAAAAGGAGGACAGGGCCAGATAGTTATGCATAAACCGAGATCTTGGGAGGTCGCCCGTGATGAGAAAATCTCGAGATTATTATTGGAAGATTTTAACCTGCTTTTTGTTACT
>Ga0209542_10019454_pt1 | contig 10866 bp, 8 predicted proteins | sample RifCSPhighO2_01_FD_184028 | JGI IMG/M metagenome (GOLD analysis project Ga0209542, IMG submission 184028) | Soil microbial communities from Rifle, Colorado - Rifle CSP2_plank highO2_0.1 (SPAdes) (version 2) | ecosystem: Environmental > Terrestrial > Deep subsurface > Rock core/Sediment ...
GAAAACCTTAATCTGATTGCGGAAAATGCGCTGAATGCGCTTCCGAAGCCCACAAAACAATGCGAGAAGCTGTCTTTCTGCATGAGGAAAGGAATTGCATTCCATCATGCCGGCCTTACGCACAAGCAAAAAGACATAATAGAAGAGAATTTCAGGAACAGCACAATCAAGATAATCTGCTGCACCCCAACACTCGCTTATGGAGTTGATTTGCCTGCTTTCAGGGCAATAATAAAAGATTTGAGAAGGTATACTATACACGGGTTATCGTGGATTCCTGTACTGGATTACATGCAGATGTCCGGCCGTGCAGGACGTCCGAATTATGACAGCGAGGGGCAGGCAATTGTCATTGCAATGACAGAAAATGAGAAGGAAAAAATAGAAGAAAAATACCTCAATGGAACGCCTGAAGACATCTACTCAAAGCTTGCTGTTGAGCCTGTGCTGCGAACATATGTCCTTTCACTGATTGCAGCAAATTTCACAACAACAAAAAAACAGCTGTTCGGGTTTTTTGACAAGACATTCTATGCGCACCAGTTTAAAGACTTAAGAAAATTGCATTCAACAATCTCGAAAGTGATTGACATGCTTGAGGAATGGGAGTTTATCATGCGTTCCGGCGATGAATTCACAAGCGCAAATGAGATAGATGATGAAAAGCTAAAAGCGACTTTAATAGGAAAAAGAATTGCAGAGCTGTATCTTGATCCTTTAACGGCACATTTCATAATAACATGTATGAGGAATGCGTCTGACAAAAAGATAAATGCATTTTCATTTTTGCAGATGATATCGCACACGCTTGAGATAAGGCCGATGCTTAAAGTCGGGATAAGAGAATACGATAAAATACAGGAATTCTTGCTTGGAACAGGGGATTTTCTTCTTGAGCAGGAGCCTTCAATGTACGAGCCTGAATACGAGGACTTTTTGAACTCGGTAAAAACAGCGTCAATGTTTAACCAGTGGATTGACGAGCAGGATGAAGAGTTTTTGCTTGAAGAATATAATACAAGGCCCGGCGAATTAAGGGCGAAGGTCGACATTGCAGACTGGCTTCTGTACTCGACAGAGGAAATGTGCAAGATGCTTCACTACCAGTCTTTGATAAAAGAAATTATAAAATTAAGATTAAGATTAAAGTACGGAGTCAAGGAAGAATTATTGCCCCTGATAAAGCTTGAGAACATCGGAAGAGTAAGGGCAAGATTATTGTTTAGAAATAAATTAAGGGATATAAAAGATCTGAAAAATGCGGATTTGTCGACATTGACTCAGATTATCGGAGAGAAGACTGCATTAAGCATCAAAAAACAGCTAGGGCAGGATGTTATTTCGGTTCCAGAGAATAAAAGAAAAGGGCAGATTAGCTTAAGGGACTGGGAGGAGTGAAATTAAAGTCTGCAGGTACCTGCGAAAAAACAGTTACCCTATCTCTCCCTTCTCTTTTAGAGTATATTAATGATTTATCCGCATTTCCTATTAATTGCTTTGGAGTCATGCCGCGCTGATATTGAGCAATTCCAGTGCTTACAGTAAACCCTATTTCATCGTCCAAATATGGAATTTTTATTTTTCTTACTTCATTCAAAACAGCTTCAACTCTTTTTCTTGCATTTTCCTCGTCGCAATTATACAAAACAATGGCAAATTCATCTCCATAACCAACCCTCCCCCCAGGAGTTTCCCCATTTGGAAGCCTTCCAATAGCATCAAAGTCAGGAGTTTTAACTCTTCTATCTCCAGTCCTCAATTCTTTTGGGGTAGTCATGTTCATTTCTCTTCTGCTAACTGTCCTAAAACTCTGTTTTAGCAGACCTGTAAACAATTCTATAGCCTTATCCCCCATCAAGTGACCGTAATCGTTGTTAAAATCATGGAACTTGTCAAGATCAAATAAGATATAAGACAAAGGAACATCATCTCTTTGGGATTTTTCAATTGCATCCTTCAATTTGACATTTTCAAACCATGTTTTTGAATACAAACGAGTTTGAGGATCAAAAATCTGTGGAACCATTCCTTCATATGCCCCAGGATCCTTAAGAACAAGCGCTTCTAATCCCTGTCTAGTTTTCTCTCTAGCAGAAAGAAATATTTTAGCCCTTTCATCAGGCGATGCTGCAATATATAACTCGAGCAGCCTATCTAAGTCTGATTTTTCCATACTAAACCAACTCATTTTTCCCTTTATAAATCTTTCTATTTTGTTACTATAATAGAGTGGTGAAACTGATGTCTGATAACCTTTATAAAAAGCGGTTCCTACCTATTATATATAATATACCCCTCTGGTATAACGGATAGCACATGAGCTTGCGGCAATGCATTTTATTTGCAAACAGCTTAAGATCGGGGTTCAATTCCCCGGAGGGGTGCTTTTTTAATTTGAATCATAACCTTTATATATTTATCATCTTAATTTTTTTTCAAGGGTGAATGTTCATGAAAAAATCTTTTGTTTTATCTGTTGCAATTTTAATTCTGTTATTTATTGTACTTGGATGTTCTAATCAACCGCAAGAAAGTTCAAATGCATCTGCAAATGAAATGAGTTTTTTTATTACAAGCACAGGGCCCGGAAACGGCGCAGACCTTTTGGGATTGGCAGGAGCGGATGCATACTGCCAAAAACTTGCAGAATCAGCAGGATCAAAAGGAAAGACGTGGCATGCTTACCTAAGCGCTAGCGGGAAATCAAGCATCGATGCAAGAGATAGGATTGGAAAAGGGCCGTGGCACAATGCAAAAGGAGAGCTTGTTGCAAATGATGTTGCAGATTTGCACAATAATGCAAGCAGGCTTGTCAAAACAACACAGCTAAATGAAAAAGGCGAAATTGTTAATGGAAGGGGAGATTCTCCAAACAGGCATGACATTCTTACAGGATCAAATTCTGACGGCACATTATTTGTTGCAGGAACCAATGACACGACGTGCAGCAACTGGATGAGCAGTACAAATGGAACTGGCAACGCAAGAGTCGGGCATCATGATCGCATTGGAGGAGGGCAAGATCCAACATCATGGAACTCGGCGCATAATTCAAGGGGGTGCAGCCAGGAAAACTTAAGAAGCACAGGCGGGGATGGATTATTTTACTGCTTTGCCATAAATTAATTTTAATTCACAGAAACAATCAGAGTTAAGGGATTATTGGCTTATTGCAGGAATGGCTAAGACTTGAATACAGGCTCCCCAGGATAAATCGCAATGCCTTTTTCTGTTATCTCAAGGGCAGATGTTGAAGTAGAATGCTTTGAGCCGCGCATCTTTATTATTTCTATTGCTCTTGTCCTCAAGTGCTCTTTCTTGAAATTGTACATCCATGTTATGCTGTCAACCTCAAAATCGAGAGGGGAGCTTGCATGCGTTTCAAGATCGTGCTCTGCTATGAGCAATGAAGTGCATCCCCACTCTTTCAGCATCCTAAACAGCTCAAGGTGGGCTTTTCTCTTGCTTAGCTCATCCGTATACAGCACAGAATAAGCTGTTGCAGAGTCAATCACAATTCTTTTTGCTTTGATTTTATTTACTATACTATATTTTACACCAAGCGAACTTCCAGAATCCGTGTTATTGCCAGATGACGGCTCAATGTCAATGGGCGATATATTTATTATCGCTATCTTTCCTTCTTTCTCAAGCTGCTCAATGTCCCAGCCGAAATTCTTCATATTCCTTTTGAGGCTTTCAGCATCTTCTTCAAATGAGATGTAAACTCCCGGCTCGTTATACTTTAATGCGCCATTAACAATAAACTGCATCGCCAATATGCTCTTGCCGCTGCCAGGGCTTCCGCTAAGAAGGTTCATGCTCTTTCTTATGTATCCTCCGCTTAGAAGCTCATCAAGCCCATTTATTCCTGTAGGGACCCTTTCTTGATTATCAGCCATAATTCATCACTGAATCACTGCTGTTTAAGCCACTTTCTAATTTTACAGGCAATCAGAAGCTTATTTTATCCAGTATCTGATGCGCGTTTGAAGAATTAAGATATTTTGCAACATTTTTCTCTCCAATCTTAGCCAAAACCATCGTCTTAAGAAATTCCTTTTCATTATTCGAAACGCGCGCAATCCTGTCAGCTTCTATCAGCCCAAAAGGGTATCCTATGAAAACAGGGTCATTGCAGCACGACGATACATTACTGATTGCTTCATCAGCATTCTCTTTTTGTGCTTTTAATATCTCAAGCCTGAATATATGATTGGATTTTTCATGAAATTTCACAAAGAACATTTCTGCTTTGTGATTATTGCTTTTTATTTCTGCAATAGGATGATAATCCCATTTTTTCATCGGAGCAATGTCACTTAATGCGGCGCTTAAAAGATTTCCATTGTCTGTGAACAATGCGCTTGTCTTGCTTAAAGCACACAAAACTATATTATTTTTTTCGCATGATTCATAAAGCGCATCAAGGTATTTTTTCTCATTGGTTAAAGTGCACTGGAGATTTCCGTCAAGGACGATGATGTTAGCAAGCATATTATCTGCAGCATTTTTTGCCATGTTCAGCTCTGCAAACCTCCTTATTGCATTGGGGATGCTTTTTACGTCAGCCCTATTGACTCCGTTTTTCAGGGTTTCATCCATGGAGTCAAATGAAACATCTTCAATATCAAGAAAATCTCTGTTAAAAACAACGGGTTTGTAATGAATTTCACCGTTTTTTTCTATAGCACTCACTAAAACAATGCTTTCTGATTTTTTTCTGATTGTTTTTGCGCCTTTTTTCAGCACAACGCACGATGCTCTTATCATGCTCAATGAAAAATTCGCAGATCCGATTATTTCGGCATTGCCACCGTCTATGAATGCAATGCTTTTTGAATCAAGATTTTTTATTTCATGGAAATTTTTTGCTTCTATCCTAAAAGGAATGTAATCTTCAGAAGAAAACTTTGGATACGCGCCTTTGGAAGAATCTTTGGCTTTTAATGACTCTAGAACCTTTGCGGCAATTTCCTCGTACATAACCATAAAAAATCATTTTCTGTTTTTAATATTATTGATTTTGAACCGTTTTGCCATCGTTCGCATTTAATATGGGTTTATATTGCAAAAATTCCCACTGGAACTTCCTTTTTGCTGAATGGTTATCAAGATAATGCTCACATTTTGATGGCAAAACTTGTATTTTTAACAAATCTTGCTCATTTTGAAAAGATTTTTATAGAATTTGCAGAATTCAATAGTTTATGTATGAATTGATTATAACAGAAAAGCCGGCTGCTGCGCAGAAAATAGCAGAATCACTTGCGGATGGAAAGGCCATAAAGGAGGTTAATCAGGGCGTTGCTTACTATAAAATTACCCATGGCAAAAAGGACATTGTTGTTACGTGCGCTGTAGGCCATCTTTACGGACTCTCGGAAAGGCAGAAGAAAGGATGGACATACCCTATGTTCGACATAGAATGGAAGCCGGTTTCTGAGAACGTAAGGGGTTCTGAATTTACGAAAAAATACCTTAACACAATAAAGAAGCTGGCAAAAGGAGCAAATGAATACACTGTCGCAACAGACTATGACCAGGAAGGCGAAGTTATCGGATTAAATGTCATAAGGTACGCGTGCGGAAAAAAAGACGCGTACAGGATGAAGTTCTCAACATTGACAAAAGACGAGTTAAGAGAAGCATACGAGAAAAAAAGCAAGCACCTTGACTGGGGCCAGGCAGAGGCCGGAGAAACGCGGCATTTTCTTGACTGGTACAACGGAATAAATTATTCGAGGGCGCTTACAGCATCAATAAAATCATCCGGCTCATTCAAGATAATGTCAACCGGACGCGTTCAGGGACCGGCGCTGAAGATAATTGTTGACAGAGAAAAGGAAATCAAGGCTTTTGTACCGAAGCCGTTTTGGCAGATAAGGATGGATGCGCTTCATAACGAGCAGAAGATGGAAGCGTGGCACGTTCAGGACAAGTTCTGGGACAAGAAGGAAGCTGAAAAATCACTTTCAAAGACAAAAAACCAGAAAGAAGCCAATGTTGACAAGGTTGAAAGAAGAAAATTTGACCAGATGCCTCCTTTTCCGTTTGATTTAACCTCATTGCAGATAGAAGCGTACAGGTGCTTTGGAATATCACCAAAAGAAACACTTTCTATTGCGCAGGAGCTCTACACTGCAAGCTTTATTTCTTATCCAAGAACATCAAGCCAGCAATTGCCTGAGTCAATAGGCTACAAGAAAATATTTGATGCTCTTGGAAAGCAGTCAAAATATGCTGCATCTGTAAAGCTTCTTGCAGCAAAAAAATCCCTCAAGCCAAACAACGGGAAAAAGGCAGACCCTGCGCATCCTGCACTTTATCCGACTGGGATTGCGCCGAACGAGATTGAAGCAAAAGAAGCAAAAATATACGACCTTATCGTAAAGAGGTTTATGGCAACGTTTGCGGAAAATGCAGTAAGGGAGACAATGACTATTGATTTAAACTGCAACAATGAAATTTTTATAACAAAAGGAACAAGAACAATGGAAAAAGGGTGGCACAAATTCTATGAGCCTTATGTGAAGCTGGAAGAAATAGAATTGCCGGATTTAAAGCAGGGGCAAAAAGTAAATGTTGAGAAAATAGAACTTTTGTCGAAGGAAACACAGCCTGCAAAAAGATACACGCCGGCTTCAATAATAAAAGAGCTTGAAAGAAGAAACCTTGGGACGAAGGCAACAAGATCTGAAATTGTTGACACTTTGTTCAACAGGGGGTATGTCAAGGGAACGCCGATAGAAGCCACGCAGCTTGGAGTGTCAACAATAGAAACCCTTGAGAAATATTCCCCTAAAATAATCGACGAAGAGCTTACGAGGCATTTTGAGCTTGAAATGGACGGTATAAGGGAAGGCAAGCAGAAAAAAGACCAGGTTTTGGAAGAGGCTAAAGATGCAATCACAAAAATACTTGTTGATTTCAAGAAGCACCAGAAGGAGATAGGGACAGAGCTGTCAAAGGCAAACAAGGAGACTCAGGATGAGATGTCCTTTTTGGGAGTTTGCCCGATTTGCAAATTGGGAAACATTACTATGCGCCGCGGCAGGTTCGGAGCTTTCGCTGCCTGTAATAAATATCCAGACTGCAAGACTATCTTTTCAATACCAAAGAATGCTTTGATAAAGCCGGCCAAGAAAGAATGCGAGACGTGCAAGTATCCTATGGTGCTTGCAATAAAGAAAGGCAAGCAGCCGCTTGAATTCTGCCTTAATCCAAAGTGCCCAACAAAGCATGTTGAAGGGGAAGCGGGAGAAGAAGCGAAAGCAATTGCAAAAGGAGAGATAAAAAGAAAATGCCCAAAATGCAGTGAAGGGGATATTGTGCTAAGAAGCTCGATTTACGGAAAGTTTTACGGATGTAGCAAATATCCAAAATGCAGACACACTGAAAAACTTGTAAATAATACTACTGACGAAGGAAACAATAAGGAAAATTCAAATTCTGGGCAAAAGAATTAATCAAAAAGTTATTAAATATACTGCGGTTTTTGAAACACATGAAGAAACCTGTTTATTCTTTTTTGCTTGTGGCACTGATGCTTTCAACTATCGCATTTGCAGAGTCCGGCCATATGAAGCTTCTTGCTGTAAGAGAGACTCAAACAGGATATGAAGGAGGAATTGCGGATTTGTACCTTGAGATAAAGCCAGGGTCCGGACGCGTTTTTCTTGAAACTTTTCCTTTGACAAAGACAGACACGCAGATGTCAACAAGGTTTGCAAAAGCGATTGCATGCGACATGCTAGACAGGGAATGCGATGATGTGGATTTCTTTTATACAATAACTGCAGATTCAGCAATAATTGCAGGGCCGAGCGCAGGCGCATCAATTGCAGTATTGACTGTTGCGATGCTTGAAGGATATAAATTAGAGGAAGATTATGCAATAACCGGCACAATAAATTCAGGCGGATTGATAGGGCCTGTTGGCGGTGTTGATGCAAAGATAGAGGCTGCAAAAAAATCCGGATTGACAAAAGTCCTGATACCTGCGGGCGAGATGACAGTCAGGGTAGGAAACAAGACCACAGATCTGAAAAATCTTTCAAAAACAATAGGGATTGATGTGATGGAAACATCGACATTGAATGATGCAGTAAGGGAATTTACCGGACACGAGATAAAACAAAACTTTAAGGCGATAGACATTGATGCAGAATACAAAAGCACAATGAGGGGACTGGCAAATGACCTTTGCGACAGGAGCAGCAAGCTCAGGGCAGCGTCTTCAGGAATAAACTATTCCATAAATGTCACTTCTATTATAGAAGATGCAAAGAATATAAGCTCAAGAGGAAAAGAATCTTTTGAAAAGCAGAAATTCTATTCTTCTGCAAGCTACTGCTTCGGCGCCAATGTTGAATATTCTACTTTGCTGCTTATTTCAAGAAACCTTTCAAAAATACAAATGACAAATGAAGCTGCAAAGCTTAAAGCAGAGATAAATAATATGACTGCCAAAACAGAGGCAATAGAAAAAAACACTATAACGGACCTTGAAGCTTATATTGTAGTCAGGGAAAGGCTTATTGAAGCGTATGATTCAGCTGAACAGGCACTTTCTATATTAAATAAAACAAACAAGACTGAGAATGCAGCAAGGACAATTGCATATGCTTCTGAAAGGATAAAATCAGCAGAATCATGGTCATCGTTTTTTGGAAAGAGCGGGAAAAAATTCATCTTGAACAAAGAAGTTCTGAAAAAAACGTGCCAGAGCAAGATTAGCGAGGCTGATGAACGCAAGCAGTATGTTGAGCTTTACATTCCAAATTCTCTCGATAATATACAAAAGGAAATTGACAAAGCTACAATTGAATTTGAAAAAGGAAACTATGAGCTGTGCCTTTCAAGGGCAAGCAAGGCAAAAGCAGATGTCGATGTAATACTCAGTGTTTTTGGTGTTGACAGCGAACAATACGGAAACCTGGTTGACAGGAAGCTGGAAGTGGTAAAGAACAATATTGCAAGACAGGCGTCAAAAGGAATTTTTCCGATATTGGGGTACAGCTACTATGAGTATGCAAACTCTTTGAAGGAAAATGATATATTTTCTGCAATGCTTTACTCGGAATATGCCTTGGAACTTGGAAACCTTGATATTTACTTTAAGGAAAGCAACGAAAAGAAACAAAATTACAGCATAGACAGCAAGTATGTAGTAATATTTCTAATGGGAGTTTTAACAGGCATAGTTGCAAGCTCTGTAATTAGAAAAGACAAGAAAAGAAAGTAAATTTCATATAGTTAACTGTAGAAGTTAAATAAACCCTGCAGAACAAATTGCTTTGTCCTGCCGGGAAAAAAGAGGTGATAGATCACTTTAGAAGTGACTTTATCACTATGAAATAGTTTATTTTGGTTATCACTTGAAAATGAAGAAGCTTATATTTAAAGTTTTCTGTTGGGCAGTAGCTATATCTCTTTTTGGCTGCGGATTCGCGGTAAAAGATGTTGTTCCTCGAGAGCAAAGTTCTGCCACTGAAGTTTATTTCTGCCCAAGAGAGAACTGCAGCTCTGTTTTTGAACGTGAAATAATCAATGCAAAATCCTCTGTGCATTGCGCTTTATATGACCTTAATCTTGAAAACCTGATATCTGCTTTTTATTCCAAAAGCAAGGCAATTGATGTAAAATTAGTGATGGACGAAACAAGCGAAGATACAGGATTAAAAGGAAATGTAAGATTCGATGGTTCAAGCCAGCTTATGCACAACAAATTTTGTGTGATTGATGATTTTATTGTTCTTACTGGATCATTTAACCCGACTTTTAATGACAACAACCTGAATAATAACAATTTGATTATTTTGCATTCTAAATTTCTTTCTTCCAATTATGAAGATGAGTTTGATGAATTATGGAGCGGTAATTTCGGCAAAGGGAGCAGAGTCCAAAATCCTGCTGTGTATTTGAATGATGCAAAAATCGAGAATTATTTTTGTCCAGAAGACAACTGTGCTGATAAAGTTGTTAGTTTGATTAAAAACGCGAAAAAGAGCGTTTATTTCATGACCTTCAGCTTTACGTCAGAGAAGATTGCCGATGCTTTGATTTCAAGAGATGGCATAGAAATAAAAGGCGTGTTTGACAAAGGGCAGGCATCAAACAAATACTCGCAGGATGAACGGCTGAAGGGATTTGGAATGGATGTTATTCTCGATAAAAGCAAATATAAATTACATCACAAAGTGTTTATCATAGACAACGAGACTGTTGTAACAGGATCTTTTAACCCTACTTTAAGCGGAGACACAAATAATGATGAGAACATTCTGATTATACATGACAAAGGGATTGCCAAAGAATTTCTGGAAGAGTTTGGAAAGATAAGCGGGTAAACCCTACTGGGCATTCTCGCCGCATTTACTCGCAAAAAGGGCCAAATTTGCTTCAGAAGCACCTGCGCGCTTTGAAATATACTTCCAGTTGCCATTTTCGTCTTCTAAGAAAGCCCAATCACCATGGTTATCGCAAGTAATGCTATCTCCATACCAATTAGTTGCCATCCCAGCAGCATTACCTGCTTCACCAGTTGCCATCATCTTGTTAAAAGAAGCTGGCTGCATCATATTGTTTGATTGACCTCTTAGCATCACAACCAAGCCGACAATCGCCACTATGGCAACGATTGCAATAATTGTTAAATTTGATTTGTCTTCCATTTTATCACCTTTGAGTTTTTACGAAAAGGTTTGTTGGGCTATGCTCAACTTTACCTTTTTGATTTTAAAGTATAACCTTTGAATTACTCTTATTTAAACATTTCTAAAATCCGCACTTTCCAAAAGGAATGTTGTAAGTGTAGCAGGATGAAAACTGATAAATTCTGTGCAAAGCATCGGAATTTGAAAG
>Ga0209542_10019456_pt1 | contig 10865 bp, 12 predicted proteins | sample RifCSPhighO2_01_FD_184028 | JGI IMG/M metagenome (GOLD analysis project Ga0209542, IMG submission 184028) | Soil microbial communities from Rifle, Colorado - Rifle CSP2_plank highO2_0.1 (SPAdes) (version 2) | ecosystem: Environmental > Terrestrial > Deep subsurface > Rock core/Sediment ...
GAGAGTGCCGGTCTGATAATTAACCCCAAAGAGATAGAAAAAATAACTGATTCTTCTGTTTATACAAATCTTTTTACTAAAGATTTTGATACAAAAAAAATCCTCGACACACGTCACGTTGACCATATTGATATTGCAGATTCCGCTGATTTAGTAGTGGTTGTACCGGCCACCGCGAATATATTGGCAAAATTAGCTCATGGCATAGCCGATGATTTCCTCACCACAACGCTATTGGCGGTAACTTGTCCTATTCTGCTTTGTCCGTCAATGAATGTGCATATGTGGTCAAATTCCGTTGTTCAGGATAACGTGACACGACTCAAACATTACGGATATATTTTGCTTGAACCAGTTTCAGGTATGTTGGCCTGCGGCTATGAAGGGTCAGGTCGGTTACCTAAAATCAATACTATTTATTCAGAGATAAAAACTTTGCTTGGTAAAAATACTGTACTTGTAGGAAAAACGATTTTAGTTACAGCAGGGGGGACTGTTGAAAAAATTGATGAAGTACGCACCCTTACCAATCGCAGTTCCGGAAAAATGGGGGTTGCGATTGCTGAGGCATGTTTCCTTCAGGGTGCGAAGGTCATTTTACTACGAGCTAAGCGTTCAGTTTCACCCCGATACGCAATGGAAGAACACATCTTTGAAACAGCTGATGAATTATCATTGCTGCTCCGTAAACTTACGCCAAAGGCTGATATTTGTTTCCATGTGGCAGCCGTATCAGACTTTGCAGTGCAGAAAAAACCCGGAAAAATATCAAGTGACACATCAATTAAATTAACATTGCTACCACGACAGAAACTGTATCGAGAAATTAAAAAAATAAATCCGGCAATATTTCTTGTTATTTTTAAGGCTGAATGGGAAAAGTCTCATAAACAGATGATAAAAACAGCGCAAGAAACTCTTATGCGTGAACCAATTGATGGTGTCGTCGTGAATGATGTCGGAAAGCCAAACCGCGGATTTGAAGGGGATATGAATGAAGTTATAGTCGTGAAAAGAGATAAAATACAAAAAATTTTGTCATTAAAAAGTAAACGAGAGTTGGCACGGGAAATAGTCGAATTAACGATTTTATAGATTTCTATGGATCAGAAAACTTTACGACAAGTTGGGGTAAAAATTGGTCACTTCACCGATCTTCGAAATGCTACAGGTACTACCGTCTTTCTTACCGAGAAAGGCGCAGACATTGGCATGGATATTAGAGGATCAAGTACTGGGACCTTTAATACCGAAAGTTATGGAAATCCGACTTCTGCTCGCAAACTTGTTCATGGAATTGTACTGACTGGCGGCAGCACATACGGTTTAGAGGCATGTTTTGGAGTTCTTGAATACCTTGAACAGAATCATATAGGTGCTCCTTATGCGAACAAAATTGTCCCCGGTGTAACTGGAGCGGTTCTTTATGATTTTGGGATTGGTAACGAAGTAAAACCACAAAAAAAAGACGGCCACCAAGCTTGTGTTAACGCTTCCTATGACGAAATCACGGAAGGTTCTATTGGTGCTGGTACCGGCGCAACAATCGGTAAATGGTTCAAAGGAAAACGAATGAAAGGGGGATTTGGAACAGCTGAAACATGGATTAACAAAAACATAGTAGTAACTGCTTTTGTGGTCACTAATGCGCTTGGGGATGCGGTAAATCCAGCTACAGGTTCATTCTATGGTGACGAGGGCCGGTATTTACTGGCTTTCCCGGAAAATGTGGTGCAAAGAACTACACTTTTTCGAACTCACCCAACAAACGAGTCTCACACTACTCTTGCGGTAATTGCTACTAACCTTTCACTCAACCGGCCAAGTCTTACAAAAATCGCGCAAATGGCCCATGACGGTATGGCTCGTTCGATTTTTCCTGTTCACACATCATTTGATGGAGACATGACGTTTGCGATTTCATCTCACAATGGCGAACGGAAAAATATTGATCGGCCGGATTCTTATTTAATTGATTTGGTGGGAATTACTGCCAGTGACGCGCTAATGAAGGCTATTAAACAAAGTATTATCACGACCGATAGTCTTTTTAACGTTCCGTCATATAAGGATTTATATAACAAGTGAGCAAAGATTATGTAACTACCCTGGTATTCAGTACATATTTAGACTGTAGTAATAATCTAAATACCCATTGTGCTCACGAGAGGACTTGAACCTCTAAGCCTTACGGCACAGCCTCCTCAAGACTGCGCGTCTACCAATTTCGCCACGTGAGCATTGATCTTAAATAACTTAGTTTTTCTAGTGCCGAAGAGAGGACTCGAACCTCCAAGCCTTTCGGCACACGCCCCTGAAGCGTGCGCGTCTACCAATTTCGCCACTTCGGCATATTTCAATAGTTTAAGCGTCATAAGTATAACAAACTTGAGGCTAAAAAAGTAGCTTACTCGTGGTTCTGAATTGAAATTAAAACTGGTAAGCCTCTGAGGCAAGTAGAAGTTCCACCGTAGTGCTGATGAGGGTACTTGGTGCGAATTAACTGCATAATTATCCTCCTTAGGTTTTTATTTCTCTAATTGCTGCACTAGCTTGTGCATTTTGCTCTATCCGCAGGCTGTCGATCTCTTCCACTTCCAACGTGTCTTCAATCCAACCGCGCTTGGCATCCAAAAATAGAATTTGTAGTTGTTGTTTTTCCATATATATCACCTCCTTTAGAATAAGTTAATGAACTAAGTGAATTTACTTATTCTTAAGTCCTCCGAAGCTTTACGCGAAGGAGGACAGTCATTTGCATTATCCGCCAGGAATAAGCCGTTTTTCTAATCTATTCGAAATGATTAACTCCTCCATATCCGCCTATGCCAAAGCTTGGGCGGATTATGTGACAGTAAGACTCGTACCTCGTCAACTGTCACATAAAAAAACTCCCGGTTTGTTCGGGAGTTTTGTGCTGTGTTAATTGTTAATTTTCTACAGTTCGCCACTCCCCATCCGGCCTTTCGGTTTAACATTAGTCTGGATGGAGAAATAACAGTACTGCATGTTAACCACACTATAATAAGCCTGCGATCCTTTGTCAATAAGAATAATCCCAATGAAGATAAACGGAGAAACGTTTTAGCCGACCTGAGTGGCAACATTGCGCTCGTGTGACAAACCAAACGTCGTCCCTTTTTTCTTATATTGATTCCAATACCCCATGCGTTTCTTTTTTGACTGATGCGTCTGTAACCAGGTGCTCGAGGTTTTCATTTCTACGAGCATGAGCCGTAACGCGGTTTTCAACCGGTCTAAAAAGTTCAAATGGTATTCACCCGGATCAACGTATTCATTGGCTGCAGCCTGTTGAATTTCTTTGTCAACCGTTTTGACTTCGGCAATTAATTGTTTAATTTCAACCCGAATTTCGTCAATTTTCCGCTGCACCAACACTTCCTGTTCCTTGAGCTGGCGCATGACTTCGAGATTGAAGGCTGGTTTTTGTTCCGGACGCCGAGCGTGACCGGGAAAGCCGGGGAAACGCTCAGGCAACCAAGGCATGCGGGGTGACATCGGCATTTCAGCAGGTGTAGCCGCACTTTTTGGAGAGGGCATTTCCACTGCCTGTCCTGGTTGCATCTCACCTTTGGTAGCTGGCTTGGGCGTCCCGAAAAGGGAAGCGAGCGCATCAGTTGCAATCCCGCCCATCAAGTCTTTGACCACTGTTTTACCAACACTACGGCCAATCCCGCGTACCTGTTCGACCGGGTTATCAGTCAGTGAGGTTGACTGGTTTTTCTTAGGTTGTTTACTAGTCAGATTTTGCATATGAGCTTATATATCTATTATACGTGTTTAACGCAAATTTCAAGTGCTGGTTCAGGTGGTTACCACGGTTGGGGAAAGCAAGGCATTCAAAGTTTTTTGCCTGCGCAAAAGCGATGCTAAGTAGTATTTTTGTTTCCCAAGTTCGGTTTTTTCAGATTCGATTTTGGCATTTTTGACAACTTCCTCAACTTCGGCTTCACTGACCGTGACTTTTTCCTGTTCAGCAATCTCCTCAAGTGCAAACTCAAGAGCTAGAGTTTTTTTTGCCTGGGCTTCATATTCTGCGCGCAGCGACTCCTTGGTCTTTTGTTGTGCCTGCAAGTATGCCTCCACGGTCAAACCAAGTTTCTGTGTTTCATTTAGTAAACTCGAAAGCATCCGGTTGACTTCGTTTTCGATAATGACCGGTGAAATATCCACGGTTACGGCTTTATATATGGTTTCCAGAATTTCAGCAACCGTTGGTCCGGTTTCCTTTTTTTCCTCGGTTGGTTTGGTTTGTCCCGGCACCCAGATTTTATTTTTCTTTGCCGCATGCAGACTGGCTATCACTTTTCGGTACTCGCCTAAAATTACTTTTGGTTTCTCAGCCGTTACCGCTTTTACCTTCCAATCCTTACCTTCCTGAGCTTCAAGTAGCTCAATCTGCGGATTTATAATCGGCCGCAATTGGTGCTCAGTCAGCGCATCCGTATAGCTTTTCGGTATAATTTCCCGGATTACTTCTTCGTAAACTTTAGTGTGATCCAGGTTTTTTTCAGCAAGATCACGCGGCGCCTTACCTTTGCGAAAACCAGATAGTTCAACCTGCGCTATCAGCGCATCCACCATTTTTTTATAGGTAGTTTCTATCTGAGACCAGGGGATGAGTAACGTGAGCTCAATGGTGTTACCGGGTTTTCGTTCCAGTGTCGTAATCATGGGGCTTATTATACTGATTTTAAGCTTAAAATGCGAATTGAGGCGTGCGTATCAGGCAGTATTGTCTTAGTTACCTCCAAAATTGACGTCGGTATCCAAGAGGGGAAACGCCAGTTCTATTTCAGACAGATTCACCGTACTATTTACCGAATGCAGGTTTTTCAGGTTTTGTTCGAACTGTTGAAACGGAGCTGTTTGCGAGTAGGCTGACTGTGAACGCGGCAATGCTGACTCAATGGGTTGAGCTGAGGCTTCGGGACTTGGAGTCACTACCAGTGTGTTGCGGTTACGTACAGAAGTCACTACCAGTAAAATTAGTAAAAAAATAAAGAATCCTGCTGAACCAACCAGCAATTTTACGGAAGAAGTCTGCTTGGTAAACCAGCTCACTACCCGGATAACGGGAGATGCAGTCACTACGGCAGTTTTTGTTTCCGGTGCTTTTGCACCAGCCACAACTTCGGGTTTCGGTTCTGACGCAACTGGCGTCGCTTCTTTTTGTCCAGCTTCAATAGTTTCCATATTTAATTGATTCGGAAAGCTCCACCATAAAGGCAAGTCCTTCCCGCAAATACTGGTTGGCTTCATAGAGAACCAGTTGAATCCCGTTATAACTTGAATCGAGTCCCTCCCCAAATGATTCCTCCAGTTGGTTGATTTGACTTCGTGCCTCGGCTAGTTTTTGTTCGGCCAGCAGCCGTTTACCGCGCGCGTCAATCAGCCATCGCTCCTGCACCGTCACTTCTTTACCGCTTTCGCGTAGTTGTTTAATCAATGTCTGCGCCTCGTTTTCAAGCAGGACAAACTGCAGCCGTTGCGCCTCGATTTTTCCTGCGCCAATTCCGGCGACAATTTTCCGCGATACCACCTGCATTCCCGGTACCTGATCTTCGGTTTCTTCTGACAGGTTTTCTGAATCCTCAAGCGACGCAAGTGTACTCACGCGGGATTTATGGTCGGCGAGCAGGGATTCATACGTTTCCAGTTGCGTGTTAAAACTCGTGTCCACATTTTTCAGGCGCAGTAAACTCATGTGTCCGGTCAACACGTCTGCCCGGGCAACCAGTAGTTCTTTAACAGCAGCCAGCGCGTCATTTTTTGAATTAAGTGTGCCAAATTGCAAATACTGACTACGGGTGCTCAAATACATGCCGTGTTTCTGCCGGTAATTATCATATGTTTGCAAATACCCCTGATACTGATCCTCAAAGGCAGCGTGTACCGAAGTCCCGGCAGCAAATATCAGGAGAAGAAAAATCGTAAATTTAATTAACCGTGAGGTTATCCGTGGAAAAACTATCATTAAAATAAAGAGTACCACGTATAAAAGTAGTGGTCAATAAAATGCAGTCAAATTATTTTGCATTTGTATAAGTAAACTGTTAAACTCAGGCGCATTACTTACTATATTATTCGAAAGGATGCTAATAAATATGAGCCCAGAAAAAGCAAAAGTGTTTATTGCTGAAGACGATGAAGATTATCAGAAGTATGCCAGAAAAATTTTGGAAGGCGCCGGTCATACAGTTGTGGCAACAGCCACAACACTTCCGGAAGCATTAAAAATTGTTGCCAAACTAGAAGAACTGGGAATTAATGTAGCGGCCATTGATGGTAATTTGAGACCTAATAGCGTAGGTGGGTATGACGGACAGACAATTCTAAAAGCAATAAAAGAGCAGGCACCGAATGTTAAAACAGTTGGAATAAGTTCATTGAAAATTCCGGGCGCAGATGCAAATGCCGGAAAATTACATATGGATAAGCTGGGCGAAATAGTAAGAAATTTATAAACCGATAGTTGTTTTCTCCAATCAAACAGAGAATTCTTGCATAATGCGATAAATCAACTTGTTAGCCAAGAATAATACTGTGCCGCAGGAGAGACTCCCCGCCTGCTTTCGCTATCGGCGAAGGCCGATGGCGGGCAGGGAACTCTCACGCCTTACGGCACACGCTCCTAAAGCGTGCGTGCCTGTCCGCCGTAATGTTTAGTGTCGGAGAGAGGATTCGAACCTCCAATCCTTACGGAACACGCTCCTAAAGCGTGCGCGTCTACCATTTCGCCACTCCGACATGCAGGCGGATCTACCAGTTTCAGCACCAGGGCATGGGTTATTTAACAGTATTATAACTTGTGTGACTTAAGAAGCAAAAGCTTTAGAGGGTAAATGCCAGTGAGTTTTCCGCTAGGTCAAACTCGGAAATTTTATCCATTAAAAAGTGAACTTTGCCAGCCCAGGTCTGGGAAGGCGGCGCGTAAATCCGGCCGATTTTTTCAACCGTATTTGCTCCGCGATCAAAATACTTGGTCTTTAACGTTTTAGTCACGATGTCAATTGACTCTTCCCAACCCTTAAAACTATAGGCGCCATTGGCCCAACCATAGGCATTGTAAGAGTTTTTGGGAATAGCCTTTCCAAACGTCGACTCGACTCCAGTAATTGCCGGCACCAGCCGCCAGTCAGGCAAACCATAAAAATCTGCCCGTTCAATAAAATAACCGGCATAGGGCGCGAGTGGAGAATTGTGAGTCTCAAGGTAATCCTCGAGTACGGCAACGCGTGAGTCAGCTACTTTGCATTGCATAAACAGCTGTGCTGAAGACCCCGCAACTTCAAATGAGTACGCAGGTTGCACAAACAGGAACATAAGGGCAATGCGAACTACGCAAACTGTAATGATTCTTTTCATATCACTTTTCGTTGTTACGAACAGAGACCTGAGAAGAATACTTGGGCAGATTAAAAAGCTATAAGCTACAAAAAATTGGAAGATTTTAAGGTCAAAAAAAATCCTAAAGCCAATATGTGTAATATTAACCTTAGGATCTAAAACGCAGTATATCAATAACTATGGGATATGTCAAGCTGAGCCGGAGCGAAGTCCTGAACCGGAAGTACCGGCGAAGGAGCTTTTTAAATCCCTAATCTGAGGCTAAATCAATTCATCCATGAAGCTGCGGACGCACTTGGCCCAGGAATTCCCCGTGTAAACCGACGGGGGAGCGTAGATCGGGCCAATTGCCTCAGGCGTGGTCAGACCCTGGCTGTAAAATTTGGTAGACAGGTATTCAGCCATGACTTCGATCCCATGCTCCCAGTTGGCAAATTCAGCCCCACTTGACTCTCCGGTGTACACCGCATACCCCCAGGCATTATACGAGTTTGCCGGCATCTTCTTGCCCAGATTCGACTCGCACATGGCAATAGCGGTAATCAGGCGATAATCTATCTGACGTGCGTCTGAAGCCGTTACAATCGTGCGGGCGTAGGCCGCAATTGGCGAGTCGTGCGCTTCTAAAAACTGCCTGAGGATCTCCGGACGGGCATCTTCAGCCGAAATGGCTCCATTAAAGGTTCCCAGTACTTGCGGCAACGAAGCATAAAACTGGTAGCCGTTTTTAACGAGGAGCTGGCGGGCTTGCAAAGCCAAAAGTGTCTGTCCGTCTTTTACCCGGGCGTACATTTTAAGTACGTATACACTGGTAACCAGGCTCACAATCGACAACGGAAACCACGCAATCAGAATTGCGAGGCGCAATTTCAAACTCATTCTCATAACCACCCTCTATACTTCCATAATTCACCCTGGTTTGTCAATTTCAGCTTATCGTGCTATAAAACCCCGGTTAATTTTGCTAAAATAGAACGGCCTGTTCGTATAGCTCAAATCAAAATTCCGGGCCGCTAGCTCAATGGTAGAGCAATTCCCTCTTAAGGAATCGGTTGGAGGTTCGAGTCCTCCGCGGCTCACTAACTTTCGCTAAAGCTACAGTTAGCAAGCATATATTATACGTATATTTTAAGAAATTCTGTAACAGATCGTTATTACATTGGTTACACACCAGATTTAAAAAATCGCCTAAATAAACATTTGTCGGGAAATGTTTTATCAACAAAATCTGACAGACACTACCATTTAGAATGGTATTGTGCATTTATAACTAGAGATAAAGCGTTAGCTTTTGAAAAGTATTTGAAAACAGGATCAGGGATTGCCTTTATGAAGAAACGATTTTTTAAATCAGAAAATGTAGCTTTAGAGAAAGTTACAGAGGACGCCTAGCTATACGAAGCCTTGGCGAAGTATAGAGTCCTCCTGAGCTCACGGTGAAATAGATATAGTAGCAATTACAAAACCAAACTGTCATATCTGTAAGCAGTTAATTTACGAAAACGGTCTTAGATCAGGAATAGACGTTTTAGTCATTCTTGAAGAATGCGGTAAAATAAGGCAAATACTGATTTCTGAACTTATGCCTTATTTTTGGCCTGGAAAGTCGACTTTGTAAATATGGCGAGATCACAGAAAGAAATATGGATAGAGGAACATGTTAAGCAAGAAACTTTTACCCGAATTCATTCGGATAAACCTTCAGGTCCTGTTCCGGAGTTTATAAAGTTCGTTCAAGAACAGGGTTTCGTCCCAGATCACACAAATGTATTAGATCTGGGATGTGGAAAAGGTAGAAACAGTATATGGGTAGCTTCACAAGGATTTAATGTTACGGGAACAGATTTTGCGCCACAGGCTATAGAAGAAGCACGGAAAAGGATCCCCGGACAGTTAAATAATGTCCACTTTGAAGTAATCGACTTAACGGAAGTGTGGCCTTATAAAGACGGGTCGTTTCAAATGATTATGGATTGTAATACTACAATTTGCGTTCCCAATCCTGGTAGACGAATCGCAATAGAGGAAGCACATAGAGTTTTAATCCCGGGGGGATATTATCTGTTTTATGGTGTAGCGAGAACGCCGTTTGTAGATAAGTCGCCCGGACCAGAACCCAATAGTGCGATTTTCCCCAGAACTGGTAAGTTTGAAAAACAATACACCGAAGAAGAACTTAGGGTTGCCTATAGCGATTTCAAAACTGTTAGCTTAGATACCATAACTGGAACTGATATTATTGAAGGAAAAGAAATTGCTTATTCAATGTGGGTAGCTACATTTCAAAAATAGATGATGAAAATTTCGAAAATAACCAATCCGGAAGCAAAAAGATTTATAAACTCGTTTATGGCTAATTGCATACAAAACCAATGCTTAGTTTTGGAATAAAATAAATCCGCTATAATCAATCGATGAAGAAACCAAGCCAAACCTCCTCTCAACTCACTGGCATGGGGTTTTTGTTGACGGCAACCTTGATATACAGTTTTTTTGGCGTCCTGTCCCGACTCATCGGCTTTCAAATCCCATTGTTCTACCTGACTGGTTTGCGGAGCCTTTTTGCCGCACTGCTGCTGGTCATCGTGCTTGCAAGGAATAAAGAATGGAAACACCTGAACCGGCAGGAATTGTTTTGGGTACTGATACGCAGCGCTTTTGGCATTTTGGCAATAATTACGTTTTTTATTGCGGTTAATTTCCTTGCTATTGGTACAGTCTACTTTATTTTTTATGCCGGTTCGACCCTCGGTGGATATATACTGGGTAAAATACTCTTTAAAGAATCGCTCACCCGGATAAAAATTTTATCCCTGGGCCTCTCTCTCTTTGGTTTGTGTCTTATCTATTCGGTGGCAATTGACTCCACACTGACGCTTTATGCAATTTTATCGCTGGTTTCCGGTCTGGCAACGGCAGCCTGGAATACGTTCCCTAAAAAAATCAGGCATCACTATTCCGCATTTCAATTAACCTTTCTTGATAATTTCTGTGGCGCCGCGATCGCTTTAATAATTTCCCTCGCACTACAGGAACAATGGACAGTTCCCAATTTATCTATGCCTTGGGGCCTCAACGCGTTATTTGCATCTTTGTTTATAGCGACCGGCTGGCTGGTAGTGAACGGTTTTCGCCGGCTGGATGCGCAAATTGGCAGCCTGGTCATGCTAAGTGAGGCGCTATTTGCGGTGATTCTTGGCTTTTTACTCTATCAGGAAACGATTGCACCGCTTACCGTGGTTGGAGGAGTGGTGATTTTATTTGCCATAATTCTGCCAGAATACAAAGCCGTGCGGACACTGCTACAACCTTTTATACGTAACAGATGAGCATATACAATAGTAATAATATTTGATTATAGTACGCGATATGAGCCCTCCGCGGGCTAAGAGCCCGCGGTTTCGTTACCTATGTTACTGATTCCGAACATAATTAATTACCGAGTTAAGATCTCTTTGGCCTACGGTACCGACAAAGTAACCATCAGACCAAAA
>Ga0209542_10019457_pt1 | contig 10864 bp, 10 predicted proteins | sample RifCSPhighO2_01_FD_184028 | JGI IMG/M metagenome (GOLD analysis project Ga0209542, IMG submission 184028) | Soil microbial communities from Rifle, Colorado - Rifle CSP2_plank highO2_0.1 (SPAdes) (version 2) | ecosystem: Environmental > Terrestrial > Deep subsurface > Rock core/Sediment ...
ATAGTTTCTAGTTTATTAAAAACTGGAAAACGTCCTAATAAATTTATTAGGAACAAAAACCATCACCCGAAAGGGGTAAAGGTGGTTAGAGAACCTTAATTTTAATTAAGGAGTCTTGCATATAGGGGATAAACAAAGTAAATTTGCAAAGTAAATCTACAAAGTAAATCTACAAAGTAAATCTACAAAGTAAATTAATAATGTAAATTAACAAAGTACATTAAATACTTAAACAACCCTATATATTTAAACAAATGCATATATTTTAGTATATTGATATATTATGGAAAATATAAAAAATTTTGATAATATGGGATTAGATATACATATATTAAAAGGAATATATGGATATGGGTTTGAGAAACCTTCTGAAATTCAATATAAAGCGATACCCGAAATATGTAATGGTAGAGATGTAATTGCACAAGCACAATCAGGAACTGGTAAAACAGGAGCATTTGTAATTAGTTCATTACAACGTATAAATAAAAATCTTAAAAAACCTCAAATATTAACAGTTGTACCAACGCATGAATTAGCACTTCAAATACACGATGTATATAAGTCTCTTGGTTCGTATACCAACTATGTATCAACAACAGTAATTGGAGGAACTGATATTCGTCAAACGGTAGAACAATTAAAAAATACACAAATTATTGTCGGAACACCTGGGCGTATAAATGATTTAATTTGTAAGAGGATTGTTAAAACCGATGATATATCAATGTTTATAATGGATGAAGCAGATGAAATGTTATCATCTAGCTTTAAGGAACAAATTAAAAAGATATTTAGTTATATACCACAGAATGCACAAGTTTGTATGTTTTCAGCAACTATGCCATCTGCTATAATTGAGTTAACTTCAATGTTTATGAAAGACCCAATAAAAATTTTAATAAAAAACGAAATGTTAACATTAGATGGAATTAAACAATATTATATACAAATGGATAAAGAGGAATGGAAATTTGAAACGTTTTGTGATATATATGCATCGATTACGATAGGACAATCTATTGTATACGTTAATACTAAAAAACGAGCAATGTGGTTGGCAAATAGATTAAATGAACAGAAATTTACAGTTGCATTAATACACAGTGAGTTAAATAGTGTAATGCGTAATAAAATAATGAGTTCGTTTAGAAAAGGTGAAAGTAGAATATTAATTTCGACGAATTTGTTAGCTCGTGGTATAGATGTGCAACAAGTTTCTGTTGTAGTGAATTACGATATTCCACGAGATCGAGAAAGTTATATACATCGAATAGGTAGGAGTGGAAGATATGGTCGTAAAGGTGTTGCGATTAATTTTGTTGTTGGCGAAGATATCAACAGTATAAAAGCAATAGAAGAATATTATGCGACGAATATAGAAGAACTACCAGAAGATATAGAGCAAATTATAATGAGTTAAAAAATAAAGTTCATTTATATATATAAATGAACATTAAACCGTTCGTAATTGAAAATGGAGGAAATACAAATTATATATCATCTGTATTGTTTGCTTTATTTTGTAATCGATCTAATATAAACTTGCTAGACAAACAATTATCAATAGAAGTAATGATATTACAAGAAGCAATAAAACATAATTTAATTAACAAATATATAACATATAAAAGTATAACAAGTCGCAATATAAATAATATAAGATATATTTCTTTAAAAAATGGATGGAAAAGTGATAAAGATATATTAGATACACATAATCCATTAGAATATTATTATTTTATTATATCTAAATTAAATGAACTGATTACTGTTAATTTTCCAAATAAAACTACTAAACATATGCCATATAAAATGTTCAATATATCTCATGATACCGATATAAAAACATTATTTAAAAATTGGATACAGACCAATAATATATCGTTTAAATTAAACAATACGATTAATATATATATTCATCCACCAACACTGTTTAGTATTCATTTAAATCGTTCAAGTAAAGATATAAAAGTCGATATAAAAAAACGAATAAAACATGATAATTATTTATGGAAATTTTATTCGTTAATTGGTTACAAAAATAACCATTATTATGTAGTATACAAATATTATTCTAAATGGTATATGATTGATGATACTTATATACCTAGCGTAATAAATATAAATATATCAGATACGGAAATCCAAGAATGTTTATTAAAAGAAGCGATTTTAGTTTTATACAAGATGGATATGTAAAAATTGAAATAACAATAATATGAATAATATTATTTATATTGTTACGATGGAAGATTTAAAAAAGAAACGATGTATGAAAGTAATTATAAAAAATAAGAAATATCGTAGGTGTTCTCGTAAAACTATTAAAATTTATTGTAAACAACACGCTAATAATAAATATTGTTTGTTTCATGATACAGAAGTTGATTGTATAGGTGTAGATGTTTCACATGGATTATGTTGTTTTTGTATGAAACCGTGCAATCCGTGTTCTCAAGCACATTCACGGTGTGTAATAATTGAAACTTGGAGATAAAAATAGCATATTTCTTAAGAAATATGTTATTAAATTATATTTATAAATATTTTATCGATTGTTTTAAAGCAAATAACAACGTGAACATTTACATTACTATATAGTGTATATGAATATTCAATGTCATCTAATTTATAATATAAACAATTATCTTTAATATTTGGGGTTGTTAATTTGGATATATTTGATAGTTGAACTCGACATACCAAATCTAAATCTTTTATATATAATTTAATCGTCGTTTCTTTTAATTTAATTATATATGCACTGTATATTCCATCTGTTTTATCTAATTTGTATAAAGTTTTAATATAATTATATTCATTATGTGCTTTTTTATATTTGTTCGACATATTATTAATATAAGTTATATCTATATCGGATAATTCGGCTTCTCCAAACATTAAACGATGTGTTAATATATCGACGTATCTACGCATTGGTGATGTCATATGTGTGTAATATTTACAATTGAGGTTGTTTACATTAAGAAATATATTATTGTGTATGGCGGGCTCTAAACAATATGTTGCCCGATTATATTTAAATTGTTTTAATTCCTTGGGGACATTTGGTTTAATATCACATGTTCTCATTAACGGTTTATTATTTTTGTATAATTCGTTTGCAAAAATAACATTTGCTAATAACATATATACTTCAATTATTTTATGGGTGTCTTCGACGTAGTCATTTATTAAATATTGTGCAATTTGTTGTAAACGTAATAACATGACATGTTGATGTTCTAATAAATTATCAGCATACTCATAGTTATAATTATTATCGATTAGAACTGGCTGCCGATCAATATAATAATTAACTATTTTAAATTGATCATTAAATACTACGATTATATTAACACAATTTTTAATATTATGCTCCTTTAATGTTAACACATTGACACATTTTAATGGTAACATATGAATTTGTTCGTCCGTGTATAAACTTTCGACCCGTTGTTTTGCAATAATATCAATTTCATCATTTGGCTTTATATACTTGCTAACGTCAGTTATATGTATTCCAACATGATATAGATTATCACAAAAATTATATGACAATGCATCATCCATATCGTAACAATTTTGAGGATCTATTGTTATCGCCCGATATTTAAAATTAGAAAGTATTGGATAATCGAGCGTAAGTTTAGTATTATTAATATGCCAAAAGTTATATTTATATTTAATAGATGTGATTTCAGCCATGATATCACCGACATCACCTATATATAAAATAAGATCTCCATTTGGATAATCACCATCCCAACCAGTATAATTAAATATAATATATTTATCCGTTTTATCTGTCGAACTAGTTCCTACTAGAAATGGGGGATATGTGTTATCTAATGGATAACATAACATCTTACGTCCTTTATTTGTTCGTCTCATTATTGTTTTATATGATAATTTAAGTATACCTGCTAATTTACGTTTAGTTATTGTTATATGACCATTGGAATTAATTAAATCACCAAATAAAGCTTTCTCATCATTACGTTGTGATGTTGTCTCGTCGTCGCAATCGCTCCTCCTCGATAAGGAACGCTTTGCTCCACTTGTCATTTCAATATATTTATATATATAAATATATTAATTATTTATCACTTTTTTGTTAGTTTGTCTAAGGCTTCTTGATACCCAATCATTTTTCCAGTCATATAGCCAGTTGCATATGCTTTTTCTATTGACATATCATCATGTTGAGGTTTATAAGATGAAATATTAAGATTTCCAATAACTGTAGAAAGTTCTTTTATTTTAACTAGGTTAACAAAACTATATTTGTTAGTTAAAGATACAATTGCATTTGATTTATTATATTGCATTTTTTTTGATATGTTTAATACCTTTGCACTTTTATCATACATACCAATTATTTTCTCGATGTCCTCACTCGAAGCATTAATATTTATATTTTTAATATAAATTCTATAAATATGTCTTTTATCTTCAAATTTTTCTAGTTTTAACAATCTGTCGTTGATAGATATTATATTATTTAACACATCTAACATATTCTGCTCAGTTTTAAATGTGACATATCCAAATCCAGAAGATATATTTCCTTTTCTAGCAATTGATAAATTCACAAATCCATCGTATTTAATAAACAAATCAATTAGTTCTTTTTCGGTACAAGTATACGGAATATTACCAATAAATAATTTATACATAACACAATTACAATAATATATATAATTAATATATATTTATATATATACTTTAAAAAAAAGTGAAATAGAAACAGTGAAAGAAAAGATATATTTAGTGTGTATTTGTCATGTTTGCTAAATCTGACACATTTTACGTTTCACCAGAAACCGTAAAAAGATTAACAAATGAAATTAAGCTAATAAATAAAAGTCCAGTTGAAAATATCACAACTGTTCCCAAAGGAGATCATTTGTTGGAATGGTATTTTATGATTTATGGATTAGAGGGAAAATATAAAGGAGGGCATTATATTGGTTTGGTTAAACATAAACCAACATATCCAGCTGATCCCCCTGCATATTTTATGTATACACCCTCAGGGCGTTTTATTCCAAATGATCGTATTTGTATTACAAACTCAGATTACCATAAAGAATCGTGGACTCCTCAATGGAATATTGGCACGTTGTTAACTGGGTTTTTATCTGCCTGGAATGATGAAACGATGCATGGAATTGCTCATATCCATGATGATTATCATACGACTGTTAGTTATGCTCAACAATCAATTGAGTATAACAAACTCAAATATCCCACTATATATAAAGAGTTATGTGATAAAATAGAAATAGATTTAATGACACTACAAACTAAAAAAGAAAAAAGAAAACAAAAGAAAGAAAAAGCGGAAATAAAAGCCAGTTATATTAAAGAGGAAATAAAAGAGGAAACAAAAGAGGAAATAAAAGAGGAAATAAAAGAGGAAATAAAAGAAGAAACTAAAGAGGAAATAAAAGAGGAAATAAAAGAGGAAATAAAAGAGGAAACAAAAGAGGAAATAAAAGAGGAAACAAAAGAGAAAACAAAAAAAGAGACAAAAGAAGAAACAAAAGATGAAACAAAAGAGGAAATAAAAGAGGAAACAAAAGAGGAAACAAAAGAGGAAACAAAAGATGAAACAAAAGAGGAAATAAAAGATGAAACAAAAGATGAAACAAAAGAGGAAACAAAAGAATAAACAAAAGAAGAAACAATAAAAGAAACAAAAGAAAACCCAGAGGAATCTATGGTAGTTGTGCCTAAAAAGGTAAAGAAAATTAAAGAGGGTAAAGAAAAATTGAAAGAAAAAGTTTTACAAAGTAAAAACATAAAAGTGCGTAAAGCTATTGTATACATGAGTGATTCTGATAGTGACGTTAAATCGCATTCCGAAGATGAGAAGAAGGAGGATTCTAAACCTATAAATGAACCAGTACATGATAAAAAAACTAAACGTGGTGCAAAGGAGGAAAAAGACGAAAAACCGAAGGCAAAACGAGGAGTAAAGAAAGAAAAACCTAAAGCAAAACGAGGAGCAAAAAAGGAACCGAAGGAAGATAAGGAAGAAGAAAAACCTAAAGCAAAACGAGGAGCAAAAAAGGAACCGAAGGAACCGAAGGAACCGAAGGAACCGAAGGAAGATAAGGAAGAGGAGAAAGAAGAGAAACCTAAAGCAAAACGAGGAGCAAAAAAGGAACCGAAGGAAGATAAGGAAGAAGAAAAACCTAAAGCGAAACGAGGAGCAAAGAAGGAACCGAAGGAAGAGGATAAACCGAAACCTAAAGCGAAACGAGGAGTAAAGAAGGACAAGGAAGAAAAAGATGAAGATAAGAAACCGAAACGTGGAGCAAAGAAGGACGAAAAAGAGGAAGAGAAAGAGGAAGATAAAAAACCTAATAAAAAGACTACAAAGAAACTGGAAAAGCAAGATGAATCTAACGAATCGGAATCGAGTAGCTCGAGTTCAGAAAGTGATTCTGAATCGAGTTCTGACGAAAGCAATTAAAAAAATTGATATAGTATTTCATAAACTATATAAAAATATATAGTTTATAGGTTATATCATGGAAATATCTCAACTCATTAATCAAATAAATCTATGTAAAAATACGTATTTAACGTATAATAAATGTGAATGTTTGAAAGCACTTAATCAACTACATCAATCTCAAATAGATGATGTAAAATCTGCGGCTCTGTTGCTTAATACTTGTATAAAATCAACTAAACATTGTATAAATTCGTGCATAATTAATTATCTTTGCACGTTAAATTTTACAGATGTATTTAACTCTGTCAATAATGATTTAGGCGTGTCAATTGTATACCTTGGGGGACATCTCGTATGTAAACAAAATAATATGCAACAATTTATTAAGACAAATAAAATAACACAGGAACAATTTCTAGATCAACTTATTGACCATAACTGTGAAGTAGGTTTGTATTTTAATAACGTTAAATACAACAAAAAAATATTAGATGCATATGTTTCTAAATGCAGTGTTGATATAGCAATACAGTTAATTAACGCCAAATCGATACCTGATATAACTACATTAAATTATTTATTGGATTGTGATGATATACAGATTGTTGAACCTCGATATCGATATCGATCTCGATATCATAATTATAATCATTCTGATAATGAGTTTGAAATTAATAAAGATAAAATTATTAATTTGTTTAAGTTAATCGTATCAATGGGAGTTAAACCTGATGCAAAATCACTAACATTAGCTTCGTTTTTAAATATAAAAACGTATGAATATATTATTTATGAATGTTTGAAATATAACGAACTAACACTTGAACATTTACATAATATATTGAATAAGATTTCTGATATAGATACAGATAAGAAAGCGGAATATAGAACTATAATAATAAGTGCGATAAAACATTTTATATCTAGTGGTTTTAAAATTACTTATGATGCAATAAAAATATTAACAGAATATGAAATTGACATAGACGAACATTATATAGATTTTGAGTTCAAGCAAGATTATTTTAATGTATGTGCTACACATAAATATATACCAGAATATAAATTTAATGTTCCATACCCAATTGGTATATTAAATAATATTATATCTGGATCAAATATTAAAATAATCAAACGTTTTGTAAATAATGGAGTTATTCCAGATTTAAACACGTTAAAATGTGCGTTACATAACGGTGCAAATCGACCAATCATAGATTATTTAATTGGTACATTGAAAATTAAACCAGATATGGAAACAGTATTATTGGCAGCGATAAGATATAACAGAGATAAAAACGTTGTGTACATAAACAATTTGTACAATGAACAGAATAAAGATCGTTGGAATTATGAGGAACATACTAAATTAAAAGTGTATAAAGATACAGATACAATGACAATAATTAAAAATAATAAAGGCGAAAAAACAAAACCTAAAAATACATTAACAATCAAGCATTATGAGAAATCACTTAAGCGAATAGAGGAAAACAAACAAAATCTATGTACATACATTCAGAATAATGATAGTGTATATATGCGTGAAACATATAAAGATTTAATTGCAAAATATAAAAAAGAATTAGACGGAATACCTAAAAGAATAGAATGGCATAAAAATAAAATAGAGCAATTAAAGAAAGAAAAAGAAAAAAATAGAGAAGAAAATAATAACGATGAGAGAGACACTGATAAAAAATCAAAGAAGAAACCAAAGAAAACCGCAAAAACTAACGTTGAAAAAGAAAGCGATATAGAGGATATAAATTTTGATGAAAGTGAAGATAAAACAAAATCAAGTCGATACGTTACAAATAGTGAAACATCAAAATCCATTAAAGTATATAAAATTGCTGATTTAGTAGAGATAGAATTAGATATATCAGTTGAACATGATATCGACAAGAAAATAAGAAAACTGTATAATACTAAAGAAAAATCAATGTCATTTAATGATGTTCGGACACAATTGTTAAAATATATAAAAGAAAACAACTTAATTGATCAAAAAGATAAAACTAGAATTAATCTCGATAAAAATTTAACTAAACTATTAAAAGTAGATAAACATTCATATATAACAATAACCGATATAGACAAAGCAACCAAATTACTAATGACATATAAAAAAACTGAATAAAAAATTATTACTTATCGTATAATATTATAGATAAATATGAGAACCACTGTAATTAATATAATAGGTGGACCATGTGCTGGAAAAACAACGATAGCATCTTTAATTTTTGCTCATTTAAAATTATTAAAGAAAGTCGTTGAATTTGCATCTGAATATGCAAAAATATTGGTTTGGAAAGAAGATTATGAAATACTAAATAACCAACATCTTGTTTCATTTGAACAATATAAATTATTGCAATCAATAAATAATAAAGTTGAATATATTATAACAGACGGATCGTTAATTCACGGTTTATATTATAATCGAACGAATCCAAACAATATGTCGAATGTAGAAAAAACAGAAAAAGCAATTTTAAATTATTATCAAAAATTCAATAATATTGTAATATATTTAGAAAGAAATGATATAGAATATGATACAATAGGACGAGTGCATACATACCAGGAAGCTCTCGACGCAGATGCTGGAATATTAAATATTTTACAAAAATATAAATTTGAATATCGATCGTTTGTATCTAATATAGATGAAATAGATAATATGATAGATTATATATTAAAAGTAAGTGCATAATCTATGTAAAGATTTGTAATATATATTATTATATATTCCATGTGTAGTGCGATGTCAACCGATCCAATTATTCAACTTGAACAGAAAGATACGTTAAATAAATATAAAGAATCTGGAACTATTGCAAACAATGTTATGAAAGCAGTTATTCAACAATGTCAAATTGGAACAACTATATATAATATTTGTTCATTTGGTGACAAATTAATATTAGAAATGGTTAAAGCAGTTTACAAAAAAATAGATAATAAGGGTATTGCTTTTCCAGTGTGTATATCACCCAATAATATTGCTGGATATTATTCACCAACACAAGATGACAAAACTAAACTTAAAGATGGAGATATTATTAAAATCGAACTTGGAGTACATCTTGATGGTTATCCAGTTATTGTAGGTAAAACAATATTGATAGGTAATGACGATAAAAAACAGAAATTAATTGACACAATAAATAAAATAACTGAACGTGTTTCTAAAAAATTTATTGATGGGAATACTAATACAAATATACAACAATGCATTATTAAATATGCGACAAAAAATGAATATAGTTTATTAGAGTATCCCGATATAAATACTATTGCTCCTGGCTTAGTATCATACCAAATAAGTAGAGAAATTATTAATGGCAATAATGATGATGATGTTGAATATACACATCAAATGATAATACATAATCCAAAAAATGAACATGAATTTAAAATGGTCGAAGTAAAATTACAAGAGAATGAAATATATTGTCTTGATATAAGTTTATCATCTGGAAGCGGAAAATTAAAAAGAAGTGGAATAAATACTACTGTATATAAGCAATTAAATAAACATGTTGGTTTAAAAACGACCGCTGCAAAACAAACATTACATTTATTAAATAAAAATTTTCCAATATCAATGAAAGATAATTTAACTGCTAGACATAAATTAGGTTTAGTTGAATGTGTAAATAAACAAGTTGTTCAGCCATATTATGTATATGAAATAAATAATGATTATATTGCTAGAACATTAACAACGATTATAATTACTAAAAAGAAAGCAGTAATATTATAAATTAATAATAGGTATCTATTATTAAAAGATTAACCAATTAATTTATCAAGACTTCTTTGTTTTGTTTGCTGTGCTGGAGAGTTTATGTTTACCACCAACCAAGGATTTCTTTGATTTTCTGGAGCGTCGACGTTTGCCACCAACAAGAGATTTCTTTGATTTGCTGGAGCGTCTATGTTTGCCACCAACAAGAGATTTCTTTGAGCGTCGAGATTTACGAGACTTTTTTGACTTCTTTGATTTTTTTGATTTGCGGGAGCGTTTACGTTTGCCACCAACAAGAGATTTCTTTGAGCGTCGAGATTTACGAGACTTTTTTGATTTCTTTGATTTTTTTGATTTGCGGGAGCGTCTACGTTTACCACCAACAAGAGATTTCTTTGAGCGTCGAGATGTACGAGACTTTTTTGATTTCTTTGATTTGCGGGAGCGTTTACGTTTGCCACCAACAAGAGATTTCTTTGAGCGTCGAGATTTACGAGACTTTTTTGATTTCTTTGATTTTTTTGATTTTTTTGATTTGCGGGAGCGTCTACGTTTGCCACCAACAAGAGATTTCTTTGAGCGTCGAGATTTACGAGACTTTTTTGATTTCTTTGATTTCTTTGATTTTTTTG
>Ga0209542_10019458_pt1 | contig 10864 bp, 8 predicted proteins | sample RifCSPhighO2_01_FD_184028 | JGI IMG/M metagenome (GOLD analysis project Ga0209542, IMG submission 184028) | Soil microbial communities from Rifle, Colorado - Rifle CSP2_plank highO2_0.1 (SPAdes) (version 2) | ecosystem: Environmental > Terrestrial > Deep subsurface > Rock core/Sediment ...
GCCGCCGGCGTTGGTGTATTGGTGGTGATTGACTGCACGTTGAGTTTAAAGGTGATGAGGTCGGGGTTGATGGTGTAGAGGATAAGCCACGCCGCCACCAGGAGCGCCAGCCCCCATAGCGCCGCGCGCATTTGCCGCTTTGCCCACTCTATTTTACCGACAATCTCGGAGACCATGTAGGTGATGCCGCCATACACCAGGCTCGCCACCGCTATCATTCCGCCGATAGTAAAGAGCAGTTTAAACATGCCGTTGAGGAACCCGGCAAAGTCCTTGCCGTCTTGCGGCAAGCCCGGGATAGGCTCGAGCGGCGTATAGGTGCAGGTCTTCCCGTTGCAGACGCTGTTAGGGTTGGGGTTTGTTGGTTGAGTCTGCTGATTGTTGGTTATGGTGTCGGTAACACTCCGCGCTCCGTTTGGTTGACATACTCCTCCGGTACTGGCACCGTCGCTAATGTTCGGATAAAAAGTTTCGTTGGCCGCACAGTCCGCCTGCGAATTTGCCGCCAAGACGAAACTTGGGAGCACTAGTATCGCAAGAGCAAGGGATAGTAGTAGTTTTTTCATATACCAAAGAATGCGTTGAGGAGGGAGGAGTTTTGTTTGCCGAAGACTATCTGCAGCGCCGCGCGGGCGGTTTGGATAAAGGCGTTGTTGTCTTTGTTTTCAATGGAGGCTTCGACGGTCGCGCTTCCCTGCCCCGCGCCCGCCTGCCGCAGAGTAAGCAGTCCGCGGCCGGAGTCGGGGCCGCTGGCCGGGTCGCCATTAAGCGTCCACGTGTACGAAAGCTGGCCCGCTTTTTTGCTCGCGTTGGAAAAGTAGTACGGTTCCGCCTGCAGGGTAATCTCGCTCGCGTTCAGCTGTATGGCCGCGGGCAGCGCGGTGTTGTAGCGCGTGCCGCTCAGCGCGTCGCGCTGATAAAAGAGCACCATAGGCTCTGTTGCAGGTATTACCAGCTCGCCGCGGGCAACCTTGGCGCTGCCGTACAAGACGTTTACGCTCACCGACTCCTGGAGCTGCAGCTGGTCGCCCATAAAACTAAAGGTGGTGCGTCCCAGACCCGACGCCCCGGGCACCGGCTCATCGTTGCGGGACCACTGATACGAGAGCGCCGAGGGGGCAATCTGCGAGCCGCCGGCGAAGGCAACCGGGAAGGCCGCTATTTTGAGCGCCGAGCCGGCGCTGTAGAGCGCTTTGCCGAGGTAAAAAGGCGGCACCGTGGTGTCGGCCTCCCATATGAGGTTGACCAGCGAGGGCGTAAACGTAAAGTCTTTGCTGTACGAGCCGTTGGTGTCGGACTTGATTGCAATATGTATGCGGGTGGTCTGCCCGAGCCCCTTGGTGGTAAAGCGGTATGTGCGCTCCCCTGTGCCGCTCTGCACCACCGCGCCATCCTGCGACCAGGTAACCGTGGCGTTGCCGAGGAAGGCGCCTACGCCCTGCACCTCGATAAGCACGGGCTGATTGGGTCCCGGGGTCTCGGGCGAGATGGTGTATTGCAGCGGGTCGGACACCGCCTGCGCATGCACCGCTCCGGCGGCGAGCAGGAGTACTACAAGCGCTATGTTACGCAGTTTTTGCATAGACTTTGTCGGGGAGCACCGGTACGCGCGATGGTGTTTCTTTGCGTTGAGAAGTTTCGTTGCCGACCAGCGTGCGCACCGCGCCGCGCGCGGCGGTAAAGTTGATTTTGTTTTGCGCGCCGCGCATCGCCGCCATGCGGGGGTTTGCCGCAAGCGACGCCGCGGTTGCGAGAGCTGCCACTCCCCCGGAAGATGTTTCTCCCATGTGGCGGACATACGAGGCGACAACGAGCGCGGTCCAGCTCGGCAGGAGATTGAAGCCGGGTAGCCCCTCGCCGATAAAGGCCATTGCGGCAATTCCGGGGTACAACATGCCCTGCCATTTGAGCAAAAATACGACTATCCCTCCGAGCGTCAGGCTCAAGGTTACGGATATGACAAAACCAAGTATGATGCCCACCGGTGTGGCAATGGCTCCGATGATGGGACCGACAATAGGCACGGCTCCGGCTACGACGATGAAGCCTGTGAGCGCCATAGAGACGCCGGCCTGCAGGGCGTCGATGAGGAGTGCCGGTACGATGAGCAGCATCAGTTTCATACTTTCTTTATTGTACCTGCTGTTTTTCGCGGCGGATGGCCAGCACCTGCGACGGGTCGGAGGTGATGATTTGGTCCTCGGTGTACGAGGCAATGACCTTGATGGCGACATGCTTCAGGCCCGCAAAGAAGATCCCCTCCCCCACGTCGGACTCTAACAGGAGGAACTTTTCCTCGTCGGAGAGGTTGAAGGTTTTTTGCAGCGTATCAATAGTGGTCGGCGACTGTTTGAGCAGCAGCTGGATGGAGGAGTTGGTGATCATGGGGAGTCCGTACGGCGACTTGAGGAAGTCGTCCACGTCTTGGGTAATAGTCGCGAGCCCCAGGTAGTACTTGCGGCCGCGCTTTGCCATCCCGTAGAGGAACGACGCCGTGTCGTCGGACTTCATCATCCACCACGCCTCGTCGATGACCAGCAGGCGCTTTTTTAAGTTCTTGCGCACGGTGTTCCAGATGTAGTGGGTTACCAGATACATCGCCACCGGCTTGAGGTCGTCCTCCATGTCGCGCACGGAAAAGACGACGAACTTTTTGTTGATGTCGACGTTGGTCGGCTGGTTGATAAAGCCCGCCCACGTGCCTTTGGTGTACTTGGAGAGCCGCTGGACCAAGAGCTCCGAGCCCTGCATGCCGGCGAGCACCAGCTCAAAGTCGGACAGGAGCGGCGGCTCTATCTCGGCAAAGTTGGAGTCTACCGTGATGTCTTTGAGCGCGTAGGTTTCGGTAATGGCCTGGTCGATGATGGCGTCCTCCGCGGGGGTTAAGCCCCCGAGCATAATGCGGAACATCCCCACCAGCGCCACGATGTTGCTCCGCAGGATGTCGGCCGGCGACTCGTCCTCGCGCGGGGGCGCGAGGTCAAACGGGTTGATGTGGTGCTCGGAGTTGAGCGAGATGTTAAAGTACCGCCCGCCGACCGCCTGCGAGAGGAACTCATACTCGCGCTCCGGGTCGATAACGATGACGTCGGTATCAAACATCAGCGTGCGCAAAATCTCGAGCTTGGTGGCGTAGCTTTTGCCGGAGCCCGACTTGGCAAAGATGACCGAGTTGTAGTTCTCCAGCGAAAAGCGGTCAAAGAGCACCAGTGAGGCATTGTGCCGGTTGACGCCGTACAGTATCCCCTTGTCGGAGGTGAGGTCAAAGGAGACAAACGGGAATATCGAGGAGAGCGGGCTGGAGTTGAGTTTAGAGGTGACGCCGAGCTCGTCACGGCCGATGGGCAACGCGGACTTAAACCCCTGCTCCTGCTGGAAGAGCGCCGGCTTGACGTACACCAGCCGGCTCTCGAGCATGGACTTTATCTCGCTCTCGGCCTTATCGAGCTCCTCGACGGTGCCGGCGTAGATGGTGATGTAGACGCCGACGTCAAATATCTTTTCCTGCGCCTGCTGGAGCTGGTCGCGCAGGCCCTCGAGGTCTTGGTAGGCGGTGTCGAGTATGGGGTCGCGCACCAGGCCTTTTTCCTCCCTGCCCATGATCTGGCTCTGCACCTCGGCGCCCTTTTTTTGGAACTTCTTGAGTATGTCGGCGGAGTCTATCGGGTGGATAAAGATGGATACGTCGAGCACGCGGTCGAGATTGATGACCGGGCTAAACCAGCTGTCGGTCAGCATGCGCGGGTAGGACATCACAAAGAACGTGCGCGCTATTTTGTCGCCGAGGTTAAGCTCGCGCGGCGTAATCTTAAGCGCGCTCGGCGCGATGACGTCCTGCAGCTCGAGCACCCCCTGCTTATAGATGGCCTCCGGCATGATGGGCGCCATGGGGGCCGTCTGCGAGGCGTCGTTTTTTGATTTGAGAAAGTCGAGGAGTGCCATGTTATTTAGTGATCTGCGTTACCTGCAAAGGTTTTTCCAATTCACCCGGGTTAAACAGCTTGTAGAACAATTCTATGACTTCTTCCGTGCCCAGCTTGACCACGCGCACGCCGGTGCGCACCAGGCCCTGCTCGACGACGGAAATGCGCTGCTCCAGCTGGGTGCGGTACTGCTCGAACTGCTCGTCAGTCAAGGGGCCGCTGTTGGCGCTGGCGGTCGGTAAGAGCGAGCTGAAGGCGCCGCCTATCCCCTTGCCGCGGCTGATGAGCGCCGGATCGTACGGCACCACGATGAAGAAGTTTTTGGACATGATGTTGGCGCGCTCGGTAAAGTCGCGGATAAAGACGATGTACTCGCGGATTTGTATCTTCATCAGGTCGTCGAGCTCTTTGGTCAGGCGGTCCTCCAAAAGGGCGATGTACGGCCGGATGTCCAGCTCGCGCGACTCGATAAAAAACTGCACCGTAAACTCCAGCGAGTTGAGGAAGTTTTGAAACTGTCCGATGACCGCCTGCTGTTCGTCCTGGGACTTCAGCGCCAGGTTGATTGAGGAGGCCATCAGGAGTGCGCGGAGGGAACCGTCTTTGAGTATGACGATGCCATCGCGCACCTCTTTGATAGGCACAAACTCCTGCGTGGACTGCGATTTTACTTTAGCGTTGGTGGGCATGATGGTAACTAGATAGCGAAAGAGTCTCTTTCGCTATCGGTGACGCCCATTTGGTTGCGGTCTTTTATGTTGAGCGACCACGAGAGGTCCTTGAGCTTGCTCTGCGAGAGCTTGGGCACGGCGGAGAGCGCGTCGGGCGAGGCCAGGGCGACCGCCTTTGGTTGCGGCGCCTCGGCGGAACGTTGCTTCCAGAGGTAGAGTTTGTGGCCGATAAAATACATGACCGCGTGCTCCACCGCGATGATGAACGGCCGCCCGTTGACCTCGTAAAAGGCCAGCGCGCCGGAGAAGGCCATCACCGGAATGCCGAGCAGTATGGTGAGCCACATCGGCAGAAGGGTAAAGAAGACGAGGCACAGTCCCCCTCCCCCGGCAAGATAGATAAACTGCTTGAGCGTCAGCGGCCCGAAGATTTTATCCTCTATCTCTATAAATTGAGGAACCTGATATTGAGCCATCGGGTTAATTATACAACCAGTACCACAAGTACGATAAATACAAAAAGGACAGCTCCGAGCCCATCGTATTTATTGTTTGTCGTACTGGTCGTTCTAGTTTACCGGAGGTTCGCGGTACGGGTCGGTTTTGTAATCAACGGGAGGTGCGGGGGGCGCTTTAGTAACCGTCGGCGCCGTAAGCATCTTTTCGGCAGGGTGTATTTCTGCTTTCACTCCCCCTTTCATCGACTCGCGTATGGGGACAAAGATTTGGTTGGACACCTCCTCGGCCAGCGCCTTCCCCTCTTCCGCCGGAACGCCGAGCGCCTTTCCCAACGCCTCGGCAAAGGTGCTCATCTCGGAAAAGCCGAGCATGATAAGCAGGGTTTCATCCTGCAGATATCCTATCTGGTCTATATGGAGGCGGTGCTTTGCGCCTATGGTGTTGAGCTTTTGCTCCATGTCGGAGGAGGCGATGGCGTTTTGCACATCCGCCGGCAGCTCGGCGAGCCGCTGTTCTATTTGTTTTTGGAGATCTTCTTCCATATTCGTTAATTATTTATTTTCCGGCGGAGGAGGGGGAGGTGGCGGTGCCGGCGGGGTCGGCGGAGCTATGGGTCTTGGGGCTTGAGGAGGATGTGGAGGAACAGGAGCTTGTGCGCGCGGGGTAGTGCCGGGCGCGTTGACCGGCCGATTTGCGGTTACTTCCACTCGCTGTGGCGCTATTCCGCCGCCGGGACCCACTACCCCCGGAGCGCCATGCTTGGGGGCGATGACATTTTTGAGCGAAGAAATATTTTTATTAAACTGGATGTTTTGTTTCTCGAAGTTTTTGTCCAGCTTCTCGCCTACTTTTTCCACCGCGCGTGCAACGACGTTGTCTTTGTCCGCCGATGAAGGGATGCCGCTAAAGATTGCGTCTTTAGTCTTTTGCTCCTTGGTAGTGGCTTCTACATATTTTTTTATAGTATCGGCAGTCCCCGCCATTTGGTTAAACGCCGAGCCACCTCCTCCCGACGCCGCTCCTGTGGTGCCCGGCGCGTTGGCTTGCCGGTTAGTGTTTCCTCCCATGCGCTGTGACGCCACTCCACGGTTGGGGCCGACGCCTCCCGGCGGGGTTCCTTGCGCCCCCGTGGTGGCCCCTGCGGGGGCCGCCGGTACCGCTACCGGGGTCGGAGTTCCGGGAATAACTCCTTTTTTCTTCAGTACACCGAGGATTTGGCCGGCTTTGTTTTTGGAGTCGCGGAGTTTTGACAGCGCCTCGTAGTTGGACTTAGCGGGTATAAACAAGTTAGTCAAACGCGGCGTGGTCATTGTTTGAGCGTATTTGTCCGCGTTGCCGGCTCCCGTCTTTTCCTCCACGGCATCGTTGATGGGCTTCATGAGAGTGTCAAACTCTTTCTTTGCTTCCCGCAGGGCTTTCTTGTCCTCCTCGGACCCTGTCTCATCGGCTTGCTTCTTGGCTATATCGTAAGCTTTTGCTGCCTTGGCAATTTCTTCCTGTACCTCTTTCGTCTGTCCGAAAATAACGCTCTCCCGAGCCTTCTCGATGTTTGCCTTAGACGGCTTCAGTGCCTCCCCTTCCGCCGTCTTGCGCGCCGCGCGGGCCTTGTCGATGTCCGCAAAGGTGTCGCCGCTGCCCTTAGCGAGACTCAAGCCCGCCAATGTCCCGGCTCTTTGTGCTACCTTAGTGTTGCGCGCATCCCACGTGCTCTTACCTAGGCGGCTGGTGCCGCGCCACAGGGTCCGCGCCACCACATTGTCGGCCGCTAGGTTGCGCAGCCGGTTGCTCTCGGAGAGCCGTTGCATCCCCCATCCCGCCGTGCGCCGTAGCCCAAACCCGGCGGTGCCGGCGGCGGCATTACCCATCCAGCTTACGGCCGCGTGCGCCATTCCGCTCCCCTCTTTGACCACCCAGTCGGAGGCTTTGAGCGCCACGTACATCATCGCGATGACGAATCCCATCTCTATGGCGATGGTCCCCAAAGCGTTGAGCGTGCCGGTGTTGGTGCCTTGGGTACCGGTCGTACTAAGCTGGCGGAAGATCCCGTTGACCAGCCCGCCCGTCTGCGAGTTGCCGAGCTGGTTCATAAAGCTGACCAGTATGTAGTACATAAAGAGGAACACCGCCGGGTAGAGGGAAAATTTGACGAGATACTCCTGCCACTGTTTGTAATACGGCTCGGTTTTGGTGAGCGTCCGGGCGACAAATGCCAGCGGTGCAGATATGATGACAAACCATAGCCCCACCACCCGCATCATAAATTTGACGCCCGCCGTCAGAAAGACGACAAACAGGAGCCCGTACATTATCCCGAGCGTTATGTAGATAAAGGACAGCGTGATAACTGTGGTCAAAAATCCGCCCTTGTTGTTGTCATTCCACGTTTTAAACTCCTGGGTGCTATAGAGCTTTTGCACATTGACCGCGTTCATGACCGCAAAACTAAGATCTTTAGTGCCGTTGCCGATGTACGCCGGCTGGCCGTTTTCGCCGGTTACTTGTATGGCGTTGTAAAACTGGAGGCCTAAAATGTTGCCGGTGTCGATGACTACCCGCGTGATAAAGAAGCTAAAGTTGATAAGCAACGCCATGATGATGATGAGCGCGATGCGCCGCATGGTGCCCGCGGACTCGGCCTGGAACATGATTTCAAACGCGGTGTAGATGAGGATAAAAATAAAAAACATATTGGCGAGGTCGCGCACCGTCCCCCACCCGGTGGTCAAAAAGGCGAGTGAGTAGGCGGCGCTGTTAAGCGACAGCTGCACCGTAAGGTCAAAAAAGTACGCGCCGACATAGGCGAGCTGGCTCGGGATGCCGATGGCAAATATGTACACAACGTAGCTGATGCACATCCCCAAACCGTTGCTGCTTAAATTACACCCGGGGTCTGCGGTGTTTGTTGCGGTGCCTGCAGCCACCGCCTGAGCCTGGGTCGCCCCAGAGTTTATGTTTCTTTGCGCCTCGCTGTTAATTGTATTAGAAGTATTAATGACCTGGGCATTGGTGGTTGATTCGCGGCTTGCCATTCCGGATTCATCAAACTGCGCGCGTGTCGGGAGCGGCACCGCAGACACTGCTACCGCCAGCAGCAGTACGGCGATAATTATTTTTTTAGTTGCCGAGGGCATAACATTGTTGGAGGCCGGCGTTTATCTGCTGGGTAGCGGTGCCAAGCCTTGTTTGGAGCGTGGTGCGGTCTTGCTGTGCCAAGGTCAGGTCGGCGGGGAGTACGATAAGGTTGCTGTTTTGCGCCGCAGTGAGCCTGGTTTGTACCGCGGTAACGTCGGCGGTAGAGCCGACGCGCAGGGTCTGGGTCTGCATATCCTGCAGAAGAGCGATGGCGCTGTTGGCAAAGGCGATGTCGGCGTTGAGGGTCGCCACATCGCCCTCGAGCGTGGTGATGTTGGCGCTGGCCGCCGCCGCGTTTTGCGTCGCTTGTGCCCGCTGCGCCGCGGTAAGCGCCGGCGAGCTGGAGGCGGACTCCCAGCAGTTTTGCAAAGAGAGGTACTGCTGTTGCAACGTCTGTATGTCGCGCGCGCTCGCCTGCTTTACCGTGCCGTACTGCTGGGCCACCTGCACGACGTTTTGCAGGTTGGTGAGCAGTGCGTTGCCTTGTGTTTGTGCCGCCTGCTGGTCGGGGGTCAGATAGTTGCCCGCGTAGCCGTTGGTGCCGCTAAGGTCCGAGAGTCCGTTCTGCAGCATCTTGGTCATCAGCTGGGTGATGAGCGCGCTTATTATTTCGTCGAAGTTCTTGGCCATGTTGAGCGAGTCCACACTCGACTTGTTGGTGATGTTGAGCGTCTCGGCGATGGTCGAGCCCGGCGTGGCTATCTTGGTGGTGCATCCGGTTCTGTTTCCTTGGGAGTCCAACGGGCCGGTGCACTCCTCTTTTTTAAACGAGAGGAACCCTCTGCCGTTGATAAGGTCGGTGTTGCTGTTGCGGAGCGCGTTGGTTTGCGCGTTAGAGAGGCTGATTTGCCCGTACATGTAGGCGCCGTAGGGGTTGTTGGTGGGCATGGTATTGAGCGATATCAGCCCCTTCCAGCCGCCGGCGGCAAAGTTCCCCCCCGTAAACTTTGTCAGGTTGCTCATAACGGAGGTAAAGGTGCAGGACTGCGCGTTGCGCTGGGCGTAACTGCGCGCGATGGCAAGCCGTATCTGCGCCTGGAAGGGCGAGCAGAGGAAGGAGAGAGAGGAACCGCGGATAAACTCGCCCGCCGCCTGGTTGGCCACGTTGTTAAAGAACTGGTTGTAGTTTTGCACGAACGCCGGCTTGCCGTTAAAGCCGGAGTTTATCCAGTTGACCACGCTCGCGGTGATTTGCTGGAGGATGACCTTGGCCCACACGCGGGTCATGCAGCTTAGGAAGTTGTCCCGCACGGTATCCCCCGTTTTAATGGTGTTGCTGATGAAGTCGTTAACCGGGACCGTCACCGCCACAGCCGCGGCTTGGCCGGGGAGCGATATTAAAGTGCCGGGCAGGAGCCCTGCGGTGCAAGTAACCGCTCCGGCGATGCCCGCCGCCGCAAAGAGCCCCGCATTCAGCGAGTTGTCGGAGGTGTTGGGCGCGGGTGGCGTCCCAAAGAGGGCGACCTGTCCGCCTATCTGGCCGTTGTTAAGGTCGTTGATGCCGGAGGGTACAAAGGTGGAGAGGTTGGCGTTGCCACTGCCGAGCCAATTGACGTCCGCCACTGTGGAGGTGCCGGTCGTGTAGCCAAGGCCGGTGGAGCTTGCGCTAAGGATGATGTTTCTTGGCGTGTACGTGCCGCCGCCAATGGGGCCGGTGCCGGTGCCGGCGGGCAGTTGGGCATTAAGCGCCGCCGCGGTCGGCGCGTCGACGTAGCCGCTGGCCCGCAGCCCTATGCTGCTTTGGTATGCCATCAGTGCCTGTTGCGTCGTTGCGTCAAAGGTCCCCCGTTGCGAGCCGATAGGCTGGGCCATAAACCCCCGCGCCGCAAGCATGTCCTGCAGTGTACCCACGTGGGTGCCGGTGGCCCCGAGGCCGAAGTTTTCCGGTATTGTTTGGCCGGCGATGTTCCCTCCCGCCTCCTCCTCTTGCACTGCCTGCCCCTTGTTGGCGCCCTCGCCGAAGGTTCCGCCCGGAGCGGCGGCGGGCGTGCCGCTAAAGAACCACATCCACAGGAGCGCCAAGAGCGCCGCAAACGCGAGCGCCCCGAGTATGATGAAAATAATTCTCTTGTTCATTGCAGTGCAGGCACATAGACGCTCCAGGCGCTGCCCGGCTCGTCTTTACTAAAAAGTATACCGTCCTTTGCGAGCGTCTGGGCGACGTTTGTGAATAGGCGCGACTGCTCGTCCATATAAAACTTAAAGTTCTGCAGTCCGGCGAGCGCGCGCAAAGGGTCGCTCCCCAGTGTGGCGAGGTCCGGATAGGTGCCTGCTATCGCCGCAAAAGTGTTTGCTATTTTTAACGCCAGCGGCGCGAGCGTCGGCGGGACGTCGAGCGCCACGATGTCCTCCGCGATGGCGGCGTACGCCGCGCCGATGGACTTCAGCGGGAGCAGTTTGGTCTTGTCGTTGTTGTCGGTCGCCTGGCCGAGCGCCACGTAGGTGTCGTTTACGTTTGCCGCCGGGTGGGAGGTAACGGCGGCCATGACCCCGTTGGCCCACCGGCGGATAGCGTCGCTGTTTTGAGCCCCCAAGGACAGATCCGACGTTTTATAGGCGGGCCCGTTGTTTAGTTGCAGTTGGGCCGCCGCCTCGGCAATAAGCCGGTCTTGGGTGGGCAGATCGCTGCCGAGCCCCTGCGCCTCCGCGTCCGAAACGCTGATAAACAGCGTGCGCGCG
>Ga0209542_10019460_pt1 | contig 10863 bp, 9 predicted proteins | sample RifCSPhighO2_01_FD_184028 | JGI IMG/M metagenome (GOLD analysis project Ga0209542, IMG submission 184028) | Soil microbial communities from Rifle, Colorado - Rifle CSP2_plank highO2_0.1 (SPAdes) (version 2) | ecosystem: Environmental > Terrestrial > Deep subsurface > Rock core/Sediment ...
CGAAACTCTTTTCTCGGCAGGGCTTTTGCGGAACACGGGTATTTTTTTGCTAAAAAATCCCTATGCTCGCCCGTCGGCTTGCGCAATGTTCCGCAAAAGCCCTGCCTTCGACGAGTTTCGTAATTCATGATTATTAAAAATTAAAATCAGATGGGTATTATTACTATTGCGCGGGTTAGATAAGTTTCGCCATAGGTTATGAATTAATCAGAAACCTGGATTTCGCTTTATTTGTCATCACAAATGAGGATGAACGCTTCTTGTTCAACTGAGACCGTCTTGACTCTTTGGCGTTAAAGTGATTTTGGCCAGGTTTTCTTGCCACGATCTTACCGTTTTTTGTAACTTTGAGCCGTTTGATATACGATTTGTTTGTTTTCATGCGGTTGGAATTATGCGAAGATGGCGCTGGAATAGCGAAATACGTTTTTATTCTCCATAGGACTTAGACGTGTTAGTTTATTCGAATCATTCCTCAGTCTGTCATTCCCGCGAATGCGGGAATCCAGGGTCTTATCTGCACACTCTGGATTCCCGCATTCGCGGGAATGACATCAAACGCTTCATTCCTATTTAATTGATAATTAGATTCTGAACAGGCTCTTAGACTTTTTCTATTATGGTTGTGATTCCCTTTGGGCTTTTTTTGGGAGAATCCGCTATTTTGTATTCTTCGGTTATAAGTTTTAAAATTCTTTCAAGTCTCTGTTTAAGAAATTGAAAATCCATATACTTAGTCCTTCCTATCAAAAATAGTTCAATTTTGATGCGATGCCCTTCTTTGAGCCATTCTGACGCTTTTTTGGCTTTAAGTTCCAGGTCGTGCTCTCCCGTACCTATCTTGACCTGTATTGTCTTGGTTTCCACGCTATGCGACTTGGCTTTTGCCGCTTTCATCCTTTTCTTTTCCGCGTACTGAAATTTACCATAATCCATTATTTTTGCAACCGGCGGCTTGGCGTTGGGAGAAATTTCTATAAGATCCTGGCCATTTTCATTGGCCGCCTTTAACGCTTCGCTTAAAGTCAGGATGCCGAGATTTTCTCCTTCGCTACCTATGACTCGAAGCTCCGGAGATCGGATTTGGTGATTTATTCTGATTTGATTCGTCAATTGTTTCTGCTGATTTATTTTATAATTTTATACGGATATTTGGATTGTTCCTTACTTGATTCCCTTTGTATGTTTTAAAAGTGGCACCGCAGGGCGTTCCCCTCTGCCCCTCTTTAGAGGGGAAGTCCTCGTTCTTACGAGGGATGGGGTGTCTTCTCTCTTCTTCCTTTTCTCCTTTTTGAATTTACAATTTTTTCGGATTTCGTGCTTCGTGCTTATATAAGGATGGGGTATTCCCCATTCGTATCTATCCCCGACGCTTCGGTCGGGGCTCCGACCGAAGCGTCGGAGTCGTTAAGTGCTATCTACTATAACATAGCTGACAAGATATTTCAACTAATTTTTGTGCAGTTGTTCACAAGCTGAGTGAGGACTTGGAGGCGGAGTTTACGGCCGCCTCCTTGAACCATTGAAGAAGTGATTGCACATCTTTTTCTCTGTCTTTGGATCCCAATACGATAAAAGCCACATTATATTTATCGTTTCCAACTTGAAGTTTGAATACCGAAAGCATTGTCTCGTTGGCGGCTTGGGTATAGCCGGTTTTACCGCCGACAAAGTCAGAGTCGTCGCTGAATATGTTGAAATTAGTGAACCGGTGCTCGTGCTGGGGGGTCAGCAACTCTTTTTCAGGCAGGCGTGTAATGGCGAGAATGAATGATTTTTTATTATTAAGGTATTTTGCCATAAGGTACAGGTCATAACCAGTTGATGTATTTCCGCTTGAAATGCCGGACGAGTCGGTAAAAGTCGTATCGGTCATTCCGAGCGCCTCTGCTTTTTTGTTCATCAGCGAGATGAATCCGGTTTCCCCATAGTAGTAGGAGTACGCCTTGGCCGCGTCGTTGGAAGATTCCATAAGCAGAGGGTATAGCAGATCATTTGCTGTTATTTCTTCTCCCTTCTGCAAATGACCGCTGTCCCCATGCGTCTCCAATATATAATCGTTGATGGTTATCACTCTATCAAACATGATCGCTTCGTTTGCCACTATGGCCGTCATGAGTTTTGTGATTGACGCTATGGGGTAAACATTTTTCATGTTTTTTTCCAAAAAAACTTCTCCGGTGTTAATGTCCGCGATTATGAAGGCGTCGGATGTCAGATGGGGAAGCGGTATGTCTTTAATTCTTATATCCTCGCGTTTGGGATTGCTGTCGTCTTCGGAGCTTTCGTGAACGAAAATAGGGGTGCCATTTTCCACGAACTCAAACACTTTTCTCGCGTCTTCAACATCCAGCCGTATGCATCCGCCTGAATAACCGGGGGCTACGGGGGTTCCGTCGGGATAGTATGGCCATCCGTGGATAAAAAAGTTACCGTAAAATTGCATGCTGTAGGGCATGTACACTTTGCCGACCGAAGAGAAATGAGTGCGGATTTTACTCAGTATTTTATAATCACCGCTCGGTGTTTCCCAAAAAGATCCCGGCTTGCCCTTGGATAATATCGGAAAAGTCTCTTTTATGCCGCCGTCTTCAAAAAGGATAAGCTTCATGCTATCCAGGTCGGCCGCGACAAATTTACCCAGTGTGGGAATGTGGTTTTCAATCGTATCAATGGCTATGGTTTTCTGCGGCGTAAAAATTTCTTTCTCTGGCGTTGCCTTGTCTCCAAGGACAGAAGATGATGATTTCACTTGCGTTGCATCTAACTCAACCATTGGCGATTTTACCTCTTCGCCGGCGGCTTTTGAAATAGTTTTACTCATGTAAAAACTGATTGAAACCATGCATAAAAAAAAGAGCATGCTCGCCCAAAAAACAATCTCAACCCCGCTTCTTTTCCTGTCGTTATTTTGCGTTCTCATCAATGCGAATAATGATACACGACAATTGGCTATAATGGGAGGAACTATCGCGCTCCAATACATAAAACACGCCAGACGGGTGGCGTGTTTAAAAATCAGAATATCTATAGATGTGGGCCCTTCGCTACTGCTCAGGGTCCTACAAAAATATAGTCACTCGCTTCGCTCGTTCATTATTTTTGTGGACATCGACCAAAATACTTGGAACCGCTTACAACATTATGTGATGGAGTGGAATCCAGCAGTTGAAGAAGCAAAAACCCGCGACCATATTTCAGATCGCGGGGAAAGTTTGTGAAAGTTTCGAGCTTTCGCTCCGGTTTCTTTCAACCGAATGGAGTTACCATTATTTTTTGACCGTGGCCTGGACGTACTCCGTATCGGCGGCTTTCACAGTCACCCCGTATGCCAGTTCGACCACATGGTCGTTCTGGTCAGCGAACCGTCGCTGAACGGGGAACCGGAGTTCGATACGAATTAATCCCTCGCCAGCCGGTTGGACCCACAGATGTGCCTTGTCGAAGTGAAACTCCGGCGAAAGCGTAAATGGGACACACCAGCGACCGAGGAATTGGCCGAACGGACTCAGTGGGTCAAACCCGAAGGCCAGGTAGAGGGTGCCGTCCTTATCCGGGATGATTGAAATTTCAGGTCCACTGGCGACCCGGAATCCATCCATGTGGATACGGTTCTTGTGTTCGGCTTTCAAACCGGACAAGTAACCGTACTTCTCGGCCAGTTGGTCACCCAAAGTCTTGGCCTGTTCATCAGTCAGTTTCGTTGCGGTAGCGTTCATGTTCTTTTCCTTTCAGTTTGTTGAGGTTAAAAGTGACTCTAAAAGCGCAATTTCTGTGCCCTTGGAGTCACTCTCAACCACTTTCTCAATGAGCCTGTAACTGTTACTAGTATAGCATTATACTTCATACTTGTCAAGCAAGCAAAAGAAGCATGGAGTGTTGCACTTACTTGTTGAACTCACGAAGGTGAATTTGCACGCTAAACACACTACACCAAATGTCTTCTGGTAAATGCAAAACCAGACCCATGTTTCAAATATTTTTCAAATTGTAACGCCTTTTTCTTCTCGGAAAAGCAACAATACCAGACTAACTTTGTAGGCAATCGATTAGAAGTTGTCTTTACCGATCCTGACAAATGACTTTTCAAACGAGATTTCAAATATTGAGATGAACCAACGTACAAGGAATTATCTTTCTGACTTTTTAGTATATAGACAAAGTAAGACATTGCGATCATTGTATAGAAAATGCCCTGCTCCGCTCCTAATCGGAGCTACGCAGGACACTGCTTCGCGTTATTTCATGAAGCAAAATGATTTCTATAAAACAGCAGTGCAGTGCTTGCACTGCGTAGCTCGCGACTAGCGAGCGAAGCAGTGGAGATGGGCGGAATCGAACCGCCGTGCAATTGAATCTCGCGCGCACTTCTACAAAGTTTAGTTTGCTTTCTTTCGCGTGAGCGAATTTAAATCACATGGCTATAAACAAACCAAATACCCTGTGATCGGTCCTCAGTTAATTTCAAAATCACATCAAGGCCCTGTGATTTCTATTCCGAAATTATAACACCTACTGCCCGCGTCTCGGACGTTCGCGGGTAAGGCGCCGCTTAGGCCGAAGCGTAAGCGAAAGCAAAGTCGTTTGCTCCAAAATATGGAGAAGCGACGGATTTTGCTTTTGCGACTAAGTTATTTACACTTAGTGTTTCTGTCAGATTAAAGAGTTAACAGTGCTCTACTTTGCGTATGCGCGAGGAGCTCAACTGTCTATGCCGGAGCATCCCCATTTTTTTTCAAGGTCCTTCTCATTTCACGTTCCGTGTCTCTCTTTTTCAAATCTTCCCGTTTGTCGTAAAGTTTCTTACCTCTTACGACGGCCAAACGTACCTTAATCTTACGCTCTTTATTATACATCAAAAGAGGAATTATTGTCAAACCCTTCTTTTTCTCATATCCCGCTAGTATCGCCATTTCCTTTTTCGTGACGAGAAGGCGTCTATTCCTCCTTGGCTCATAATCTTTCGGAGTGTTTTTTTCCTGATAGGGAGAGATTAACGCGTTTAGAAGGAACGTCTCGCCGCCTCGCACTGTCACGTGCGATCCGATCAGTGATCCTTGTCCCTCTCTAAGCGATTTGACCTCCAAGCCACGGAGCTCTATTCCGGCGTCAAATTCGTGTATTGTCTCGTAATTAAAGCGGGCTTTTTTGTTGTCTAAAATGACTTGCATGCAGAAATCATAGCAGAATAGCGAGAAAAAGTAATGGATTCAGCCGCTGATTTTTTACGGTTCAGCGTGACGTGATATACTGTACTACGAGAGCAAGAGGTGTAAGTGGCTGCGGTTCATAGTAGATACCGCTTAACGACTCCGACGCTTCGGTCGGGGCTCCGACCGAAGCGTCGGGGATAGATACGAATGGGGAACACCCCATCCTTATATAAGCACGAAGCACCAAATAACAAATTACAAAAAATTGTAAATTCAAAAAGGAGAAAAGGAAGAAGAGAGAAGACACCCCATCCCTCGTACCCCTACGCTCGAAGCGAGCTTCGGCGGCACACAGTAAGAACGAGGACTTCCCCTCTAAAGAGGGGCAGAGGGGAACGTCCTGCGGTGCCGCTATTAAATTTAACGATCCCTTTCCTTGCACTTTTTAGAAATTAATGTTGAATACATTAAATAACGGATAATATCACAGTATGTTAAATATGCTTGAGAAAAAAAATCAGCCGAAAGAGCCAAAGAAGAAAAGGCCGGAAGGTCAGGGACCAATCATGCCTTTGCCGCCAAAGAACAGTCTTTTTGGAAATATCACCACTGCCATACTTATACTTCTGGCGATTGTTTTCGCCACTTCGCTATTTCGCGATTTGACCACCGAAAGCACCGTCATACCTATTTCAGAATTGGCGAGGGATATAAATGAAGAAAAAGTTCAAAAAATAACAATAGAAGGTGATGTTTTGGATGTGGGGTATAAAGATGGCACGGTAAAGGAAAGCAAAAAAGAGGTTAATACTCCTCTTACGGACACGCTTGTAAATTACGGAGTTACATCCGCGGTTTTGGGCACGGTAGAGACAGAAGTTAAGTCTCCGTCAGGGATTGGCTATTGGATACTGAGTCTTGCCCCGTTCGTTTTGCCGATACTGATAATAGTTTTCATAATTTGGTTTTTATCACGGCAAGTAAAAGGCGCGGGTATGCAAGCCATGAGCTTCGGCCAATCTAAGGCCAGATTGATTTCGCCCCATGATAAAAAACAGAGGGTGACGTTCAAAGATATTGCCGGGGCCAAAGAGGCCAAAGAGGAACTTTCCGAGATTGTGGATTTTTTGAAGAATCCAAAAAAATTCCTGGATATAGGCGCCAAAATACCGAAAGGAGTGCTTCTCATGGGAGCTTCCGGTGTGGGAAAAACACTGTTGGCTCGGGCTGTGGCGGGCGAGTCAAATGTTGCATTCTTTTCAATATCCGGGTCCGAATTCGTTGAAATGTTCGTCGGTGTTGGAGCGGCGCGCACGAGAGACCTGTTTCAAATGGCAAAAAAGACGGCTCCCGCTATAATATTTATTGACGAAATTGACGCAGTGGGCAGAGTGAGAGGTACGGGTGTGGGAGGAGGAAACGACGAGAGAGAACAAACATTGAACCAAATACTCGTGGAGATGGATGGATTTGAGCCGCACGAGAAAGTAATAGTGATGGCGGCCACCAACAGGCCGGATGTCTTGGATCCAGCGTTGGTGCGCCCCGGACGTTTTGACAGGAGGGTGACAATTGATCTTCCCGACAGAAATGATCGCGAGGAGATTCTTAAGATTCACGCGAGGATGAAACCGTTCGCCGAGGATGTCAATCTGGAAGTCGTGGCCGAAAGAACCCCGGGTTTTTCGGGCGCGGATCTTTATTCGCTTATGAATGAGGCGGCCATATTGGCGGCAAGGGAAAACAGAAAGAAAGTGTCGCAGTATGATCTGATTCGCGCGATAGAAAAAGTGATGCTCGGTCCTGAAAGGCGAAGTCATCTACTGACAAAAAAAGAAAAAGAAATTACCGCCTATCATGAGGCGGGTCACGCGCTCATGGCATCAGTATTGCCGTTTGCCGATCCTGTCCATAAGATTTCCATTATTGCTCGAGGTAGAGCGGGAGGATATACTCTCAAACTTCCGCTGGAAGACAGGAAACTTCAGTCCAAAAAGGAATTTTTGGACGATATAGCGGTGTCGCTTGGTGGGTATGTCACGGAAAGAATGGTCTTTGGAGACTTAAGCACCGGTCCCTCAAACGATCTCCAGGTTTCCACAGCTTTAGCCAGAAACATGATAACCAAATACGGTATGTCTGACAAAATAGGGCCCGTGGCTCTGGAGGGAGAAGGAGGTAGAGTTCTCTTTGGAAGGGGAGTGGAGGAGAGAGAGTATTCCGAGCGGGTAAGCGCGGATATTGACAGTGAGGTATCAAGAGTAATGAATGAAGCTATGGATAAGGCGGAGCACATATTGAAAGAAAATAAAAAAGCTCTGGACGCGATTGCCGCTCGGCTCATTGAGGTGGAGACTATAGAAAGGGAAGAATATGAGAAGATCATTATCGCTCATGGAATAATTCCGAAAAAGAAGCAGGACATTGAGCATCAGGTCTAACGTCTATAGGACTTACGCGTCTATTGTCATTCCCGCCTTCGCGGGAATGACAATAGAGAATGGTTTGGAAAAAGCCAGTATGCGTAAGTTCTAGTCTATCTGAGAGATTTCCAAATTGAGTCAAAAATTAAACGTTCCGTCTTGTATATACCCGCGTCTTCTATTATCAGGCCGTGAGGGATATCATTATCTCCTATTGATATCATCGCGACCTTGCTTTTATATATGAGCGTGTAAGTAGGCGCGCCTTTCTTTCTCATGAGCCATTTTCTCTCGTCCATACCCTGCAAACGGCCACCCGATCCCAATGCTATGGTGCGGACAAAGATTTTTCTCTTTATTCTTTCCTTCGTAAATTCCGGATATGATTCCTTGTGATATAAATATGGCCGTATTGTGGAAGACGAATAGGCGGCGTATTCCTTGTCTTTGATTTTTTCAACCGAATCCAAAACATCTTCAAGTATCGTTCTAACTCCCGAAAAGTTTTCGTAAAATTTAATGACAGGCCGATTGGAGGCGATTGTTGAGTTAGAGAAAAGCTTCGGTATGACGCTTTTTAATGTATTTTCAACTTCATTAATCTCCATTTTTCTCCTGGAGCAGAGCTTATTCAGCACTTTGGGGTCTTCCGCCAGAAAATGCTGGTGTTTGCCATGATGGTAATATGACACAAGTCCCATCTGCTGCAACTTTTTCAGCAAGTCGTAAGTTGTCCCACGATTAATGTCAGCTTTTTCGGCGATTTTTCTTATAGCTGTCGGTCCGGTTTCCAAGAGAGTCATGTAGAGTGTCGCTTCCTTGTCTGTAAGGCCGAGCCTATTAAGCGTTAGCGTTATATCGTTCATAGTGTAATTATACTTGTCAATAGAAATTTGACAAATCAAGGAATACTCATGATAAGTCATTAAGCACAGCAATTTTGTCAATTTTAAATTGACAAACTATCATTGTCACCGATAGAATAGACAAAGAAATGAACATTATGAAAACGAAGCATAAAGTGGTGGTGGGATTTTCCGTGAATCCCGAGTTTGAAATTAACGTTGGCGGTGACGCAAAGGAACCAAAGAAAACTTTGCGCAGGTTCAGCGGTAGACTGAGCGGATCATCCGGCAACGTGGCGATCGCTCTCCAGACGCTGGGAGTAAGCCCGCGGCTCCTGGGTTTAGTAGGAGTAAGCCCCGTGCATGAAAATTCTTGGGAGGGTAAATTTTTTGATGAGCTGGTCAGATCAAGCGGGTTTAGTTTCTGGGGAATTCCGGCTCTTCAAAGGACAAATATCGCCGCTATTCCCGTTGTTAACGAGAAGAACGGCGAGGTTTGGGGCAGACGGAACGGAGTTCTTCGTCATGCTATCCGGCCAGCGCTACGCATGCTTGAGAGTTTTGGCTCAAACAAACAAGCGTTTGCTGTGGTCACCAGTTTGCGGGGCGGGGAATTACCGTTCGCGACCTCACTTCTTGCGGCAACGCAAGAGGGATATCGCGTTTTGAATGCCAAAGACACGCTATGCCGGCGGCCGGGTTTTGTCCGGCTCCTCCGGATAGTTGATGTGGTAGTTCTCAATCGGCAGGAATTCGCCGCCACGAACATGTCGTATGACGCTATTCACCGTCGAGGGCCGAAAATTGTCGTGGTTACCCATGACAAAGATGGCGGGTATTGTTCTTTTTGCGGCAAGATCTTTTCTTTTGCCCCTCATTCTTTCAAGGGAGGGGTGTTTGAAACGGGCGCCGGTGATTGGTTTCTCGGGGCTTTGGTCGCGGAGCTGATAAGGCATGAGGAAAACGCCGCTTCATGCTCTATGAATCAGTTCAGAGACATTATTGATTTTTCCGCCAAGGTGGCGGGAAAGAAAATCACTATGTCCGGTGGGTCAAACGGACCTACCCGAGTACAATTGAGACAGCCGGCATAATAATCTGCCGGCTTTTTTTTTTGCGCGAAATAGGGATTTGCACTGAAGTATGTGTTTTGGCTCATTCAAACCATCCCCATCTGTTAGTCCAGCGCTCTCTGTCATTCCCGCTTTCGCGGGAATGACATCAAACGCACAAAACTTATTAAATCATCTTGGGTAGTTCAGAGATATCTGTGATTGTTGGAATATGCTCATGCTCTATGAACCGATCATGAGCTGTTTTCGGCCCTTTTACATATATTATTTTAAAATCGGGGAATTTTTTTAGAATAGTTTCAATTTCATCGGCGTGGTCATCAATAAAATACGTAACGCCTTTGAACGCAACATCTCTGAGCGCTTCCTCTTTTTTCTCATCGCAGACATAAATATGTTTGCCGAAAAATTTTTCTATGCCGGACTGGCGTATTTTGAATCTCTGGTAATAATCTATTCCTTTGGTCAGAATCATGAGTACATATCCTTTTTTCTTTAATATGGTAAGGGTCTCTTTCACCGGACCTTTGAGATAAGAAGACAAGTCATTTTTTAAAAACGCGCTGATATCCTCCTTTGAAATTTTGTATCTCAGTTTCTCCGACTCCTCGCATAGTTTCAAGAAATCGGGATTATCCTTTGAATCCGCTCTTTGTTTCCTGATAATATCATCGTAGATCTTTTCCGGTATCGTCCTATCAGTAAAAAATTGATTCATTGAAGAGCTGAAAGCCGTTGTATTGAAAAGAGTGTGATCAAAGTCAAATATTAATGTTTTTGCCGTTATATTCTTTATCATGATATGTATGAGACAAAGCTAACGAAGCCCATGAAGCCACTGAAGCTTCTCCTTGTATTTTAGCACCGAATCATATTTTGTAACTGATAAAAAATAAGGTATATTGTTGGTGTGGTTGGGTCGCAAATGGTTGCCAGCGCGCGTAGCTGTTTTGGTAAATATCGCTGACCTATGCGCGCCAAAGTAAAATGGGGGTTAAGGTTAGTTTTATGCGCGCGTAGCTCAGCCCCGACGATCTAATCGGATTAGATGTCGGGGAGCCGACCTGTCGGACAGCGTCGGCTTTGGTAGGTCATATTGTAGTTATGCGCGAAAAATTGATATAAAATTTAATATGCGCGCGTAGCTCAGTTGGTAGAGCGCCGAGCTTATACCTCGGTGGCCGTAGGTTCGAGTCCTACCGCGCGCACTAGAAATATTAACCTTTGCGCGAACCCACTTCGCACGCGCTGACCTTCTAGACCCACTCTGCTAAAATTTGGATATCACCTCGTCAGTGATATTTACAAACCAATCATACAAAATTGTATGACATATTATTTAGGTGTGGATCTCCACAAGAAAACTCAA
>Ga0209542_10019461_pt1 | contig 10863 bp, 8 predicted proteins | sample RifCSPhighO2_01_FD_184028 | JGI IMG/M metagenome (GOLD analysis project Ga0209542, IMG submission 184028) | Soil microbial communities from Rifle, Colorado - Rifle CSP2_plank highO2_0.1 (SPAdes) (version 2) | ecosystem: Environmental > Terrestrial > Deep subsurface > Rock core/Sediment ...
CATCCTTATGAACAGCGATATATTGACCATCGGCGTTCATAAGGATGGTTGCTCCCGCTTCACGAATAGTTGATCTCAAGTATTTCTGAACTTCTTCAACCTTAACCAAAGGAGGGTGTTCTAAGATTTCATGACGAATTCCTAATTTTTTCAACTGTTCACTATATTCGAGAACTTTTTTATCTTCCATAGCAACAAGTTTATCAAATTTTAACTACTTATAATAATAATCAACTAATCCTTCCGCTAAGATTTCGTCGGAATTTAACATTTTGTCGCCTAAAGCCTCGTAATTTATTGCCATTGGTAATTCGGTACATCCTAAGATTACTGCTTCTGCTCCTGCATTAAACATTCTGTTTATTAAATTTACATAATCGTGTCTTTTTTCGTGCTCTTTTTTTCCAGCTAAAACACTGCGAATCATATGGTCAAGAATTTTTAGTTCGTTAATTTCTGGCACGAGAGTTTCTATTTGGTATTTTTGCAGCTCTTTTTCATAAATCCCAGATTCTATCAACACAGGTGATCCCAAAAGAGCAACTTTCATAAATTTATTTTCGTTGCATTTTTTAGCAACAAGTTCGATTGTAGAAATAAATTTAATTTGAGTAGTTTTAGCTAATTCTTCTTGCAAGATATGAACAGTATTGCTACCTATTATTAAAGCGGTAACTCCACAACTAGTTAAAAGCTTAACGCTTTCTTTTAACATGATTAATGCCGGTTTTACATTTTCCTTATTAGAAATAAAATCGGGAATTGGAATAGAGTGAATCACCATTTCTGGGTAGTCATCGTTATTCTTGGCCCCATATTTTTTTTGGGAGAGAGTAATGATTTTCTTGTAAATATAATTAGTCGACTGCGGCCCGACTCCTCCGATTAAACCGATTTTTTTCTGATTTTTCATAAATAAAATTTAAATAATAAAAAAATCCTCTGCTTTGAAACAGAGGATTAAGTACTAAAAATAAACTCTGCTTCACCAGATGTAATTTGTCCACCAATTTTTAGATCCTGAAATCCTTTCGACAAGCTCAGGATCCTGAGTATATCGAAGGACAAGTTCAGGATGACAAAGGGTAATCATACTGTTTTAAATCTCCCGAACTTTAATTCTCGCGAACCGCGCGTAACTGTTGCGATTCCAACTTTCAAAACTTTAGAAATTTCTTGTTGAGGAATGCCTTTTTTTAACATTTGGACAATTTTAAGTCGAGTAGAGAGCTGGTCGATCTCTTTTGGTGTCAATATCGCATAGAGAAAATCTCTCATTTCGTCTTTAGATTTAATTTTTAAAAAGGCTTCACTGAGTTCATTGAACCAATATGGATTTTTCATTCTGTACTAGTATACTAGTATGATAGTAATTTGTCAAGGGGTAAACAAAAAATTATAAAATTCGTGCGTACGTACCCTGAGGGAGTAATTGCTATAGGTATTTACTATCTAATATAAAAGTTACCGGGCCATCGTTGTAGATCTCAACTTGCATATAAGCTGCGAATTTACCTGTTTTAGTAGGAATTCCTTTCTTTTCTAGCTGGCGTGCAAAAAGTATATAAAGTTTTTCTGCTTCTTTTGGCTCTTTGGCATCAATAAATGAAGGTCGCCTTCCGCCTTTCACATTTGAGCAAAGTGTAAATTGGGATACTAGCAAGATCTCGTCTTTAGTATCAAGAATTGATTTATTCATTTTCCCCTGTTCGTCTGACATGATTCGCAAATTACAAATTTTGTCAACCAATTTTTCCGCCTCTTTTTCAGTATCGTCTTTAAAAATGCCCAAAAGAATGACATAGCCATTATTAATTGCAGAATATTGCTGTTTGTTTATCGAAACTGAGGCTTTTGTGACTCGTTGGATTAGTGCAATCATAAATTTTTACACCTTTATACCCTCAGGAAGCCAAACGCGCACCCTGAGGGTATGTTTGCTAAAATTAGGGTGTCGGTGTAGGTGATGTCGTTGGGACAGGATAATCCGGTGTACAGTCTAGACAAAAAGAGGAAAATCTATCTTTGATTATATTCTTTTCTTTCATTTCGTGAGCAGGATCGTCAACCGTCGTCATTTTACCCGTATCTCTATTTACCGGAACGACTGTTTTTTCAATCTTAACTTCATCCGAGATATTTTCTGTGCCTTTGATGAAATATTCAAAGCGAGCCTTACAGCTTTCAGTACCGTCTGGGTTTTTACTCATTATATTACCGGTTTCCCAACAAACCTGTCTTCCCACGACGTCCTGCGGTCTTACAGGCCAAAGATCAGTTTGATTTTTCAATACAAAAGTCATAACTTTATTCCAGATAGGCGCGGCACCAGTAATACCAGAAGTAAGATAAGGATGCATTGGGGTATTATCATTATTACCAACCCAGACTGCCGCCAGGAAGTTAGGAGTGTATCCAATAGTCCAGTTATCTTTTTTATCGTTTGTAGTCCCGGTTTTAACTGACACAGCCTTATTGGTTATAACAAGAAAAGAGGAAGAACCGAAAGCGGCAGATCTAGCATTGTTATCTAAAAGGATGTGAGAGATAAGAAAGGCAGTTTCCGGACTGATGGCTCGGTTGCCTTGGATGGCAAAAAAATTTGGACTGGAAAGAGGTTTTTTTATCTCTTTGATAAAATTCGGGTCTTTATATTTATATAAAATCTCTCCCTTTTTATTTTTTACCTCGAGGATTGCATTTAATTTTTTGGGTATGCCCCGGTTGGCAAAGGCCGAAAAAGCCTGGGCAAATTCGGTCATTTTCACTTCACCGCCTCCTAAAGTAAGCGACAATCCATAATTTTTAGAATCTTTGAAGGTAGTGATTGCAAAAGCTGACGAAGAAGCCACAAAATTTTCAACCCCATTTACGGCTAACATCTTCACTGCTGGTATGTTATATGAGTTACCTAGCGCAAAACGAAGCTGGGTAATTCCGTGAAATAGACCATCATAATTTCTGGGGCAATATTTAGTCGGTTGCCCAGCTGCAAAAAAACAGGTTGGGATATCTAAAAAAACGCTGGCAGGAGTTACGATTTTTGTCTCCAGCCCGATTGCATAGTTTAGTGGTTTAATTGCTGATCCAGGCTGTCTTGAAGCAGTTGTAACATTAAAAGCTCCAGAGGGAGAGGCGAAATAATCCAAAGATCCAACCATGCTAAGAATTTCTCCGGTTGGGGGTCTGGTCACTAAGATCGCGCCATTTGAGACTTTGAGGTTTTTAAGTTTTTCCAATTCTTCTTTTAACACCTTTTCTGCTTCTTGTTGAAGATCAAGATCAAGAGTAGTTGTTACACGAAGGCCACCTTCTTCAACTTGTTTGATTCCATATAGATTTTCCAGTTGGGATTTAACATAAAAGGTGAAATGGGGAGCCTTAATTTTTTGCTTAATCGGTTTGGTTGAAAGTTTTTCCTGAGCAAGTTTGTCATAGGTTTCTTTATTTATATATTTTTCTTTATACATAGCTTTCAAGACTTCATTGCGGCGGATTTTGGAAAGATTGGGATTAAGATAGGGAGAATAACGGGAAGGAGCCTGTGGAAGGCCGGCTAAAAAAGCAGCTTCATTTAAAGTTAGTTTTTTTGCTTCTTTGCCAAAATAGGTTTGAGCTGCCTCCTCGACTCCATAGGCGGATCCTCCGTAGGGAACTTGATTCATATAAAGCTCAAGAATCTCGTCTTTACTAAACATACTTTCTGTCCAAAAGGCTAAAACAATCTCTCTTAACTTTCTTCGTATAGTTCGCTCAGGTGTGAGCAGAGCGCTTTTTACTAATTGCTGAGTAATGGTTGAACCTCCTTGGAGTCTTCGCTTCAAAAGAGTGTCTTTGGTAGCGCGAAGGATTCCACCCACAAAGGAGATCCCGCCATGTTTATAAAAATCTTTATCTTCTATAGCTATGGTGGACTGCATTACGTATTGAGGAAGATCTTTAATCTTGACTGGTGTCCTTTTCTGGTCTTTATAGATCTCATAAAGCAGTTTACCATTGCGGTCGAGGATGTGAGAAGACAGGGGAATTGTTTTATAATCTTTTAGGCTTAACGGAGAGGGAAGTTGATAAAAAATATAAAAATAGATGGCAGAAATTACAGTAAACAACGAGATAACAATTGAAGAAATGTAAATTTTTTTTCGGTGTCTTGAAAAGTCAAATCTAAACTTAATTTTTTTCTTACTTTCGCTAACCTTTTTTTTCATATGAATTTTCTTTATTAGATAGACTTATTTTCCCTACAGCCTGCTTACTGACTAAATCCATAAAAGTTCCACAGGAATTATATTATTTAAGTCTAGGAAAAAGCGGTTGAATTTTTTTAATTTTTCCTTGAGCCGCTTTGCTTATCTTTTCGGCTGTTTTGGGTAGAAATGGAGTAAGCATTAATCCTATCTTGGCGAGTGAATGTAGAGTTTCTCTGATAATTTCAGTTCTATGCGGAGTATTCTTCCAAGGAGCTTTTTCATCCAGGTGCTTATTTGTATTTTTGACCAGATTCCAGATGAAGATAAGAACCTCATTGAATCTAAATCCGTTCAACAATTCAGAGATATCTGTTAAGGCTTTACTGATTTCAGCACTTGATAATTTTTGGCCCGAAATGCTATATTTTTCAGCCAGATTTGTAGTCCTTGAGACAAGATTTCCAAGCTCATTGGCAAGATCGGCAGTATAAATTTCTCTCATGCGCGAGTGAGAAAAATCTCCATCAGCAGAGGGGGGGATTTCCTTAAGAAGATAATATCTCACCGCATCTGTACCGTACTGATTGACCAAGGCAACCGGATCGATCACGTTGCCTAAACTTTTGCTCATTTTTTGACCTTCAGAGGTTATGAATCCGTGAATGAAGATTTGTTGAGAATTTGGCAAACCTGCAGACATAAGCATTGCCTGCCAGATAGCAGACTGTTGCCTTAAATTATCTTTACCAGCCACCTGAACTCCAGGCCACCATCTGTTGAATTCTCGCAGGTTTATTGGCCAGCCCAGGGTTGAAATATAGAAGATGAGCGCGTCAAACCATACGTACATGACATGATCTGCGTCGTTTGGAACATCAACGCCCCAAGGCATTTTCGCTTTTAAACGAGAAATACTGAAGTCCTGCAATCCCTTTTTTACAAAACTTTCAATTTCGCTCAATCGGTGTTTAGGGAAGACAAAATCTTTATTGTTTTTATAAAGTGCCAAAAGTTTCTCTTGATATTTGGAGAATCTAAAAAAATAATTTTCTTCGTTATAAGATTCAATCTTTAAATTAGGATGCACGGGGCAGCGGTTACCTTCTAATTCAGAGTCTGTTTTTTCCAGTTCGCAACCGACACAGTATTTAATACGATATTTTTTTTTGTAAATATCGCCATTTTTATAACATCTTCGCCAAAATTCTTGGGCAGCTTCAAGATGGTTGGAGTCTGTTGTTCTTATGAAATGAGTGCTACTTAGATGTAAAATTTTTTTAAGACCGTCAAATTTTTTCGCATTTTCATCGCAGTACTCTTGGGGATCTTTTTTTTCTTCAAGTGCTTTTCTATAGATTTTTAGACCGTGTTCGTCTGTGCCAAAACCAAAAGCAACCTCAAACCCCAAGAGCCTTTTAAAACGGGCAATGACATCGGCCTGTACAATTTCTAAGGCGAAGCCGATATGAGGATCAGCGTTGACATAGGGAGCTGTGGTTGTGATATAGAATTTTTTTACCGCCATGACTGATATTTTACCAAAGAAAGAGCAAGTTTAAGTTGCTTCTTGAAGGTATTTAAAATCTTAAGGAATTGACGATTTGTCTTATTAATTCGGCATCTTGGGGCCTAACAGTCTTGTAAGTAATAAAAAAAAGAAATTTTATTTTTCCCGTTGTATACCCGTCAACGTCAAGCACAAAATTTGGACCAAGAGTGCTATTAGATTGGTTTTCCGAACGGCGGTCAACGTCAACTTTGTTTAGAAAAAATTCATAACCGCGTATTCCATACGGGTTTGTGTAAGGTAATTCTTTTACAATACTGTCACAGTATTGGCTATGCCAAGGACTATCGGCGGAGCAGGACATTTTAGCCAATTCAAATGCATATTCTTTGAAAGGTAAGCTTTTCCCCTCCTCGATATAGATATCCTTTTCAAGAGTTAGTATTTCAAGCAAATTAGAGGAACCTTTTTCTATAAACACGCCACCTACTCCATCAATTAAAGTGAGTTCTTTTGGATAATCTATTTTATAGTTGTAGCTTTTATTGGTAAATGTTTTCCATTCGTTAGTATCAGTTGATTGATGGTCATTTTGTGAAATATTAATTGAAGGTGTGGGAAGAATGGTTGGTTGAATTAGAATTTGAGGATTGGATTGGGAGCGGAAGATAAGACTTAATTCAAGCAGAAAAAGAATAGCAGTAAGAAGAATCATTAGGAAAATTAATTTATCTCTAGATGTAAAAAAAGAGTTTTGGGGAGTCGGGAGATTTATTTTAGCCATTTAAAATATGATCTCAAAGGAAAAATTAAAAATCAAGTATAATCAGGTGTAATTTTATTGATAATAATAGTTGTTGATTGATTTAGATATTGTCTTTACGGTTTTATTTTAAAAGAACTAATATCCCAAGAAAAAGACTGGCAAGAAGTATAAAGTTTAAAGGATCACGCAGGTTGGAAGCTAGAAGCAAAAGATTGGAGGCTAGAAAAAGCGAAATTAAGAGGGTGAATTTCACCTTTAAGAACTTTACCGTTATGAGATAGCTGATTAAAGATATTAGAAAGAGTAATAAAAATTTAATAAACCAATTCAAGGGAGGAATAAATATGACAATCAAGATTGTTAATAAGATGAGAAGGAGTATAAAGAATAGATAAAAATTCAACCTCCTTTTTAATTTTCTCATAGTAAACTTCTCTTGAAAGAAATGCCAGTCTTTATTATAATGCTAAATTATGGTGAAGACAGGAAACAAGGTTATACTTTCTGATGATAAACAAAAGATAATTGAAGAATTTGCGCAAAAGAAGGGAGACACAGGCTCACCGGAAGTTCAAGTGGCGCTTCTTACCCATAAAATTACTAAATTAACTCAACACCTAGAGGAAAATAAAAAAGACAATCACTCACGACGTGGACTTTTAAAAGTCATCGCCAAAAGAAGAAGAATTTTAACCTACTTGCAAAAGCTTGACGAAAAAAGGTATAAAAAATTAATAGCAAAGTTGGGACTAAAAAAATAGACAATGGAAGATGGAAGATAGAAAGTAGATTAAGAAAATAGAAGTTAGAAGGTAGAAAGATTTCAATCCTCTATCATCTATCTTCAAAATCAATCTTCTATTTTCTACCATCCACCGTCAAAAATAATTATGAACATCATAGAAGACTCCATAGAGATTAATGGACAAAAACTGACTCTCCAGGTTGGAAAGCTTGCTACCCAAGCCACCACCTCGGTTTACGCACAGCTAGGAGAAACTTGCGTTCTTGTTACTGTAACAACGGGAAATAAACGTGAAGAGATAGACTATGTGCCTTTGCAGGTCGAGTACGTTGAGAAATTATATGCCGGTGGAAGGATTAAGGGTTCACGTTGGGTAAAAAGAGAGGGAAGGCCGTCTGATGATGCAATTCTTAAAGCCAGACTCATTGATCGATCGATAAGACCTTTATTCCCCCAAAGCTATAGAAAAGATATCCAGATTATAATAACGCTCCTTTCTGTTGACGGTGTAAACTCGCCTGAAATTCTTTCTGCGATAACCACCTCTGCTGCTTTGCATTTTTCTCCCATCCCATGGAGGGGTCCAATTAGCACCGTAAGAGTAGGATATATTAAAAACAACGGCGAAGGGACACTGTTAATAAATCCTACTGTTGATGATGAAAAATATTCAGTCATGGATCTTATAATTTCTTCCTTAAAAGATAGAGTGGTAATGATTGAGACAAAAGCGGAAGAAATCTCAGAGAAGGTACTTATTGAAGCAGTAAAATTGGCCAAAGTTGAGAATAAGAAGATAATAGAATTCATTGAAAAAATGGCAAAAAAAATAGGCCAAGCAAAAGAAGTAGTTGAAGAAGCGTTTGTCGACGAAAAAATATTAAAGATATTAAAAAAGGATTACGATAAACATATCAATGAAATGATTCTTAAAAAAGCAGAGAAAGAGTTCGATGACGAAGAGGCGTTAGAGGTTGTGGTAAATGAAGTTTTAGAAAAATACAAAAATGAGTTTGAGAGAAAAACAATTATTAAAGCCATCGATTACCTAAGCAAACAAAAAGTCAGAGAAGAAATATTTAAATCTAAAAAGAGAATCGACGAAAGAAGCCCAGACCAAATCAGGGAACTGAGTTCTGAAGTTTCAGTACTTCCGCGCACTCATGGGTCGGCCATATTTCAAAGGGGGGAAACTCAAGTCTTGTCGATAGTCACTTTAGGAGCGCCGGGATTGGAGCAGTTAATTGAGAGTCCTGAGGGAGAAGAGGCAAAACACTATATTCATCATTATTATATGCCGCCTTATTCGGTAGGAGAGACAGGTAGAATTGGTTTTCCATCAAGAAGAGAAATTGGACACGGAGCTTTGGCGGAAAAAGCAATTGAGCCTGTTTTACCCTCTGAGAAGGAGTTTCCTTACACGATAAGAGTTGTTTCTGAAGTATTGTCCTCGAACGGTTCGACCTCAATGGCGGCTACCTGTGGTTCCAGCTTGGCTCTGATGGATGCTGGCGTACCTATCAAAGCACCGGTGGCTGGGATTGCTATGGGTTTGTTGGCTAAGTCGGATAAAGAGTATATTATCTTGACAGATATTATGGGTATAGAGGATTTTTCTGGCGATATGGACTTTAAGGTAGCTGGCACCACATTGGGGATTACTGGAATACAACTGGATGTAAAAATATATGGGTTAACCGAAAAGATGATAGAAGAGACATTGGAGAAGGCTAAAAATGCCCGCCTAAAAATTTTAGCATCGATGATAAAAACCATTGATAAGCCAAGAGGTGAAATATCAAAATTTGCGCCAAAAGTAGTTGTATTGACTCCTCCTCAAGATAAAATTGGCGAGATTATAGGGCCGGGTGGGAAAAATATAAGAAGTTTGATAGCTAAAACCCAGACCGAGATCAATGTTACCGATGATGGTAAGGTTCAGATAAGCGGTTTGGATAAGAATAAAGTTGAAGAAGCGGCGAAGCTAATAGAAAATATCACCCGCGAAGTTACGGTTGGAGAGGAGTTTGAAGGTGAAGTAAAAAGAATTCTCCCATTTGGGGCGTTTGTCGAGATTTTACCAGGTAAAGACGGGCTTGTACACGTTTCTAAAATGGGCAAAGGATTTATCCGAGATCCAGGACAGGTAGTTAAGATTGGTCAGAAGGTCAAAGTTAAAGTCTATCAGATTGATAATCAAGGACGCATAAATCTTCAGATGATTTAATCAAATATAAGTATTCTTCTAATAGCCTAAAATCTCAATAAATTGCCAGTTACCACTAAAGGATGATTGGTCGTAGTTGATAGCATGAGTTCGAATCCATATGGGGAGTCGCATCTTTTCACCGAGTTGAATTATGAACATAAGAACCCTCAGGGTTCGGTGAAATTGAGCCTCGAACCCTGAGGGTTCGGAGACGAGTAGAATCATGGTTGATTTTGATCTTCGTTAGCATTACAATCTTACTATGGCAAGAAGAAGAACCATAATTAGAATTCCGTTCTTGAAATTCAAGATTAGCAAAAATACTATCTTTAATATCTTAGGCTTTTTTGTTATTGGCATAGCTTTTTTATTTTTTATCGCCTATCTGAAAAATTTTTTAGGAGGATCTGACGGAAGATTTCTTTCTTACACCAATAAATTTTTAATGGAAAAGTTTGGAGGATTGGCTATTCTTTTAGCTTTTGTTTTATTTTTACTCTCCGGACACATGTTTAATACCAGAAAACTTAAATTTGTTAAGTTAAACATAACTGGAGGAGCAGTCCTTATATTCATATCGCTACTGGGAATTTTCCAGTCAGGTTCGCTGGGTGAGCTAATTTTTCACAACTTGAGCCTTGATTTTTCTTTATTTGGAGCCATCGTAATTCTTAGTACAATTTTTTTTATCGGTCTCATACTTCTTCTTGATACTTCAATCGATGTGTTTTTTCTATTTCTTTTTAACTTGGGAAAATCAAGCTTTAATTTTTTAAAAGCTTATGTCTTCCGTTCGATGACAGATAAAAATATAAAACAAATGGAAAAATCCCAACCATTGAAAGAAGAATTTATCAAGGAAGAAGTCACTCTTCCCAAGAGAATTCAGCCGGCTGTTTTTGAAACTAAAGAATTAACAATAAAACCGCTCTCTCCAATAGCAAAAACAACTTGGGTGTACCCACCCTTATCGCTTCTTGTGGATGTTGCTCAGAAAGAAGCCGACAGAGGAGACGTCAAACTTAATGCCGATAAAATCGAAAAAACGTTAGAGAGTTTTGGCATAAGAGCTCGTGTTTCTGAGATAAATTATGGACCGGCGGTTACCCAGTATGCTTTGGCGATTACCATGGGAACAAAACTTTCTCGAATAACCGCGCTTGGCAATGATCTAGCGCTCGCTTTGGCTGCGCCAACCGGTCAGGTTAGAATCGAGGCGCCGATTCCAGGCAGATCATTGGTCGGAATTGAGATTCCCAACAGAAAGCCTGAGATCGTAACTTTGAAAAAATTATTATCGTCACCGCTTTTTACTGACAATCTAGATCCGCTATTGGTACCACTTGGTTTAGACGTTTCTGGTCAACCACAAGCTACATCTATCAGCAAAATGCCGCATATTCTAATAGCCGGCGCAACCGGTTCGGGAAAATCAGTCCTTTTGAA
>Ga0209542_10019462_pt1 | contig 10863 bp, 10 predicted proteins | sample RifCSPhighO2_01_FD_184028 | JGI IMG/M metagenome (GOLD analysis project Ga0209542, IMG submission 184028) | Soil microbial communities from Rifle, Colorado - Rifle CSP2_plank highO2_0.1 (SPAdes) (version 2) | ecosystem: Environmental > Terrestrial > Deep subsurface > Rock core/Sediment ...
GACAAATTCAATCGAAGTGACACCCAAGACACCATTCTTCACGGCGACGGTTGCTTTCTCGCCGGCAAGGATGGATGACCAGGTTTTCTTCTCAAGTTGGCCTTGCACACTGCTGGATGTTCCGCCGCCGGAACCGCCGGAACCGCCGCCAGAACCGCTAGATGCAGTGACAGTATAACTTCCGGTTGCTGTTCCGGTGTTACCTGCTTGATCTGTAACGGTACATGTACCAGTAGTTTTACTTCCCACAACAGCGGTGGAAGGGGAAGTATCCGTAAATGCCGTACTGGTAACGGGGGACAACAGATCAGTACTGGTGCAACTACAAAGAACAGCTTGATCCTGCTCAACACTGGATGGAGAACATGTTACCGTTGCAGTAGGGGCTGTGTTATCAAATGTGAAGTTGCCAAGCCAAGATTTATTTTGGAGATATACCGTATCATTACATTGTACGCTCCAATTGTAATCGCCGTTCACGATAGTACTTCTGAGACTAAAGTTGTAGGTCGTAGCATTTGTGACATTAAGATGAGTAACATTAACAGTATCATTGATATAAAGATCACAATAAAACTTATCAGATACCGAATCATTTACTTGGAATTGGAGATAATCAGAGAGATTAGCACCCTCCGCAGTAATGAGTTCAACCATATCTGGTTGGTTGGTATCCACTGTGAAAGTAATACTTGTGGAGTTATTGACATTTTGTACGGTATCGTTAGCCCAGACGTAGACAGTATAGTTTCCATCTCTAAGTTGGGTCACATTAGTACTATTTGAAAAGAAGAGGGAAGCGTTTGCTTCTGTTGCCACAAGAATAATATCTTCGCCCCCCGTGGTTCTGTTGGAGATATTAAATCTAACCGTAGTAATGTCAGTTACATTGTTCCATCCAGAGGCACTAGTACTGCCGTTCATAACGGTTACATTAAAAACGACAAGTTGGTTAGTGGTATAGTTTCTTCTGTCGACTGTCGCGTTTGCTGCAGTCATCGCGCCAGCTGTGGGGAAGATTACTAAGGGGACTGAGTTATCAACGATGATATAATCAGATCTCGATTTGAAGACAGTGGTGTTTACTAACATATCTTTGGCAGATGAGTTGGTTGCGTTGGTGGAGTTAATAGTGATGTTATACGCTCCATCGCCCAGAATAGAAGATAGTGAAGTAGTCGTATAATTAAATGTCTGGTTGATAGACGGGTCATCGGCGGTCAGAGTGATATTAAAAATGAGGGTGTTATCGGAAGCATTGTAAAAGTTTACGGTCACATTGGTGATGTTTCCCTCCACATTAGTGAGGGTATTATTACGAAATACTGAAGTGACATTAATTGTGAGGTTAGTACTATAATTAGTCGCCGGAGCAGGACTGATCAAAGCAGAGTTACTGACGGTAGTACTGGGATCATATGCCCAGACCAAAATCGCGAATAAACTTAACACTAAAACGATTGATAAAATTGTTGTTAACCTTTTTGATTTCATATTCACCAACCTCTTTTTTGAATTGAATTACGTTGAACTGTGTTCTAGAACAACTTAGTAGTTTATAATTGTTTGGTTTCACTGTAAAATAGAAACATTGTCGTCAGAGAGGTAGACAATAAGAGAGATTGACGGAAACTGAATGATGAACCAGGGGAAAAACACAAAAAAAGCAAAAATACTCACAAACCGATCTCACACATCCAGATTAGCCACATCTTTAGAATGCTTCTCGATAAATTCTCTTCTCGGCTCTACTTCATCGCCCATCAAGACGGTAAACATCTGGTCCGCAGCGATCGCATCTTCGATCTCGACTTTCTTCAGCGTGCGCGTAGAAGGATCCATCGTCGTGTCCCACAGTTGTTCGGCATTCATCTCTCCCAAGCCTTTGTAGCGCTGGATCGCCACGCCTTCACCCATCTCTGAAACAACACGCTCTTTCTCCCCATCCGAATAGACATACTGTACCTGCTTGCCTTTTTGCAGGCGATAGAGCGGAGGCATGGCGATATAGACACAGCCTCGCTCAATCAGCGGTTTCATGTAGCGATAGAAAAAAGTGAGCAGGAGGGTCATAATGTGCGACCCGTCAACATCGGCATCAGTCATGATGATGATCTTATGGTAACGCAGTTTTTCGATGGTGAAATCTTCCCCCACATTTGTTCCCAGGGCGGCGATCATCGCCAGGATCTCTTTGTTTTCCATGACTTTGTGCAGGCGCGCTTTTTCGACGTTAATGATTTTCCCACGAAGAGGAAGGATGGCCTGAAATTCCCGGTCACGGCCCCCCTTGGCACTTCCGCCCGCAGAGTCGCCTTCCACCAGATATAATTCACTGGTTACGGGATCACGCGAACTGCAATCCGCCAGCTTGCCGGGCAGCCCGGCCCCTTCCAGCGCATTCTTCCGGCGCATCAGCTCACGGGTCTTGCGCGCTGCTTCCCGGGCACGGGCGGCATCGAGGCATTTGGCAACGATATTCTTGCCGACGGCGGGATGCTCTCCAAAATAGATGGTCAATTGATCATGGACCAGCGAACTGACGATGCCGAGAACTTCGCTGTTGCCGAGTTTGGTCTTCGTCTGCCCTTCAAAAAGCGGTTCCTGAACTTTGATGGAAATGACGGTAGTAAGGCCCTCTTTAACATCTTCGCCGGTTAATTTCAGATCTTTTCCGTTGCTCATCTCCCGAGCAACGTTATTGAGAACGCGGGTAATGGCAGTTTTGAAACCGGTGAGATGGGTGCCCCCTTCAATCGTATTGATGTTGTTGACAAAAGAGAAGACGTTTTCCTGATAACCGGAATTATAACGCAAGGCAACTTCGACGACAACATCGGAGCGAGTGCTTTCAAAATAAATGACTTCATGCAGAGGCTGTTTGTTCATGTCCAGATAAGTCACAAATTCTTTGATTCCGCCTTCGTATTTGAACAGGTCGTGACGTTTCTCCGCTTCGCTTCCCCGCTCATCGACGAGTTCGATCTCGATTCCTCTGTTGAGGAAGGCGAGTTCACGCAGGCGTTTAGCAAGGATATCATAATGAAATAACGTATCGGGAAAGATCTCCGGATCAGGCGTGAATTGAACGATTGTTCCGGTTTCCTGCGTCTCGCCAGTGACGTCGAGGGTAGTTGTGGGTTTCCCGCGAGCATATTTTTGGACATGAACTTTTCCATCCCTTTTTACTTGGATAATTAATTCTACGGAAAGGGCATTGACCACGCTTAAGCCGACGCCGTGCAGACCTCCGGAAACTTTGTAGGTCTCTTTATCAAATTTCCCGCCGGCATGGAGTTTAGTCAGAGCTACTTCAACTGCGGGAATACCAAACTTGGGATGGATATCCACGGGGATTCCACGGCCGTTATCATAGACAACGACGGAATTGTCGGGATTAATCAGGACTTTGATCTTCGTGCAATAGCCAGCCAGCGCTTCATCGATGGAATTATCGACGATCTCCCAAACCAGATGGTGAAGGCCCCTGATCGCCGTGTCTCCGATATACATTCCCGGCCGGCGGCGGACAGCGTCTAATCCTTCCAGAACGGTGATCTGGGCAGCGCCATAGCTGGAAACGGGCTTTTTTTCAGGCTGAGCTGCGGGGAGGTGTTCAGGTTGCGCTTGCTGTTCGGCTTGTACCGGTTGCGCTTGCTGTTCAGCTTGTGCTGGCTGTTTAGGTTGTTCAGCCTGTCCTGCAGGTAAATCAAGCATCTTCTGTTCTTCTTCGAGAGCCATTTGGGGGGGATTAATTATCGTTTTTGAGATCGTTTTTGAGATCTTTTTCGACGGTAGATCATCATTAAAAATGAGGTAGGAAATGTTTATAAAGATGTCGGTAAAAAAGTAGGCAGATGGCAGTACAAAGCTACATGGGATTCTATTCCCCTCAGGAACGCTGGGCAGACAACCGGCAGATGTATAGACAGATTGCCGAGGGGGAAAATTATACCACATACGAACGAAGAAAAGCGCGGGAGAATTTGGCTTTCTCGGAGCATTTTCCACCAGATATCCCCCACGACCGGCTTGTGGGCCATATTTTAGGGATATACCAAATGGAGCATCCCCGATGGATGAAAAAAACTTCGCAATCACGGTTTTTCACTCCTTCCGGAGAACTCAAGTTAGTGCAAGAAATCGATCTTGGTGCGGAATTGGTGCGGCTGGCCGGCGGAACACTGTATCGCGAAGAGATTATTGAAAGAAATGTTGTTCGGAAAGTGGGAAAAGGACCAGATTATATTCGCGGCGATATTTTCCGAAAAGTGATTGTTGAGGGATCACCGCTGCAAGGCTTGGAAGACTACGTCCAGTTGCAGTTTGATCCAGGAGTATACACTTTCCGCTTGCGTAAAGATTCATCAACGGAACTAAGAGCAGTTCTCTATCTTGTTGGAATGTATACTAAGATCGATCAACAGACCATTGGAGAAAACAGAGAATTACTCATTCCCGAAGTCAGTATTAAGCCGGGAGCCGGCAGAAAGACGTTTGCCAGATGGGTTCGGCGGAGAGGCGCGAAAGCGCTGGACTTCATACTTCATCTGCCCGCCAATGGGGTTTGATTTCGACATCCCCGGATTCTTCTTTTCGCAGAAAACCTTCCCAGGCAATCATCGCTCCCTGATCTCCGGCCAGATTTAAGGGCACTTGGTAAAATGCCGCGCCGCGTTCTGCGCACATCATTTCCAGCATTTCACAAAAACGCTGATTGGCGCCGACCCCGCCGACCAGTAATAATTCTTCTTTGCCAGTATTGGCCATTGCCCGCTCTACAACTTCAGTGCACATGGCGAAACAAACTTCTTGTACGGAGAAGCAGATGTCTTCCGCTGATGCTTTCTGTTGTTCGTATAATTGCTGGACTTTGGTCAGAATACCAGAAAAGGAAACATCCATGCCTTTAACCGCATAGGGAAGCACGATGTACGCTCCTTTCTTGGCCAACTGTTCTATTTTCGGTCCGGCCGGAAAACCGAGGCCGAGAATCCGACCCAATTTATCGAGCATATTCCCCAGACCAATATCGAGAGTTTCACCTAGAACATGATATTTATTGTTTTCCTGAACGATAATTTGGGTATTGACCCCGGAAACATAGAGATAACAGGGATCGCGAAGCTTATTCCAGATCTTACCGATACTCAGATGGGCACAGCAATGGTTGACGCCAACGATTTCTTTCTTGTGCTGTGCTGCCCAGAGTTTTGCAAAGTGGTAGCCAACCCAAAGACAGGGATCGAGGCCCGGACCTGCTGAATAGGCAAGGAAAGCGATGTCGTTCCAATTCACCTTCGCGGTGGAAAGCGCTTGGGCTAAGACGGTTTCGGCAACTTCCCGGTGATGTTCTGCCACCTGGTCGGGAATCATCCCCGCGGCGGCGGAGGTGAAACTATCTTTAACATTGGCCAAGACGTCGCCGTTGTCCGTGATGATGCCGACACCGAAGGTGTGGGCTGTGCTTTCGATACCCAGGATGTTCATGGGGAGGATTAATTGAGGGGATTATTAAAAAGATTTTGGTGGAAAAGGCAATCCCCAACTAAAACCCCCCAGTAAAACTTGTTGGACATTACTCGCCCAAAAAGATGAATCCTGGAGATTTCTGCTCTTTTGATTTAAAGAAAATCCTGAAAAGTGGCTATCCACGACCATAAATGGTGGGGATTTACGCCACTTTTCCAAGACGGATTTTCTAAAACAAGAAAAGAAAAAACGATTTCTTTTCTGTCCAGAAATAAAGTATTTTCTTTATTTCTGAAATCAGATATAGCAAAATCTCCTGCTCACTTGACAGCATTCATCTCCAAGGATGAATCCTGGAGATTTCTGCTTATCTGATTTAAGAATAAGTCAAAGAAAATATACAGTTATCTCTTTCTCGGATTATTGTCAAGTCGACCAAGTAGAATATCTGTTAGACGATACTTTCTTTCAACTTTTTCATTTCGTCCAAATGAATCAGGTTGAGGGTAATACTTTCTTTCAGTTTCAGTTTCAGGTGGAAAGAGAGCATAGTTTGTCATAACCTCTTCTTTCCATAAATCCATTTCGCTATCCGGAGCAAGAAATCTCAGAGGTACCAAAAGACCCACAGAAACTACATTTCCATGATCGTCAATGACTTGATCAGGTCGTACTTCTACTTGTCTGGTGTGTTTGTAGACTCGGGTACCATCTTCTTTGACATCCACCAATTCTGGACGGTAAACCGAAGATTGCAGCACGACGCTACTATGACCAGCAGCGACTAAAGCCGCTTGTAGATCAAAATGGCTTACTATTCCATCGCCCGAATGCCAATGGTCCCTGGTAGCACTTGAAGAGGGGAGGTACTTTTCAATGCAAATCATTCTGTCATACCTATTCGATAAATCTTCTGTCTTCATCATTTTGAGATCACCTAAATAGTCCTAGCTTATTGAGAAAAGCTTGGTCTTTATAAACTTTTCGCCACTTTGCAGTGAAACGGAAGTATTGTGAACCTAGCTAGTTTAGATCGTTCTAAACCGAAATACTAAGATCGACGATAACTGCGAAGAATCTACCCCGGCATTTTTTCATCCCCTCAAACATTTCCACTGAAAGAAATCGCTTCTTTGATTCTAACCCTTTCTGAACTACAACGTACGTATTTAGTTTGCCGCTCGCTCGGCGTTTTTTTAGCTGTTTTTTGGATGTAAAAAGACGGTTTTCAGATGAAAAACGCACCAACTTCGTCTGATGAGGAGATTCTCTCGCTCGCCTCTTGGCGAAACTAAATACGTACACTACAACAATCTTTAAAAAGTGCAGTGTTTCCATAGGAAACAGAGGTTGTTGGAATGGTAGATTGAATGCTCTGTCATTCCAAAAAGGGGGGTTTGTGGCCGAAACGATACGCATCACGCTGGAGACGTTGTACGATATTTTCCGCAACGAGAAAAAAAGAGAGGATCTGCAAAAGCTAGAGGACACTTTTTTTATTGATGTCATCGGCTATCTGCGCGAGAAAAAAGCCCTGCTGGAAAGCCAGGCTAAATCAACCGATGTTTTTGCTATTGGTGAACGGGAAAAACTGGAATACGAGTTACGGAGTATCCGGCGCATTTTGAAAGAGATCTATGAGAAGCGAGAAAAAAAGATCATCGACATTGCGTTGAACAAGAGCAGAACGGGCTCGGACATCATCGATACCAGCGCAATGCTGCGGGAAGAGAAAGAATTGTATCAGGAACTGCTGGATAAAATGAATCAATTCCGGAGGGAAGTGTTCTTGAGGCTGTTACAGGGCGAAATGCCCCGCGGATTATCGCCAAAACCAGCAGTGATGGATGGGCCAGATGTCCAGCCGGAAATGGCCGAAGGGGAACGGGACATGACCAAAATCCGCTTTCTCCGCCCGACGCCGAGTTTTGTCTGGAAAGACCTGAAAAAATACGGCCCGTACGATTCAGGAGAAGAGACGGAAATCTATCCAGAAGTGGCTGATCTGTTGGTGCGGAAAGGCCGGGCAGAGAAGGTTTGAATTATGGACATCACGCAAATATTGGGATGGATTGCAACATTTTTGTTCTCCATAATGATCATCCCCCAGATGGTACGGACATTACGAACCAGAGATACCAAAGGAGTAAGCCTTCTGTTATTTGCTATATTTCTGATAGCCAACATCATCGCGTTGATATATGCTATCCTTATCGGTCAAGGGCCGTTGATCATCAAATATATCATCGCTATTGAGACAACGCTGGCGTATATCGGAATCTTTGCCTATTTCAGCGTCAAGAAGAGAAAAACCCGTTCTTGACTGCTAGCGTTATTGCTTCACGATCAGAGGTAAATGCAGTTGTTATCAGAAGAAAAAATTTGGGGTGGGACTATCTGGGACCAATATCATCCGATACGCTATCTGCCGGGAGAGATTGCGTCTGCATTCCGAGAAGAAGCGGATTTCCTTTGGAGAGATCTGGACGAGAACCGGTTGAGAGTAACACTTAAACCCGCAGATGAAGAGCGTTATACTGGCCATCAAATCCGCGTCGTGGAGAGCACAAATCCACAATGGTATCGAGAATTATATCTTGCGCGAACGCATTTGAAGCGGCAACGAAGCCTGCGTTCGTTAGGAAGGATCGGTGATAGTTGTGATCTTCATTACCTCGATCAAAGAGGAGCAGTATCGCCTTTTGGGAGTTATGATTCGTTGTATCGGGAATTGATCCAGAAAAGATTGATTGACGGCTATGAAATAGATGATGGATTCGTCCCAGAACGGATTTTGGTGAAACGATTCTTCTCTAGGGAGAAGTTTGAATAATTCAATTGTTTGTCTACAAACTTCTCTAAACAAATGCGAAATTCTTTTAAATAGATTGAAGAAGCATGATTTAATGAACATTATCCCCAAACTCAGAAAGATTGTTACCGCAGATAATAGCGAGACATTTCTCAATGAAACAGTCGGGGAAAGCTACCATTCGCAAACCGGAGCGGTAGAAGAAGCATTGAAGAAATATGCGATTCCCTGCCAGATCCGCGAGAAAGCGAAAACGGGAAAGGTACGGATCTTAGACGTCTGTTTCGGCCTGGGCTATAATTCGGCGATGGCCGTCAGCGAAGCGCTAGCCGAGAATCCACACTGTGAGATCGAGGTGGTCGGGTTAGAATTTGATCCGGAGATTATCACCAAAATTCAGGAGATCAATCCCCCGATTCCATTTTATGTGCACTACCAGAAGCTGACACCCGAAACATTACGATTTCAAAAAGAGAAAGTACAAGTCACAGTTCTGATGGGCGACGCCCGGGAGACGGTGAAAGACTTGTCTGAGGAAACATTTGATGCGATTTTCTTTGATCCTTTCTCTCCGAAAACTGCCCCAGAGATGTGGCAGGAAGAATTTTTTCGGGAGATGTTCCGCGTGTTGAAGAGAGATGGTATTTTAGCGACTTATTCTTGCGCCCGGATCGTGCGGGATAACATGAGCAAGGCCGGATTACTCTATGATGATGGACCGATCGTCGGCAGGAGAGGGCCGGGAACGATTGCGACGAAGTGGGTGTTCTAAGAGGGTGGTGTTGGATTGTTTGTCATTTCAAAGTAACTAATTTAGAAACATTTTTAAAGAAGGGGTCATTTTAATGGGAGATGGGTTTAGAAGATCATTTAGAAACTGGAAAGCGAACAGAAGAAGCAGCAAAAGAGCCGACGAAAGCATACAATCTCCTCTGGGTTGCTCCGAGATTACCGACCCAGAGGAGATCGGGAACCGAACCATTTCACCAGCCCATACCCCCAATGACCGTGAAAAATATGCGGGGGATTGCTGACAGAAATCAGCAGGTCGATGTGCGACTCTGGGTGGATTCACGCCGCCTGACAAAAACACAGATGGAATGGTTAGGAGAAATGCCGGGCGATTGTCCTTCGCAAAACCTATCTTTACTTGACCTTCAGACGATTGATGACTATGCTAACGAACCGTTTTATCAACAGCAGGATGACAATCGAAGATGGCGTTCAAATACTCATAGTTTAATCTGGAGACAGGTTGACACTGCACGAATACTGGCCTGTTTGCAAGGAAATTACGATCAAGTTTTCTATTCGGATGCAGATATTACCAATTTGGTTGTGGATTCTAGTACAGTTCAAAGTCGATTAAAAAAACACGGAGTAATAATCAGCGGTGTGGGCAGTATCTCCAACGGCACCACTTATATGACTTATGAGAATGGGTTATTTGGTTTCACTCGAACAAGACGCGACGTATTGAGACAACTATATGAGCAAACTTTAAGAGATGGTAAACAACACAAAATGAACGGCTACGCTACGTTTAAAGATTTTATTTATAATCAATTGATCGAAAAAGAAGGAATCGATACACGAGAGATAGTATTTTCTCCAAATTACGATAGTACTGAAGCATCTTTCCCCTACCTTGATGGTTAGGGGTATTGAACGATTTGGGGGATTAAGAGATAGAAATTTGGACGACATTAAAGAATGATCACTTTTCTAATGTATCTACCCCGTAAAATGATCGAAATGGTGTCAGAAAAAAAAGAAAAAAGGTCTTCACTTCTTATTTCTTCCCCGGGCTTTTACTTTTTCGAAGCGGGCAAGAACTTCTGCTGCCTGAGAAGAACTGTTCTGATAGCTTTCTAATACGGTTTGGAAGATACCTGGATAAATTTGAAAATGCGTGCTCTGCAAGGCACGATCTAAGAGAAAAAGATCGACTGCTTTGTCTTCCACTTTGTCGGAGAACGCAGAAAGCCCGAAATCGATAAACGTCAATTCTTGGGACTGTTCGTGAAGCAGCATATTGGATGTTGTCAGATCTCCATGAACAATCTGAGCATCGTGGAGCTTGGCGAGATTCTTTCCAATTGCCTTGGCGATTTGAGCGTACTGCTGGGTATCGAATAAGATGTCACGGACCCTTGGGCCAGGAATGAAATCCATCGCAATGGACATGCGGGTGTCAGAGAATTCTTTGAGATGAGGTGCGGGAAAATTCATCTCCTCTAATTTCTGCAGAATCTTAGCTTCTCTACGGGTGCGGAAGGTACGGAGCGCTTCATCTATTTGTGGCAGACGATAGCGCTTGACGAAACGTTCTTTAATGATGCTGGCGTTTTCCCGATAAATGCTGGCTTCTGCGCCTTGGGCGATTTTGTTTGAGGTCATAACTGGTGAAGAAGCGCAATTATTTTAAAAACATATCGCTTGGGAGTACGTAAGCTACTGAAAGAACCATGGAGAGAAGTTTGCATAATTCACTTTTTTAGAAAATAGGTTCAATTTTATCCTCTAATCTCTTAAAATGTCTCTTTTTTTGGTTATGTTTCTTTCTTTTTTCTCTTTTT
>Ga0209542_10019465_pt1 | contig 10862 bp, 15 predicted proteins | sample RifCSPhighO2_01_FD_184028 | JGI IMG/M metagenome (GOLD analysis project Ga0209542, IMG submission 184028) | Soil microbial communities from Rifle, Colorado - Rifle CSP2_plank highO2_0.1 (SPAdes) (version 2) | ecosystem: Environmental > Terrestrial > Deep subsurface > Rock core/Sediment ...
TTTAGTTAACACATACCGTGTCTGCCAGTCTCCATCAGAAACAACTGCCTGCATAAACGCATCCGACGCTCGAACTGACATATTTGAATTTTGGAAGAACACACTCTTATACGCCTCACCATTCAAGCCCCCCCCATACCCTGCCTCAATCAAAGCCCACGCCTTTCTTTCTTCATTCTGCTTCGCTTCAATAAACTCCACAATATCAGGATGATCCATATTCAAAATCTCCATCTTTGCTGCCCTCCGAGTCTTCCCTCCCGATTTAATAACGCCAGCATACGCATCATAACCTCTCATAAATGAAACCGGTCCAGACGCACCACCACCACCCGTTAACTTCTCTTTCGAACTCCGCAATGCCGATCGATTGGTTCCCGTACCCGAGCCACCTTTAAACAACATCGCTTCAGCAACCTGTACTTCCATAATGGACTCCATACTATCCTCCATAGCCTGAATGAAACAAGCAGAACACTGTGGCCTATCGCTTGTTCTATCACTAGGAATGACACTCTTACTCACCTCATCCCACACCCAAGGCGCAACACCCCCAGCCGTCGGATCTCGTTCCTGATTAGTACCTACATTAAACCACACCGGAGAATTAAACACACATAACTGATGTAAACAGATTGAAGCAATCTCATCACGCAACAACTCTCCTTGGTGCTGGTCAAAATAACCCTGCTTCACCGCCTGTCTTCCAAAAAACCGAGCCACTCTCCCAACAATATGTTCAACTGAACTCTCCCTCTCTCCCTTTGCCATATTACCCCAAAAATATTTACTGGCAACTACTTTAATAGCCAGTGGACTCCAAAACTCCGGCCTCCGTACTCCTGTTTGTACAAACACTACCTTGCCCATGTCATCAGTTACTTTCACATCCTCCGAAATCCAAGACAAAGGAGATCCATTCAAATCAACCTCAAACGGGCTCTTCCCTTCATAACTGAAGTACCTATCAACCACCAGTCCAGAACCACCACCTCCAAATCTAGCTTGAAACGGCTGATTCAATACTCCATCTTCAAATTTCTTAAATTCAGTCATCGCTTTACCATCTCCTGTATAGCACTCTTAAAATCAGATAAATCAGAAAAATTCTTATACACCGAAGCAAATCGTACATACGCAACACTGTCTATTTTCTTCAACTCACGAGAAACCAACTCTCCAACCACGACTGTCCTCACTTCACTCCCCTTCTTCCTTACAGCCTCCTCAATTTTTTGTATCATCATAGTTATAGTCTCTACACCCACCGGTCGCTTTTCACACGCCCGAAGTATCCCCTTTCGCACCTTTTCCCGATCAAACAATTCTCTTCGACCATCCTTCTTGATGACCCAGAGATCTGCTCTCTCAACCAGCTCATGAGTGGTAAAACGCTCACTGCACTTCAAACACTCCCTGCGCCGCTTGATAATTGCTTCTGCATCACGCTTATCAGTCACCTTCGTCTCAGGATGACTGCAGTACGGGCATAACATTATCAAACACTATATCTTGTAGTCCTCTTTATGAAAACCACAACCTATTGTGGTCATATCCCCTTCGTACTTTCTCTATTTAAATCTTTTCACACTATTTTTTTTATCGTCGAAAAAAAAGAATTTATTTTTTGCTGTATTTTTAAAGTGATAAAAAGAAAATAAATCTATTTATGTCAAGGAACTTGACAGAAAACCACATCCCTTTAGGGTGTGGTCGTTCCTTGAGCATCCAAAGCACGAGTGCCTGTTTCAAACCCCATCCCTTTAGGGTGGGGTGGCACATCGTGCTTTTGATATACCAAAAAGTAAAAAATTGAATGATAGACCCAATACAACCAATAGTGTATACTGCTGATCACGGGTTGCAGGTGCTCATCTATCTAGGGTTAACCAACACAACCGATAAAGAACGAGAAGTTTTCAGAGAAAAGTGGCAAGAACTCTATCGTTCAGACCCTTCACTCATCAACACGAGCTGGAAATTATACGCCGAGGTACTGCCATTTATCTGTGGAGATGGTGATCGTGGATCTCTTCTAGCAGCACACTATCGAGATGAAGAATTTGGAGAGAGACTAAAAGCAACAGAATTAGAAAAAGAATTAAGTCTGGGCAGTTCACTTGAATCTATTCTAGAAAAAGGACCACATACCTTTATTACTAAAATAGTTGAAGAACAATAATTATATACTTCCCTTACTCCCCCAAAACAATGAACACACAATTCAAACGTCATCAAGCAGTTATCCTCCTGCACGATGCAGATCCTGAATATGTTGAATATCACCTAGAAGGCGAAGATGAAAACACACCAAAAATCCCTATAAAAAAGGGAATGAAAGGCAGAATCAACATCCTCCTGTCCAACGGTCGTTATCATGTTGAAATCCTCAATGACCAAGGCAAAACCCTCGCCTACGCCCCCTTCAACGAAGAAGATCTACAAGCTGATGATGAATGATAAACAAGTATATTTTAAAGAGAAATGCAAATAAATTTGTTAGATGAGTCTTTATTCTTAGGCGATTTTATAGGGTAGTTAATAAGTGTAACTTAATAGTAATAACAATAAAAAGATTTATAAACAGTATATTTATGCAATATTATGAGAAAAAATCATAGTAAGCACGATTACAGAAAACAGCCAGAAAGAGATCTTTCCTTTAACATAAGAATGAAAAAAAGCACAATTACAGGCATCTTACTATTTTTTATATTATTTTTTGTTTCTTTCTATATCGAAAATTCTAAACCCATAAACGAAACCACATTTAGATTTGTAAACAAAGATAATAATCTTTCTATAGAGGGTGCTATTTCAATAGATGATATTTTTTACAACACAACTAACAAAGGTAATGTTACAATATCCAAATTTGATAAATTACCAAAAAACGTCAGTATAATAGGCAGTTTTAATAGTAAAAGATTTCATCTTGTTTATGAATTTCCTAAAGATTATCTAAATTATTCATATATCGAGTTTGAAGTTACTAATAATGAAATTGAAGAATCAGAAAATTATTTCAGATTAATTGACAAATCAGAGAAAGATAATTTTTATTGGGTTAACGGGCTTCACTGGGTTAAAATGCCTATAACATATAGATATAAAGATAAATCCTTTTGTTCAGACGGAAAAATAAAAAGAGTTGAATATGCTATTGAAGAACTAAATAAAATAACGAATGGGTCAGTAAATCTTATAGAAACAATTAATTTAGAGGCAGACATTGTGTTAATTTGCCTAAACTACGGGGAAGAAGATAAATATAATATAGAAGAAGAATACGGAGTATTAGGCACAGCAACACCAACAATTATAGAGAATAAAATAGTAGAATCAACAATAGAGTTATACCCAGAAAATATTTGCGGAACCTATCCTATTGTAGAAATTCATGAAATTTTACATTCATTTGGCTACGAACATAACAAAAGAGGAGGAAAATCTATAATGAATCCAATGTTTTATTCATGCGATTATCAGATTGAAAAAGATGAAAATGGAGCGCCTAAAATTGATAGTTGGATTATAAACGATCTAATTAAGAATTACGGAAGATGGATTTGATAGTTTTTCCTCTAAAACGCAACGTTTATATAATATCAATTGATATGATTTACATGAAACATCAAACGCTAAAGAAAAAAACGTACGCAGAAACAAACGATATAGCTCGCTCTCCCACACTCCAAACCGTGCTAATGGTCGAGAAGTTCATAAAAGATAACAGCGGCGAATACAAAAAAACCGAACTATTCAACAAACTCCCCAAAAAAGTAATGTGGCAAACGTTTCAAGTTATAATAGAATATCTAGAGAGTACACTTAGAGTTGTATCTGATAGAGAAGGATACTTATAGTATAAGAAATTAATAATCGGATATATTTGGCACTAATATATTCTTTCTTAATGCACTTTTTACTTCTTTCACCAATCCTTTCTTATCAAAATAAGCTTTCGTTGCAAGATAACCTTTATTGTTTTTCCAGTATTGCTCAATCGGATTTACTTCTGGACTATATGGTGGAATTCTTATCATCACGATATTATTCTCGTTGACGAAAGATAAAACTTCTTTCGTCAAATGCCATCTTCCGTTATCTGTTATGATGCATAATTTTCTCACATTCTTTTTTAACCTTCTAACAAAAGCAAGAAACCTCTTGGAGTTTATCTTATCACTTAACTTCACAAATCTTCTTTTGGAACTTATTGCTCCAAAGACATGTATCTTCTGAGACTTATTTAGCACATATTTCTTTGTGGGTCTTGAGCCAATCTTAAACCAACCTCTTATGAAGTATGGCTCAAGTTTGAATGTGCTTTCATCCAGAAAGAAGACCTCATATCCGTTCGAATTAAGTTTTCTAATTCTTCGTCGAAGTTTTTTTTAAATTGTCGTTGGATTTCCTTATTTGCTTTTATGTGTTCAGGTCTTTGTTTCTGCAAAGAAAATAGCAACTTCTTCAATAGATTTCTTATTTGCCGAAGGCTATAAAGTACCCCAAACATCTTTTTTATTGCATATCCCACAAGTTTTGTTGTCCATACAACAAAAGGAAATCCTTTTTCAACTGGTTTTTTCTCAAGCATCTTTTTTACCTTTTTATATTGAGAATCGGACAATCTTTTAGGTTGACCTTTTTGCTTAATAGCGTCTTTAGCTATAATTCCTTTCTTCTCAAAACGGTTCAGTATATCACTGACAGTTGTCTTAGGTTTTCTCGTCGCATCTGAAATATCTTCAATTGTTTTTCCTTCTTTTCTTAAGATTGCGCACTGCAATCTTATTTTTGATTTTGCATTTTTTTCCTGATGATACAACTTCTCTATTTCTTTTAGAGATATTCTTGGCAAGAAATCGTTTCCCTTTTTAACAAACATTTTCATTACCTCCTTTGTAAATCAGAGGAATAAGGGCTTAATAAAACTTACGGATATTAAGTTCCTAAACTATAGTATATATTTGGAGCCCAGAATTCGCTGCTAAATATAAGGATAGACCAGATTTAACATGGAAGGGATAGTAAAGTTTGGTGATGAAAAGTTAAAAGAAGCCTTTGAAAGTTTGAAAGACATTGATAGAGACTTATATGAACAAATTGATAAGGCCACAGATGAAATTAATAAGGATGTTTTTTGCGGAAGAAACATTAAGAAGAAATTAATTCCAAAAGAAATAACTCAGAAATATAGGTTCGACAATCTATGGATTTATAATCTACGGAGTGGGTGGAGGCTACTGTACGCTATTACTTCCCTAGACAGAATTCAGATACTTGCTATAGTTCTTGATTGGATGAATCACAAGGACTATGAGCGATTATTCGGTTTTTAAAAAACAGTAACTTCTTTCTTAAGTTGCGTATGTGAAATCAACATCTTTGCCTTCTTCTCTTTATTATACTCTTCTAACGCTTCAATATCTTCCCCAGTAAGAGTAGAATCCTCCATACTCTCCTTTATGTAACTCATATCAGCCTCTAACTTGATCAGTTTAGCCAATATTTCTTTATTAACTGCCATTTGGTTTTCCATACAACTTCAATCAAGACAAACTATTAAAATCTTTGCCTAAACAAAAAACTGGGATCGCTGGGATTCGCACCCAGGTCGCCAACACCCCATGCTGGAATCTTAACTAAGCTGGACCACGACCCCTAACAAAAGAAAAAGAAATATGATTTTAAATCTATCTCCTCACACTCACATAACCCCATATCGGTTTCCTAACTTTTAAAACCGCCCCCGAAGAAGCATCAATCAACGCTTCTCTCTTCAGCGTAAAAGGCACAAGCATCAAAAGGGCTGCTCGATCCTCGGTACGCACAACATAAGCTGCTTTTCCTCCCTCAGCAACCAACGCAACAGAGCAACCAGACGAACAACTACTCCCGCTTACACTAAGTCCCTTCATAGCCGCGGTCTTAGGTAACACCGAGATTTCCTGCACACTCCCTCCAACCAACACAAAAAGTCGAGAATCAGAAACAGATATACCCAGAGTCGTAGCTGCCTGATATCCCTCAGCAGAAATAATCCTCCGACCATCAATCGTCTTCACAATGCCCGAAATCTCACCAATAGAAAAGAATAGCACCCCCGAAGACCCATCGCCAAGAGCATTTACCTCAATCTCCTGACGAACTATCTCTTCCTGTCCAATAACAAAACCAATCAACAAAACAAGCACCACAAGAAAAACAAGCTGCCTCATATCCTCTAGCATCAAACGATAATATAAAATCCTATCTATTGGATTTCTTCCGCAACAAACGCTTCCTGCGTGATTTCCGAACTGTCTTTCTCATACACTAAATAGAAAACGTTCCTATTTAAAACTTACTCGCCCGTCTGAAATTCCTATAACTCATCAAAAAATAGATGCTGGTTCTTTCTTAGAAAGAGCAGCGTAGTCTACCACCTCCAACATACAGGTTTCTAGGTCTTTCGCTTTGGATTTATAAATCTTTCTGATAGAAAAATAATGTATAGCCCAGAGACATATGTCACCCCCTAAATCCACTTATTAAAATCAAAGTAAACTTGAGCAGGAGTTTTTCTTTCTAGGCTCGTGTGTGGTCTAAGATGGTTATATCTCATTCTAAAAAGTTCTGCATCTTTGTTGCAGAATGCAAACTCTTTGTCAAGAGTTTGAAAGAATCTTTCTATCTTTCCTGAAGTAGTTGGAGAATGAATTGCAGTTCTAATATGCTTTATTCCTCGATGATTTAATGCTCTATCAAACCTAGAATGTTTACTCTTTAATCCAAAAATAGATCCATTATCAGTTAATATTTCTCTTGGCTTTCCATGAATTTTAAATAGAGTGTCAAGTATCTGAATTATAGAATCTGTTGATAATGTGTTGAGAGCAAATAACCCAATACAATATCTTGAACAATCATCAATAACTGCAAAACAATACTTTCCTTCTATTTTTTGATCCGAAGTGTCCATTTGCCATAATGAATTTGGATGTTTTCTTTGCCATCTAACGTATTTTATTCTTTTCTTTCTGTTTGGATTTGGGTTTGTAAGATTATGTTTATTCAGGATTTTGTTTATTGTTGTATGTCCAAGATTGACAAAATCCTCTATTTTTCTTTCTCCCCAACCGGTTTTCTTTTTTATAGAAATAATTTTCTCTTCATCTTTTTGAGTAATCTTATGATGAATTGTCTTCGGTCTTTTTGATTCATCACATAAGTCCCAATTATCTTTTTTAAGTCTGCAATTCCACCTTTGAAGCGTTCTTTTACAAACCTCATAACCAAATTGAGCAAGAATTATCTTTCTGCATTGATTATTTGTGTGTTCTTTAATTTTCAGCTTAAAGAATTCCTTTCTTACTTCTTCTTTTTTCACGCAAACCCGAAGAAATCAAACGAGAACTAATTTTCGGTTACCCCATGACATATGTCTCTGGGTCGCACAATCCAGTCAGTCTACGTAAGATTTATTAAGGAATCTTTTTTTGTGTGGGGGTGGTTGTCCCTGAAATAGATGTTAATTTTGTGGCGGTTTTTATTGCTACCATCGTTTCAATGGTTATTGGTTCCTTGTGGTTCTCACCTTTATTGTTTGGGAAATTATGGATTGCTCTTTCAGGAAAGAGTCAGAAAGAACTTGCGGGTCAGAAGAAAAGAGGTATGATTCATATATGGATCCTTGCATTTGTAGGAGCATTTATTACCAGTTATGTTCTGTATCATTTTACTGTTCTTCTGTCAATGGAAACACTTGCTGATGCTTTATTGGGAGCATTTTGGATTTGGCTTGGATTTATTGCGCCCGTTCAATTGGGAATTGTTTTGTGGGATGGGAAACCTTGGAAGTTATTTGTTCTTTTAGCAGCATATCATTTGATCAATTTGATGGTTATTGCGGGCGTTTTGGTTTTATGGTAATTGAAATTGGTGATGTAGTTGAATTAAACTATACAGGTACATTGGATGATGGGGTGGTTTTTGATAGTTCGGTGCATGGTGATCACTCGCATCCCTTGCAGTTTACCGTCGGAGAGGGTCAAGTGATTAAGGGTTTTGATAGCGCCGTAGTCGGTATGTCTATGGGGGAAGCTAAGACATTTACTATTCCTGCTGAAGAGGCGTATGGGATGTATGATGAGAAACGAATTATGAGGGTACCACGGTCAGATTTGCATATTGAACAAGAGATAAAAGAAGGTATGGTGTTGGGTTTGCGATCTCCAGAAGGTATAGACATGCCGGTTAAGGTAACTACTGTGGAGAAGGAGTTTGTAGTGCTTGATATGAATCACCCGCTTGCAGGAAAAAATTTAACTTTTGCTATTTCTATCGTTTCTGTTTCAAAAAAATAAAAGGTAGATTTAAATAGGTTGTCCCCTTCATCTTTTATGCGTCGAGGTGTTGTTTTTCTTGTTGGTATTTTGGTAGTTTTTATTTTGTTAGGTTCGTTTACTTTTGCTGAAGAAGAAGTTGGTGATGGAACAACTAATGCTGTAACGGAAGAAGCAGGCACAGTGGCTGAGGATTCATCGGCGACTACAATCTCTGAGAGTAGCATCGATGGAGAATCCTCGTCCGAAGTTACTAAACTAGATGAAGAATATAAAAATGCAGAACTTGAAAAGGGATCAGGAATAACTCCGGATAGTGGATTATATTTTATTGAAGATTCGATCTTATCAAAGTTTAGAGGAGATTTGGAGAATAGGGAAAAGAAGGTTGCTGAGATAAGAAAGATGATCGAAGAAGGAGATATTGATTCTGCTAAAAAAGCTCTTGAGAGGTATAACGAATATGCTAATGATCTTGAGAGAGAAGTAGATCCTGAAGATAGAGATGAAGCTAGAAGAAGCGCTGCTGCAATAAGAAATTCTTTAAAAGAGATTGAGAGTGAAATTCCTGAAGATCGGAGAAAGGAGTTTGTACATGATGTTTTAGATAAAGAAGGAAAAATTGTTACTGCTGTTGAGATTGCAGGAAAGATAAGAGCACTTTGTGAGGAATTAAGTGGATTAGATCCTTTAGAGTTTAGTCGGGTTTGTAGTATAGATACAGAAAGTGATGCTCCAGAATGGCGAACAAAATTGGATAAGAAGTTGACTGCGGAGCAGAGGGAAGAGGCAAAGAAATTTAGAAAGATAATGTCTGAATGTTTTAAGACAGCAGGACAAGAATGCAAATGTGAAGAGATTCCTTTCCCTGAATTTGCTGATACCTGTTCTGTTGCAGCACCGTTAGCTACTGCTTGTGAGATTAAAGGAGATGAAGCGGCTTGTGAAAAAATGGATAATTTAAAAATGCCCGAGTTGCCTCCACACTTGCAGGATATTATGGATGCATTGGAAGATGATGTTGGAGAAGAAAGATTTGATCTACATATTCCGAAGGAATGTCAAGAAGCGGGAGCAACTGATAGGAATGGGTGTTTTAAAGTTATGTTTAGATTGAATGCGCCGGAAGAATGCGCCGAAGCATTGGATAGGGGAGAGATAAGTATAAGCAATGAAAGAGAGGCGAGGGAAAAGTGTGAGGAAATAATGTTTAGAGAAAACGCTCCTGAAGAGTGTATAAAAGCAGGATTGAAGGATCCCAAAGAATGCGGAAGATTTATGTTTAGATTGAATGCGCCGGAAGAATGTGTTGATGCCGGATTAACAGGAGAAAATAGGCAAGATCATAAGAAATGTGAAGAAATAATGAAGAGGTCAAATGGAGAGAAAGGGAAGGGTAGTGAATTTGGACAACAGGGAGGATTTGGAGGGAATTGTAAAGAAATTAAAAATCAAGAGGAAAGATTAAAATGTTATGATGGGGCAACACAAAATGTTAGAAGTTTTGATGAGAGATTTAGAGAAACCAAAGAGAGGGAAAAGCAGTGTGCAGAGTCTTGTTTATCTAAAGGAGAAGCTTGGGACTTTTCAAATGGACAGTGTAGTTGCAGAGCAGGAAATGAGGAACGATATGATTTTGATCAGAAAAGAGAAGAGGAATTTAGACCTCCAGAGCGAAGAGAGTTCGATCGGGAATCGGGAAATTGGCCGCAACCACCCTCTGGTGGATTCCAACCGCCACAGTGTCAGCCTGGACAGTATCCTGTCTGCGATCAAAATGGCTGTCGTTGTGAGGGACAGTCTGTAGCACCTACACCACCGCCTTCTGGAACGTCTGAAGGACAATTACCTCCTCCTGAACAACAGCCTGTGGTACCACCGAGTGATCAGTCAACGGTGCCCACCGAGGAATCTACACCTGCGCCTGCACCTTCTGCTGAACCAGCGCTAACTCCTGCACCTGTTGAATCGGCGTCAGCACCTACGACGGGAAGCGCTATTACTGGTAATGCGTTTCTTGAGTATTACTATACTCCATAAGCGCAAAGCTTAAATAACCGAACCTTTGGTATAAGCTATGCGGATTCGATTAAAGCAATTGCGTTCTTTCGGTGTACATCGTGCAGATGTTATGCTTAAAGTAGATAGTGTTCTTGTAAAAGAGAATCTTGTTGACCCTTCCCACAGTTTAGTTGAATTAATGGTTCGTGGAAAGAGTGGTTCGGGTATTGTAACCTTATCTCAGAGAGAATTAGAGACATTACAGGGTTCGGTGAAACCGATTGTTTCAATTGGTAAGAGCAAGGTTAAGAAGAAATGAACTTTATTTTATAATGAATGTGGTGTTGCTTTTTTTCCTTCGTGTAATTCTGTCGTCGCTGCTCGAGTAATTTCCCTATCTAGGTGAAGCATCTTGATAACAATTGGATTTTCTTTGTTTAGGGTAAATAGTTTGGCGTTGCCAATAGTACGAGTTTGCGTAACTATTTTTTTATCGAGCAAGTGTTGCCACACTTTTGTGAATGCACTCCA
>Ga0209542_10019466_pt1 | contig 10862 bp, 16 predicted proteins | sample RifCSPhighO2_01_FD_184028 | JGI IMG/M metagenome (GOLD analysis project Ga0209542, IMG submission 184028) | Soil microbial communities from Rifle, Colorado - Rifle CSP2_plank highO2_0.1 (SPAdes) (version 2) | ecosystem: Environmental > Terrestrial > Deep subsurface > Rock core/Sediment ...
ATTAACACTGCCTATTTTATCGGGTGGTGGAAGTTGTATACCACCGCCACCTCTCCCTGGCGGTTTGCCAGGAAAACGGGGCTGATTTCCCTCTTTCTTTTTTGTATTTTTCTTTCGTTTCATGGAAGAAGGTTCTTTTGGATTTCCCAGAACACCAGTACTAAACGAGGTTCGTATTAGACAAAGAAAAGTTCAATTTCTACAAGCTTTAGGTAGTATTCCTTTATTGGAATTGATTGCTACGGGACATGTATCCCGATCTGTTTTATATAAGCCGGAAGTGAGTCTTATTATGCCTAAAGATAGTCTTGTATCGGCTGAGGAAAGGAGTAATATTGTAGAACGGGCAGAGGAAACTGGAGAGAACCAGCATGTTTTATTACATGTTCTTGCTGACGGAAGAAAAGCGTATGTTAAACGAGTAGAATAGAAAGAAGAAAATTATTCTTACCATTTACTTCTTCTTTTTTAATATCTTTATCAACTTTATCATGGCTACGATTAACCAAACTCCATTAAGTACCACAAAAGGCCAGGCGCGGAAAACGAGACTATAATATACCAAAAGAAGAGATCCAATAATGTTAAATAAATTATATCGCACCGTATTTTGATTAAATACTTTATAAAATTCGTCAAGGATGAAAGCGACTAAAATAAATGCTGTTCCGATTAAACCCAAAATTAAAGTGTAATCCATTTTGTTTACATCCTCTTTAGTTATTTTAATACCATTATGGTCTTTATTATTTTATTTGTGTGGTACTTTCTTCAGTGACATTTCTTTGTTGATAGCTACAAAATGTTGTCCCAAATCTCTGACTATCTTTTTATGTTCTTTAGCCGTATTTATCAAATTGTATAAGTATAGTTTATGGGGTAGGTCCATGAAAAAAACAGTTTCTTCCAATGACAAATTTTTATGTAGTAATTCATTAATGTCTTCATAATTTTCAGATAACTTCATCAAATTTTCTTCAAATGATTTCACTTCATTGATAGTTTTTCCTAAACTTAATACTTCGTCTTTAAGCATACTATTGGAGAGCATTTTACTTCTTTTTCTATCCCCATTAATTGAAGTTAATTTCAGCTCTATCAATTGATTAGCATGACGGCGAAGTTTTTCATTAATTTGCCCAGAAGATTTAATTTGATCAATATGGGGTTGAATCTCTGCCAATTTCTGATTAATATCTCTTCTGGTTATAGGATCAATATTTTTTAAGAAATTGAATTTAGATATGGCGTCCTTTTTGAAAGGTTTAAACCAGTGCTGTTGAAATTGTTCCAGATTATCATATATGTCTGGTAGCTTCTGTACCTCTTTTTTTAACTCTCTCAAATCCATCGATTCTTTCATATTTCCTCTTTTTATAAATATTTGTGTTGGTTATATGGAAATATTGAAGAAAATTAAATTAAAGAAAAAAAAAGAAAATATTTTACTCTAAATTGACATCTTCCAATTCACTAAAATCAACACTTTGGTCTATTTCTGCGCTTGTCTGTGTTAACTCATCAACTTCACTTATTGCAGTACTTATCTGAGTTTCTTCTGCACTAGGTGTTCCTGAAGAAGCAGGCACTGCAGACTGAGTAGTCTGACAACCTGAAACTATCAAAGCACCGATTATTAACATCAAAGCAAGCACGTTTATCATTGTTTTCATTTTTGCACCTTTCGTTGTATAAAATAAAGAAAGCATAAAAACTTTCTTTATCCTTGCGTAGTAGTCCCAGTGTTAGCTGTATCTGTTGTTGGGGTGTTCTCGGTGGTAGTCTCAGTAGTAGTACCTGTTTCAGTGTTGGTTGTGTCGGTGCTAGTTTCCGTTTCGGTGTTAGTATTTTCGGTACTAGGTGCAGTTGCTTGTTCTTCAGTCTCAGGATTACTTAACTCTTGATTAATTTCTTTAAATTTATTCTTGAATTCACGAAGGGTATCTTTAATCTGTTTTAGAACTTCCACTACATCCTTACCGGTAGCTGTATTCATTAATGCAACTTCTTCATTGTATTTACTGAGTAAGGCGTTTAACTCTGTAACTTCTCCACCTTTTGCTGAGATTTTATCGATTTGAGTTTGCATGGCAGTTCCAAATTGAGCAAATTTGTCAGCTTCTTTGCTTATTTTAGAGCTAATAAGTAAACTAATTATTTTGTGTTGCTCCTTTTGAACGTCTTGCCATACTTTTTTCAAATCTTTAGTTGCAGTTTTAATCTCTTCATTAGTTGCATTTTGCATGGCAGCAATCTTATCTTTCTCTGCAGTTACTTGTAATTCCAATGCTTCAATATCAGCTTTAGCCCGCGATTTATCTTCATCACTTAAAGTAGATTTATCAACTAAACTAAGCATCTTTTGGAGTGATTTATCTATCACTGCAATAGTTTTTGATAGATGGTTGACTACACCCCTCTTTAATTCTGATTTCTTGCTTTTACAATCTATGGTATCTTCTGTACATTTACCTTTTTCTTTTAGATCACGAAATTTTCCTTTGTCATTTTCATACTGATCTTTTGCTTCTTTATACTTAGTTTTGGCTTCATCAAATTTCTGAACTAAGCTATCTTTAGCTCTTCTATTATTTGTTCTTGCAGATTCTTTATCTGAATTACTGTCTTCATTATCCTTAACTTCAGTTACTTTAACTCTATCATTTTTTTGACTTAATACATCTGATCCTTTATTCTTTTCAGCCAAGGCCATTACGCCCAGAACTAATAGGAACATCACCATTATTCCGAATATTTTTTTCATTTTCTTATGCCTCCTATGTTATTTTGATGTGTTAAGTCATCAATATTACTTTATAAAGATACTTTACAGATGATTATTTTAAAAGAAAATGATGGTTAATCTAAGCACATTTAAGGGCATTTAACGCTTTACCAAGCTTTATTTGGTTTCATTTCACTAAAATAAGCTAACTTTAAGCTTTTTTAAGCTATTTATGAAGTAAACCTAAAGGATAGTTTTTTATATAATGGGGCTGTTCTTCAATTATGCGTAAATCTGTACTTAATATCTTCCTTATTATGGTTTTAATCTTTGTTTTAGTTTCTAGCTCACTGGTTTTAGCTGCAACACTTAAAGGAACTGTCTATAATAGCAATTTAGATCCAGAAAAAAATGTATTGTTAGAAGTAAATTCTCTTCCTACTCAGAAATACTTATCTCCAGATGGAAAATATTCATTCGTTTTATCTCCTGGTAATTATACCATTTCTGCTAAAACGGTTGAAACGGATAGTGGTTTAGAATCGGCAACTACTGACAACGTGGTTATAGTACATGATGGTGAATTTGTATATGATTTATTCTTACTTCCAGACTTATCGGCAGAGGAAGAATTATTGCAGGAAAGTAATCAAAATTTATTGGCTGATTTTGAAGAATCACCATATAATTGGGCGTATATAGTTGCAGGAATTTTGTTTATCATTGCTTTAATTCGCGTTTATAGAGCTCGCAGGAAATATGGGCCATTGAATTTATTTCGAAGAAAAATAAGAGTAGAAGCAAATAAGACGCTGGAACAGCACAAACAGGAATTAGCAGAAGAACCAGAGTATGTTGATAAAGCTTTAGAGATTATTAAAAAGCATGATGGTCGTATTAATCAGAAAGAGTTGCGTAAAGAGATGTTATATTTATCTGAGGCTAAGATTAGTTTGATTCTAACTGAATTGGAACATAAAGGTTTAATTGAGAAGATCAAAAAAGGAAGAGGCAATGTGGTTATATTGAAGTAAGTAAAATGAGGGGAGTAAAGTGAGTTTCATAATAGTGATTTTTCTGGATATACTTTTTTAAATCAGCCACTATTTTTTAGAGCTTATGAAAGACATTAACGACCAAAAACAATTCACCATTCCCTTACGCCTTCAAGGCTTACAAGCGTATGTCATCACTAAAGCTTGTATTTTCGGGTTGCATGGTTTGGATAGAACCGAAGTAGCGGAAAGGACCGTAATGGGTTATTTTAGATTAAATCATACCAACTTTGTAAGGGAAGGGTTAACTCTTGAAGCTTCTGTATCTGCTGGCTATGTTTTAGATCAAACAAAACGTGAACGTCTTCCTGAAAAATTAGAATTAAATGGAAGATCCTTTGTAGTAAGATTGGACTTCTCGGGATATCCTGCGTATCTTATTGATTGGCATGTATCTGGTGGATTATATGGTGCAACACGCAGGGGGGTAGTAAGCGGTCTTCTAGATAATTGGGTTTTGGATCATCTTCATGATCAATCGATGCATACCAATATTGTTGAAGCAGAACGATTGGGATATATACCGCCAAGAACACGATAACATTTAAATACATTCTCGAAGTTATTCCTGTCATGGATTTCCTAATCTTAGCAGAATTGTATGATCAATTAGAAAAGACTTCCTCTGGAAATACGATGCGCGAGATTCTCTCTGATTTCTTTAAGAAAGTTCCTATAGATGATGTAGCTAAAGTAGCGTATCTCACTCTGGGTAAAATTTGTTCCGATTTTGATGATATTAATTTAGGTATGGCTGATAAATCAGTTGTCAGAGCTATAGCAACTGCTGGTGGAGCAGAACATTCTAAAGTTGCTAAAATAATGCAAGAAACTGGTGATGTAGGCTTAACTGCAGAAAAAGTATTGCAAAAGAAACCACGAACGCTTGTACCAGTAGGAAAATTAACGTTACAAGATTTCTTTGATAAATTACATAAAATCGCTGAAACTTCCGGAACGGGATCCCAAGATACTAAAAGTAATATTCTAGTAACTTTATTACAAAAAGCATCGCCACTAGAAGCAAAATATGTGAGCAGGATAGTTCTGGGCACTTTAAGAATGGGAGTAGGAGATATGACCGTTCTAGACGCTTTAGCTATCGCTTATACTGGTGATAAGAAGAATAAAGAAGAATTAGAAAAAGCGTATAATATCTGTCCGGATTTAGGCGTTATCGCCGAAACTATTGCCCAGAAAGGGCTCAAAGGTATAAGTAAGATTGGGATTAAAGTAGGGACACCCATTAAAATGATGCTAGCACAGAGAGTGGAAAATCTGGCGGAAATTCCTGAAAAAATGCCGGGAGAAATTACTGCTGAAGCTAAGTATGATGGGGAAAGAGTCCAAGCGCATAAGAACAGTAAAGGAAAGATAGTGTTATTTTCGCGAAGATTGGAAAATATTTCTGACCAATTTCCAGATTTAGTAGAACATTTACAACAGAATGTCAAAGCCAAAGAATTTGTCATTGAAGGAGAAGTTTTGGCTATTGACAAAGAAGGAAATCATCTCCCCTTTCAAACTCTTATGCAACGAAGAAGAAAATATGATGTTGAAGAATATATCAAAAAAATACCCATCCAAGTAAAATTATTTGACATCTTATATTTGAATGGAACATCCATGTTACATGAGCCCTATACCGTACGAACCGAACAGCTGGCTAAAATAGTTCAAAAATCTAAACACGTACAATTGGCTGATAAATTAACTACTGATGATATTGAAGAAGTAGATGATTTTTTCCGTAAGATGCTCAAAGAGGGGTATGAAGGCGTGATTGTAAAATCTCGAACAGCAGATTCAGAATATCAAGCTGGTACTCGAGGTTGGAATTGGATCAAATGGAAAAAAGAGTATGCCAAAGAAATGTCCGATACATTTGATTTAGTCATCGTTGGTGCTTTTCATGGGAAAGGAAAAAGATCTGGAAATTATGGTGCATATCTCTGCGCAGCGTATAATACCAAAAATGATACATTTGAAACTTTATGTAAATTAGGTACGGGATTAACCAATGAAATGCTCGAACAATTACCTAAGTTATTATCGAAGCATAAAGTTAGTAAGAAACCTGCTCGAGTTAATGCTAAAAAAGAAATGGAGCCGGAGGTGTGGTTTGAGCCATTCATTGTAGTTGAAGTTCTGGCAGCAGAATTAACTAAGAGTCCATTTCATACCTGCGGATCAGGATTAGCCTTACGTTTCCCTCGATTTATTAAAATCAGAGATGATAAGAAAGCGGAGCAGGCAACTAGTAGTAAAGAGATCGAAGGAATGTTTGAGAAGAAATAATCATCTTCTCCCAAATAAAACCACATTATCCGGATGTTGTGCCCATGTTTCTACATTATCTGGCAAATGTTCTCCTTCTTCCGAAAAAGCCGATGTTAAATGATAGGTGAAATTTTCCCAATGTTTAGCCAAAACCCAACATTCTAAATCTGAGAAATGGAGTGCTCTTCTAATTACCTCATATTCTCTCGCATTTCTTTCATCATTGGGAAATTTAGACCATCTTCTTGACGTTTTTCTTTCTCTTTCAACTCTAATAATACCTTCACTGATATAACCATCTTCTCTCATAGAATCTCTTATTTGGAGGTAAATATCATAATTATCAGTGCGATACATTGAATCTACTTGAGTAGGTAAAGTATCTAACAAATCTTTGAGATCTTGAGAAGTAAGCCTACTTATCCCTGGAACAGGTGTAGCTCTATTGGGAAATCTGGCTTTAGTTGCAAGAACGTGCAGTGGACCTTCATAAACCGGTCTATCTTCTGCTTCGACAGTCGGTTTAAATCTATTTTCCGCAAGTAGTAAATATCCCATGATTTCGCTAGCGGAAGGTTTATTTATAAATATATGCCAAATTTTATAGTAAATAGCAATAAATCTGATTGTATGTTCAATCAAAAGAAATACCTTTCTTTTCCAATTCTTTTCTTTCTTTTTCAGTTAAATGGAGGTAAATTGAATGTTTATGGGTAATTATATTAGCTACTAGTTCTTTCTTTTTATAAAAAGCAGGATCCTCAAACCCATAAAACAAACTGCTTGCCTGTTGAGGATACATCTGCCAGAAGAGAGTTTCTTTGTTAAAAAAATCCTTCATTCCTTTAGATAATTTAAAATGATAATGTTCATAGGATTTTCCTTTCTGATTTTCTCCATACCGAATACTATTAACAGATACATTTTTGAGATACTTGTTAAGACGTTCTAGTACCGTAATGAACTGTTCATCATCATCTTTAGCATAACGTTTAATGGTGAAAAATCCTAATTCAGTCCAAGAATGGCGGGTTAGATCAACTATAGAGGAGTGTTTAAGCAAGAATTTACGGACTTCCAATTCTACTTCGTGTCCTTTGTCAACATCTAGATTATTGACCCAATACCTCTTTCTCATAGACGGCAAGCAATCATAGGTTATATAAAAATGTTACTAATTTAACGTCGATTAGCTTCAAATTACCCTCGAAAAAAGTGTAAAATAGTTGAAAATGTTCTTAAAAATGAACAAATAAACCTAAATTATTAAATATATTGCTTAAAAATAATCCTCAATGAATCGAAATACTTTCCTGGATCCAGCCAAAGATGAAATTTCTTGCGGTTATTATATTGGAAGAGAACCACAACATAATGACTTTTACGGCGCTAAACCAAATTGCCCCGAGCCTGCAACAGTAGCCGGTATTTATTTTGCGTACTGGGATGCGTATCAACGCCATAAAATGCCTTTTCCACGAAGAAAGGGAATATTTGAGGATTCTTTATGGGTATTTGGCTGTGAAAAGCATTTAGAAACATATTTACGGTTAGTTCCACCTCAATTCGAGGTATTAACTACTCCGGAGATTATAGTTGATGCACAATTAGATCTAGAAGAAACAGTATATAGTCAACTAGTACCTGAAGTGACTAAAAAACCAGTTCCTGAGGACTATTTTACCAAAAAAATGTTTTACAATGGAACAGAAAATCTAGCTGAACTGTGGCAACGTGAAAAGAAGCAGTTCCAATTTTAAGTATATAGTATTTCTACTATTTTGGATGAATAGAACCAAATAAGATCATCCGTTGCTTTTCTTGAGCATAATGATTGCAATATTGAATGAATTTATGGGGGTGATATTTTCTATTTATGACTGCCAGCATATTATTATGTTGAGGTAGTTTGGTATACTCACCCGTACCATTAGTATAAGTAATAAATCCTCCGGCTTTAGGATCCCAATCATCAGTGAAGTCGAGGATTATTTCATATTTTGGTGGTTTTGATTGAGAGTCGTGAAGAAGAGTATAATTTTTCCAGGTACAAGATATGAGTTGGAATTGAAATAAAGAGGCTTTTTGTTGGCAAATTTTGAAAATGAGATGTTGGAATTCTGGTGAGGAAATGAGATGTTTTATTACGGGAGTTAAAAAAGCAGTGCTGTATGAGTAGGTAAGAATATGATGATCTTTAGTCCATTTTGAGTTGGAAAGTTCTATTTTTATTTTGGCAAGAATTTCCGGGGTTAGTACATCAAAGAGAACTACCGTTCCTTCTTTAATAAATTGTTTTTGGATCAGTTCTTGATTTTGAAGATAAAACTTATTTATCATGGAACCACCCCGATATGGCCAAACGTTGTTTTTGAGAGGTCACTTCTTCAACACTATGGAATGATTTTGGAGAAACTTGAAAGAACGCAAAAGTGTTGAAATAAGGAGTTATGGTTGCGGAGACTGTGGTAGGAATTTTATATTTAGAATCATACAACAGTAATCTGCCTCCATCTTCCTGCTTTAAATCAGAAAGATAGATAAAATAGGTTTTCCACCGGTCTTGAGCGAAGCGTGACCGGTGGCGTAGTTTAATATTCTCATGATCATTTCTATCCTATGAAGTTAACCTAAAGCAAAAAAATACCCTCTGAGCCCTGTTCGTACAGAGCTGAGGGTCAAAACTTTACCCGAGGAAAGCTACGATTAACTTCTAATTAAATGTTACGGATAGCTTTAGCTATCCTTTTTAAAAAATAATAAAAAAATAAAAGGTGATTCTCATGAAATTAAATCCAACTAGATATAGCTCTGCAGTAGGTGAAGTGTGGATTATGCTCACACTTAAAGTTAAATATTGTCACAACATATTCGACAAACGTGCCATCCGTGAGTACACGGATGCAGTGCTGACAGAAGCACTGCAAAAATACGGAATACAGTGGAAAAAGAAAAGTTTTGACAGCAACCATGTCCACATTAATCTGTGCATGGGAATTTACAGCAAACCAGAACTCGCGAAGAAATTGAAAGGTTTTACCGCACCAAAAATTCTGAAAGAATTTTGGTGGCTCAAGAGTTGGCTCTTTCGTGGCGGTGGATTTTGGAATCCAGCAACAGATGGGAGAAGTGGAGATATGGATTTCTATGACCGATACTTGGACAAACAGAAGTATGGGCTACCTAATCAAGCAAAGCTCTCTGCATTTCTCTAAGCGAATGCCCCGAGCCCGCAGGCGAAGCATGCCACCAGTGTATAGTTCCACTGGTGGTGGGCATTCGCGTTTGACAAAGAAAATAAAAAACTATTTCTTTCTATTAGCTGATTTAATAACCCAATAAATCAGAGCAATGATTAACACCAAAATAGCTAAACAGAACAAGATGTAAAAAGAGTACATTACATAACCCCATGATCCTCCCATCATCCCATAACCATATCCCGAATATTTTCCCATCATACTGTATCCTCCATTCAAAGGGTAGAATTGGCCATTTGCCATCATACCATATGACGTATTTCCTTGAGAATCAATAGGGTCAAACTTGCCGTCTCCCTCCATCATTCCATAACGGTAATTACCTGCAAGTGCAAAACTAGCTAGAACTAATATTAACAAACCGATCAAACCAAATAATTTGTTCATGACTTCACCTCACTTTTATATTATTAGTTAAACCATTTCAATATATAAATATATTTGGACCAAAATTGATTCTATGCAACTCCATAATCTTTATATACCTCCAATTAATCCTCATCTACTGTGAAAATACACTTTATCCTAATAACTTTAATTTTGATTCTATCTGTAGTAAGCTGTTCTGGTCCGAGTAAGTATGATACTTTTGCCAAATGTATAACCGAACGTAATGCTACTATGTTTGGTGCTTTCTGGTGTTCTCATTGTCAAGCGCAAAAGAAATCGTTTGGCAGCAGTTGGCAATATGTGAATTATGTGGAATGTTCTACTCCTGATGGGCAAAGTCAGACCGAATATTGCGCTTTAGAGAAGATTACTGGCTATCCTACATGGCAGTTTGCCGACGGATCTAGATTATCGGGAGAAGTTTCTTTTGATATTTTAGCTGAGAAAACAGGATGTGTTTTGAATTAAAATATTAGTATTACATCACAGAAAACTATCATTTCTCACCAAAAATGGAGGCGAATCTTCCTTCTTTGTTTATTTTCATTACTTCTTCTGATGAAAAAACTTTCCCATTCATACAAATATAAATGCCCGGATCTGAATCCTGTACTTTGGCTATAGCATAACCAATCGCAAATGGTCCATCGGAAGGGCTAAATCCAATAAGGGGCTTCATAGATCCTGTAACAATTATAGTTTGATCTTTTCTATTGAGATTAGCTTTTAAAAATCTAGCCGTATCTGGCATTGTATAAGTTCCATGAGTAATAATTATTTTGCGAGCGGTACTTTTTTCAACAACTTCAAGAATTTTTTTTAAATCCGCTTTTACTATATCTCTACTATCTTTCATACAGACAACCGTAAACTCTTGTTTGTCATATAATTTCAGGCTTTTTACAAACGTAGGAATTATTGTTTTCTTATTCGGAAGGACGGTATCTTTAGTACTTTCATAATAGGAATCAATTGTTCCGCCAGTAATAATAAAATGAATACCCATTTCGGACATAGATTTATGTTATTTATCAAACTTATAAATGTTTTGCGGTTTTGATACAGTCATCTTAGTGAATGATGGCTCTTCTGGGCTCTTTTTTGGATAAGTTCTAGCAATTTATTTCTTCCCAATTTCAAATCAATCTCTGC
>Ga0209542_10019467_pt1 | contig 10862 bp, 10 predicted proteins | sample RifCSPhighO2_01_FD_184028 | JGI IMG/M metagenome (GOLD analysis project Ga0209542, IMG submission 184028) | Soil microbial communities from Rifle, Colorado - Rifle CSP2_plank highO2_0.1 (SPAdes) (version 2) | ecosystem: Environmental > Terrestrial > Deep subsurface > Rock core/Sediment ...
CGGCTCACAGACCACGAGCCCCATCATCGTGCAGACCTCCTACACGCTCGACTGCACCAAGCTCGACGGCACACACCTTGTCGAGAGCGCGACTATCAACATTGTGCCGGTGTTTGAGGAGAGATGACTCCGCCCGAGAGGGCACCTGACACCGTCGCGAGGCGCCCGAAGGGACCGAGTGTCTGCCGAAGGCAGATGCGAGGAGTGTCATGTCGGCACGAGTACGTGCCGACCGGGGCCGGTCGGCGCATGCTTGCGCCGACATAAACCTCTCGCGTCGGCTTACAGCCGACACTCGACCCTCCTAACGTCGGGCACACTCCCGTGTGGGTTTAAATGTCGGCTACTGCCGATATGAGGCGGGTCAGGCACGCACAAGCTTGTGCGGGCCAAGGTTCTGGGAGTGATAGAATAAAGCGGTATGCATACCATCCTTCGCTATCTTGGAACGGTCGCGGCGGTAGTACTCACGGTCAATCTCGTGCCGGGCGTATCAGTCGCCGGTGGGTGGGAATCAATCCTGCTTGCAGCACTCGTGTGGTCAGTCATCGTCATCGTCATCAGGCCGGTGCTGAAGATACTTACACTTCCCATCACGCTTCTCACCTTCGGACTGTTCTCATTCGTCCTCAATGCATTTCTCTTCTACGCCATGACGTTCATTGTTCCCGGTTTCGAGGTCGCCGGATTTTTGTCAGCACTCCTTGGCGCGCTCGTCCTCTCGGTCCTCACGTGGCTCATCCATCAAATTCTTTAGAAATTACTCGACGACCTTCCGCCGTAGCTGGGCGGGGATATGTACCAATAGTTCGTAGGGAATTGTCCCGCATTGTCTTGCCATCGCCTCGACCGAATTTGGTGCCGAGGGGTCATAGCTAATGACGATTACTTCATCCCCGACGCGCGCGTCCGCGATGTTCGAGACATCAATGGACGTGATGTTCATGCTCACGCGCCCGACGATGGGGCAGGCGAGGCCGCCCACAAGCAGCTCGCCCTTGCTCGAGAGCCGCCGGTCCACCCCCTCGGCGTATCCGGCGGGGATGGTAGCGATGCGCATGTCGCGCGTCGCTGTGAACGTGGCATTGTATCCGACCGACTCTCCGGTGCGTACCGTGCGCACTGAAGTGATGCGCGTTCGCATTTGAAGCGCTGGCCGGAGGTCGAGTTCCCCCAGGCTTGCATTGATGCCATAGAGCCCGATGCCGAGGCGCATCACGTTGGCGTCTATCTTTTTTGCATAGAAGCTGCCCGACGTTGCGGCCAAGTGAAAGAATTTCACGCTCGGCATTTTCGCGCGCATGCGGAGTACGACATCGTTCCACGCTGCTATTTGCGCGGCGGCGTGTGTGGAGTCGGGCGTATCGGCATCGGCGAGATGCGAGTACGCCCCTTCCAGAACTATGCGCTTATTCGCGCGAATAAGCGCATAAGCATCTTCTAGTTCGCTTGGCGCAATGCCGTGGCGATGCATGCCGGTATCTACTTTGAGGTGGATCACGATGGAAGAGCGGGCGAGGGCTGTAAGATTTCGCAACTCTTCCATGCCGATAACGCCGAACGCCACGTCGGGAAGTCGGTTTTCGAGCATTGTTGCGACGGGCGTATACCCGATGATGAGTATGGGAGTCCGTATTCCCTCGTTGCGGAGGATAAGCGCTTCAAAATATGAGTCTACACAGAAGAAGGGCAGGTCCTCTCCGTCGAGCGTCTTCGCAACCTCGACGAGTCCGTGTCCGTACGCATTGCTTTTGAGGACCGGCGCGACGGCAACCCTCTTGTCGAGCTCCTGGAACGTGCGGAGATTGCGGAGTATCGCGCTTTTGTATACCAGCACCTCGATGAGCGGCGTGTATGAGAATCGCTTCTTTCGCAGTTGTCGCACAAGAGCGCGCACGAAGCCGAACATCGCTCCAGTATACCCGTCCGAGAACGCTATGTTTTGAGCCCGACCTTGCTGCGGAACTCGGGAACCTTCGCAACGAAGAAGAGGTAGATGATCTCAAGGACGCCGACGGTGTTCAAGACGAGCAAAATAATGAACCACCATTTCTCGCCCCGTTTTGCGGCATGCCAAAGGGCGAAGCCTTTCCATACGAGATTCCACGCGATGATGAGAATAAGAGCCGCAGGGAACGCGGGAGAAAGCCCGACCCCGCCGATGCCAAAGTATTGCATGGGTACAGTATAGACCCGCCCGCGCGGCTTTCAAGCGGGTTGTCCCCATCGGCGGCTGCGGGGCCGTCAGTTGATCTCGATGTCGATGTGGCGGATGCTCGGATGCTTTTCGCGAAGCCGCTTCTCTATCTCATCTATTTTTTTGCCCATGAGGCGCGGAATGCGGTCGGCGTAATCGGCAAGAAAACGCTTGAATTCACCGAAATCTCCGCGAACTTCCTCGTATTGCTGTTTCATCGAGCGCCTTCTGTACACCTCGCGCAGAAGGGCACCGCCGTTGAATTCCACCTCGCATTTGATGCGATACACGCCCCACCCCAAGACAATGGATTTGAAATCGATGACCTTCTCTATCGCGGGCTCTGCTTCGAGCAGCTTAACGACTTCTCCCTGCAACTCTTCTGGCATAGCACGGCCGATGAGAAACGAGCGGTTTTTCAAAATAAGCACGACGGCAACGAACGCGAGGAGCGACGAGATGAAAATGGAGCCGAGCGCGTCCCATATTATATTGCCCGTGTAATAGGAGAGAAGGAGTGCGAGTGCGGCTATCCCGACGCCGAGGACGGCGACCGCATCTTCGAGGTATACGGCGAGCGTCATCGGGTCGGCGAGAGAGAGACGCTCTATCAATCCGACATCGGGGAACGATCTTTTCAGCGCCGAAGCGGCAACTCTGAGCGTGTACAATTCAACGACGAACGCAAAAAGAAGAACGATAAAAATTATCGGACTGAATTCTATCGCGTGCGGGTCGAGCAACATCGTTATCCCCTTGTAGGCAGTGATGCCGGCACCGACAAAAAATATTCCGCAGGCTGAAATGAGCCCCCAGAAAAAGCGCTCGTTGCCGTAGCCGTACTCAAAGGATTCATCGGCTTTCTTGAGCGAGCGCCGAAGGCCGATGAGGAGCAGGGCCTGGTTCAGGGTGTCCGCAGCGCTGTGGACCGCCTCGGAGAACATGACCGAAGAGCCCGACGCGAGCGCCGCTAGAAGTTTGGATATGGCCACAACGGTGTTCCCAAGAAGCGCCGCAACGACGGGCCAAAATCCGCTTGTATGACGTAGTGCCATGCGGCTACTGTAGCATGGGCGCTTTTTTCTTTCCGAACGAGTTCCACGGCAGCCCCAATTTCGATCCGGGGAAGTTGTTCAAGACCCACTGTACATAGGTGTTGCTGTTGGGCCCGAGCAGGGAATAGATGTTGCAATGCGGATACGCTTCTCCCGAATTCTCGATGAATGCGGCCATCCGCTGTGCTATCGAACCCTCCCCGCCCTCCTCATATCCGCGCAACGTCCCCGGCCCCCAAAAATGTTTCTTTGAAAGAAAGAACATCTCGACGCCTTGCGTCGGCGTATAAAAATCTTTGTGCAAGTGGCCCCACCGAAAGATGTGCCCGAACCACGGCCGCCAAAATACTTCCCAGCGGGAAACCGTCCCTTTTTTGTTTACGACGAACCATGGATGCGAGGCGAACGAGTAGGGGAGGGTTGCGGGGCAGGTAAGCAAAAAGACCTGATAGAGGTCGGGCTTCAACAATCGTTGGAAAGTTTCCTCATCCATTCGTCCCAGTATACGTCACGTGGTGTGTCAGCGGCGGGGTTTGACACGATTTCTTCTGTCCCTCCTAATGTTTAGGCGCGAGCGTCCACGCTCGTCTTATGCGCGTGCGATACAGCGCAGAAACTTGTCGACTCTGGAACGAGACTTAAAATAGTATTGTGCGGTGCTTGATGACGATTTTCCAACCCGGATCGTAATGCCGTTTTTGAGAGCGCGAAAGGCATCTTCATCTGTCAAACTGTCCCCAATATAAACGGCGACCGACCCCTTCTGGGCAACCGTATCAAATATATGTCTTGCACATTCGCCCTTGGTCCACTCCGAGACTGGCATGATTTCAAACGTGTAAAAGTTGTCGATAATACGAATTGTTCCGGATCGAACAGCTTTATCTATAATTTCATTCGCGCCATCACAAAATTGAACGGCTTGATTTTTAGAGAGCGAACGGTACCCGAGCGCGAGACAATGCCGTTTGTCTTCTATAAACAGCTCTGGAAAGAGCTTCACATACCGCAACAGCGAGCGTCGCGTCGCCTCAAACGCCAAAAGGGCTTTCAAGGATACTTTTTTGCGTCGTACGCGACCGTTCACTTTCCACTCAAGTCCATGGCTCCCTGCATATACCACGCCTTTTAATCCTACTCGCCTCTCGATATCTGAAAGCGTGCGTCCCGATATGATTGCGATCGGCATCTTTTTGGCACATACGCCAAGCGCTCGCCGCGCCGCAGGCGATATGCGTGCCTCCCCAGGCATCTTCGTTATAGGAGAAAGCACGCCGTCGAAATCAAGCATGAGAACGCAATTATTTCTGATGCGCTTAGAAATAAGATTCCAATGTCTGTCGGCGTCTTTCATATCACTCAAGCTGGGACAGGGCCTTAATAAGCTCCGCTGACCAGCGATAGATATTGTAGTCGCGGACCGAAGTACGCATCATTTGCATTCGCCGACGCTGCTCGGTACTAGGCATCACAAGGGCAGTATGGATCGCTGCGGAAGTCTCCTCGGCGCTGTACGGGTTGATGAGCAGTGCGCCCTTCAAGTCTCGGGATGCTCCCGCGAATTGGCTTAATACGAGTACTCCCGATTCGTCACGACGCGCGGCAGCGTATTCCTTTGCTACGAGATTCATGCCGTCGTGCAAGGATGTAATCAAACAAACATTCGCAAGCTGATAGAGACGAATAAGGTCGTCATGTGAGTAATTTCTCTTTTCAAGTACGATCGGTTTCCAGCCGTTCGTGCCGAACTTTTTATTGATCCGTTCGGCCTCTTCGGTCACACGAACCGCGTATTCACGATACTTCTCGACCGTTTCGCGAGTTGGCGAGGCGATTTGAAGCAGGGTTAGATTTCCTTTGTATTCCGGATGGGCATCCAACAAAAATTCAACCCCTTTGAAACGTTCGAGTATTCCTTTCGTATAGTCGAGGCGATCAACACCGAGCAGAAGATATTCGCCGCGGATGCCGAGCGCGTCGATTGTCTTTCTATCGGGCGCGTCATGCCCCTCCGCGCCGCCTGGAAACGCAATCGATATTGGAAATGGCCTTATCGCGGTTTTATGGTCACCTCGAAATATTGAGAACTGCTCGTAGTCGATGCGCGACTCGATTTCATTTCCAACGGTCTCGATAAAGTTGTTGCAGTACTGTTGCGTGTGGAACCCGACGAGATCCGCCCCAAGCATTCCCTGAAGGAGTTCTTTCCTCCACGGACATATGTTGAATTGCGCCGCAGACGGCCACGGTATATGCCAGAAGATGGCGACCAGCGTGTCCGGTCGGCTTTTCTTTATCATCCCGGGCACGAGCGCAAGATGATAATCCTGAACCAATACGATCGGTCGCTCAACTTCCCGTATTTGTTCGAGTAGTATCTTTGCGAACTTAGCATTGACCTTTTTGTACTCGACCCAATCCTCTGCGCGAAAGAGCGGGCGCGTATGAGCCATGAGACACAACGGCCAGAGCGCCTCATTTGAAAGGCCCGTGTAGTACCCTTCGATTTCTTTCGGCGTAAGTGACACACGTTTGAGCGTATATTTCGGCTCATCGGGTGGAACCATTATGTTCCCCTCTTTATCAGCAGTCTCTGCGTCCGCGTTGCCGCTACCGTGGGCTATCCACATCCCGCCGCAGGCTTCCATGACAGGTTCAAGGGCGGTCACTACTCCTCCTGCAGGTACGGACCACTCAATTTTGTTTTTCGTCTTAGTGTGTACATACGGCTCTCTGTTCGAGAGCACGAATATCGGACGGTCTTTCAGATGCGCCTTTATGAATTCCCGAAGCCGCTCGGCTGTCCAGGGAGAATCAATCTTTTCGAGACGCATGCGAGCCTCTTCGCTCGCTGCTTGTCGCGCCTGACGCAAGCTCTTTGTCACTTTCGAGATTTCTCCTGCAAGCGGTTTAAAGAAACTTGAGCCCGGTGCGGTATCGTTCCCGGAGTTGCCTTTGCGGGTCGCCTGCAACGATTCGACCATTTTAGAAATCGAGTGAAAAAATACCCATCGTACGAGGACGAAGATCGCAGTAGCAAAAATTAGAATCTGAAACAGTAGGCGAATTATGTTGTCTCGCCAGACAGAACGTATGCTTTCATCGATGTACGTGGCGTTCTGTGCCACAGCGAGAGCACCGACGACACGCTCTTCCTCATGAAGCGGTCTTACCTGTACGTAGTACGTGCCGTTGTCGCGGCGGATAAAATCTCCTCCAGCCTCGTCGCTATCCATTACCGTTGCAACGAGTTTTCCGTCTTCAGGAAACGGCATGTTTTCCGACTCTGCGAAAATCGCACCCGAGCTGTCAAAAACGCTGATGCCCGCAAGTCGTTCGCTACTGGTAAATTTGTCTATTATTTTTTGTACGGTGCTTGTTGCGCGAGAATTGTACGAAGGTGTGATACTTTCTGCCAGACTGTCAGCCAGGACTTGGCTACGCGATTGGAGTCGCGAGGTAAGTTCAAGTTGCTCCTGATTTGCCTGGCTCATGGCAAAGAACCCCACAACGAGGCTTACTACAAGAACAGCCGCGCCAACAATCAGGAGAATCTGTCGCATTCAATCGATAGTACTCCCATAGGAGAATCAATTCAAACTGTAAAAAACCAGACGATGACCACCGCAGAAGCAAATATATTAAGGACGGACGGGATAGCGAGTGAAATCAGTCCGCGATGGATGGAATACGTGAGCCATACGATGCTGTTTAAAAGAATAATCGCATACGTTGTAAGCGATACGCTCTCGGCAGATCCACTCGTGATGATTATGAAAATCTGAGGATACAGCGCGAAACCAGACACCACACCGGTTAGCACCGCCAGCTTGTCGATCCAATGATTGTGAATGATGATAGGCATGCTGTTATTTTAGCGCAACAGATTCATAGTTTACGACCGCAACTCGGTCGAAATAGTCTTATTCTATTTCGGTTCAAAGTTTCGATCTGCGGAGAGGGAGGGATTCGAACCCTCGGAACCCTTTTGAGGCTCAACACATTAGCAGTGTGCTGCATTCGACCGCTCTGCCACCTCTCCTGTGCGCTCAACCATACCACAGGCTGTGAGTGAATTGAACGCTCCGAAATGCCCCGTATCTTTTCCACAGGGTAAAAAGACGAAGACCATATACAATGAACCATTAGCAGCCTAGCTTTTTTGCTCGCATGGCAAAACAGTACTTCGGGGCCCAGACGGAGAAGGCGATTACTAATTTCCCCTTTGACTTTCGGAAGACACCGAAAGAATTCGTGTACGCGATCGCGGAGATAAAAAAGGCGGTCGCGCTCGGCCACCTAGCGGCAGGCGAGCTCGACCGCTACCGCGCGCAGGCTATTTGCCTCGCATGCGATGAGATAGTCACAGGGAAACTCGACGAACAATTTGTGCTGCCCGCATTTCAAGGCGGCGCGGGGACGTCGAACCACATGAATGTGAATGAAGTGGTGGCGAACCGCGCCATGGAGCTCCTCGCCGCGCGAGGCAAGGACGTGAAAGTCCACCCCAACGACCACGTCAACATGTCGCACTCGACGAACGACACGATGCCGTCCGCGCTCAAGATAGCGGCGGTGCGGCTTACCGATAAGGTGCTCGCCGCGTGCGACGTCCTTGCGGTGGCGTTCGAAAAGAAAGCAAAAGAATTCTCAAAAATACAGAAGCTGGGCCGTACGCATCTACAAGATGCGGTGCCGATAACGCTGGGCGACGAGTTCGAGGTGTATGCCGCATACGTGCGGCGTGGCGCCAAGCGCATCCTCGCTGCGCGCGAAGATTTGCTCGAACTGAATCTCGGCGGCAGCGCGGTGGGGAACGCCATCAATGCCTCTCCGAAGTACCGCAAGCATCTCTACCTGCAGCTGCAAAAGGTGACCAAGCTCAAGGTGCGGCAAGCGAAGAATATGATGGCGCAGACGTCGAGTGATACTGATTTCGTCGCCATCTCCCAAGCGCTCACGGCGCTTTGCGTCGACCTCTCCAAAATTGCGGGCGACTTCCGCATTTTAAGTTCAGGACCAAAGGGTGGCCTGGGAGAAATAACGCTCCCCGAACTCCAGCCCGGCTCTTCCATCATGCCCGGCAAAGTGAACCCCATCATGCCCGAGGCGCTCTCGCAGCTCTACTACCTCGTTTCGGGCAACAACCTGACCATTGAGCACGCGGCGCACGGCTCGCAGCTTGAGCTCGGCGTCATGCTGCCGGTACTGACCGACCGGCTTGTGGAGTCGCTCAAACTCGTCGACGAGATGATGCGACAGTTCGCAGAGAAGTGCGTTGCCATCGTGGTACCCAACGTAGAGCGCATGAAAGAACACTTGGAAAAATAGACCGCGTACGCGACCTTGCTCAACCCCATCATCGGCTACGATGCCGCCGCGGTATGCGTCAAAGAATCGCTGAAGAGCGGCAAGACCTTCCGCGAAGTTGTGCTTGAGAAAAAATTATTGACCGAAAAAGAATTCGACAAGGCGGCAAAGCAGTTCACCTAGAGATGGTATAGTTTGGTGCATGAAAAGAGGGGAAGGTGGTCTCAATCAACCACTCTCGAATCGCGAGAAAGCAAAAAGGGCGCTCCAGGCGGCAGTTCTCGGCGCGTTAGCTGCAACCGCTGCTCCGAACGCGGCTGACGCACCGCCGGTCGAAAAAAGTATCACCCAGTCGCACTCGAGAGACAAAATCAAGTTGCCTCCGCGCGATCCGCGCAACAGGACGATCGAATACATCATTAATCATGGAGGGGACCTTCCCGAAAGGGGAATTGCGGCGAGGTCGCGAGCATCTCAACAGCCTGTAAGCAATGCCGTTCCTTTGCCGAGACCAAAACCTCGCGAAACTGCTCTCGATCCTCTGAAAGAAATAACGCCTCAAGCTGAAAAGAAAGCTACGGATCTCCCGGTGTTCCCATCAGAAAGAAGTACAGAGCTACCTTTTGCTCGGATTATCCCGCCATCGGGTGTTATCCCCGTTCCTCCGGCAGCCGCTGAACAACAAGAGGCACGAGACTCCGTTCCGCTTCCCCAGGAAAGGCCGCCAAAGGCAGATTGGAGACCGGAGACCAGAGAGCTCATACATTCGCGCGATGCTTTCGTGCGGACCCTGACATTTAGTACGCGAGGGTACGAAGGCCCACGGATCGAGAAAGAAAACTACAGGCGCTTGAAACCGTCCGGACTCGCCGTACGGCCTCAAAACGACACCATCGAACGCCTGCATTTTCATGCAAAGCTCGGGCAATTCTCGCTCGCGGGCAGCAAGGGGGATATTCTCCTCGGCAAATTCGAGCGGTCGCTTCGTTTCAAAAATATTACCGATGCGGTGGAAGCTCGCTACAATCTGCCGCCCGGTCTTTTGCTCGCGATGCTCATACAGGAAAGCTCCGGAGTCGACGCGTTCCCCAATGGACGTGACGACGGCGGCATCGGACTCATCCATATGCAACCCGCTGCTGCGACAGAATTCGGCCTTCGCACCCATGGCAATAATCGTGCGATAGTCGACAAAGCACATGGAGTTGCGCTGCGTACGCTCATTGCCGAAAAGAACGGGAATTCTTTCGCGCTTTCGCAAGATGACGAGCGTTTCAACCGGCTGCTCAATATCGATGCGGTCGGAAGAATGCTCGCAACGCACATGAGTGGCGATCGGATAAAGGGATTGGGGCCGCTTCGTACGGCATTCAAACGGTATACGGGCAAACGTAACTATGAACCGTATTTGGATCGCGTACGCGAGCTCATGAGACAGCTGAACGACCCGAAATTCTTAGGTGTGGTCGCGAAACGCTTCGACGACCGCAACAGGGCGCTCATCATTAACGGCAAGTACGTCGGCGATGCGACGTCGCCATTCGCAGCCTACACGAAAGCGATGTGGGATGAGAATGAAAACGGTTTCGACCTTGCCGCGTACCGCAAACTTCCGCGCTATGAGACGGAAGATTCCGTAGTCGCCCTAAGGACGTATAAAGAATTCTTTATGGAAGAGAAAGAACCAATTCAGCAGAAGAAAATCGCGCAAAAGGCGAAGCCGAATCCGAAGAAGCGTCGCTAGCCCTCAACGATTATTATCTTTTTCGCTGCTGCGGCAGCTTTTTTGCGCGCCTCGGCGACCGTACGCCCTGTCGCTAACATGACGCCCATGCGGCGATGGCCCACCACTTCCGGCTTGCCGAAAATGCGCACCCACGTGCCGGGGGCTTTGAGTGCTTCGGCAACTCCCGTGAATGTCGGTTTTTTCATGCTGCTCCACGCAAGGAGCGCGACGGAAGCGCCGGGAGTGCAGGGGATAGAGGGAATGGGGAGATCGAGAATGGCGCGGACGTGGAGTTCCATCTCGCTCATCGTCTGCGAGACCATTGTGACCATGCCGGTGTCGTGCGGGCGCGGGGAGAGCTCGGAGAACCACACCATGTCGCCCTTCACGAAAAGCTCGACGCCGAAAATGCCGCGGCCCTGGGGCGAAGCCCCGTCAGATTTGTTGCCGCACAGTTCGCCCACGATTTTCCCCGCGATGGCCTGCGCTCTCTTGAGGGCAATCTTCGACATCGGCTGCGGTTGCCAGCTTTCGCGGTAGTCGCCGTCTATCTGGATGTGCCCGACGGGCGCGC
>Ga0209542_10019468_pt1 | contig 10862 bp, 12 predicted proteins | sample RifCSPhighO2_01_FD_184028 | JGI IMG/M metagenome (GOLD analysis project Ga0209542, IMG submission 184028) | Soil microbial communities from Rifle, Colorado - Rifle CSP2_plank highO2_0.1 (SPAdes) (version 2) | ecosystem: Environmental > Terrestrial > Deep subsurface > Rock core/Sediment ...
CAGCATTGTAAGATCCAGAGTAACATCAGTCATCACGCTGTGAATCTTGCGTTTATTGTATAATGCAGGCAATGCTCCACTGTGATCAAGATGGGCATGAGAAAGCAGGACAGCATCTATCTTATCGTTTGGAAGGATAGGATAGGAAGGCGGTTCTGGATGCAGTTTGACACCATAATCAAGCATTAGATTTTTGTCAGCCTTCAACAAAAAAGCGCTTCTCCCGATTTCATTCCCGTTTCCCAGTATTTCTAATTCCATACAATTAATTAATGTCAATTGTTGTTTAAAGATGTTCAGTCTTATGACAACCTCTCTTATATTTGAATTCTTTGAAAGGAAAGAATTCGAAAAGAAATGCTCAAGAAACTACACACTAAAGTATGTAGGCATAAAGGGCATTTCATTTTTAAGTAGGGAAAATAGTGTCAGTAAGGAGAAAACAGAGGACATCTATCAATTTTACCTCCAGGAGAAAGAGGTTTCCTGTTGGCTTAGCAACTATTCAGGGCACCCACAACGCTTTTTGCAGTTGGCCTCATTACTATATCCGCTATAAGTGCAAAGGCTGTCCGCACCACCTGATAATGGACATTGTTTGGTTTGAGTGCTGCAATCGCCGGCAGTTCTTCCAGGCCTTTCATAGTCCACCTTTACGCTTAATGCAGAATCTTTGCATCCATTAGTTCCCCATATCTGACAAGCGTTTTGTAACGCTTTCTGCAATTCAAAATCATTCGAAGCAGTGCCAAAAGATTTGCTCATCAAGAAAAGAATACTTGCCAGTATAATTATGCCTATGGCAAGAACAACCACAATTTCTATAGACAAAGAAATGCCTTTCATTTTCAATCATCATAATATTTTTCTACCCAAAGTGTTGGAAAGAAATGTCCTTTCAAGGGCAATTTCATACGTCTCATTAATTAGAAATGTCCAAGGCGGTATTTAAATATAAAATCATTTAATCTATCGAACAGAAAGTGATATCATGGACATTGAATCAAGACTCGAATTGATAAAACAAGTAGGGGAGGAAATAATAACCGAGCAGGAATTAAGAGAATTATTAGAAACTAAAGTTCATCCCATCGCTTATGATGGTTTTGAGCCCAGCGGTCAGATGCATATAGCCCAGGGTTTGCTAAGAACAATCAACGTAAATAAAATGGTTAAAGCTGGGATACATTTCAAAATGCTTGTTGCTGATTGGTTCGCATGGATGAACAACAAATTAGGCGGAGATCTAGATAAGATAAGAACAACAGGAGAATATTTCATAGAAATGTGGAAAGCATGTGGCATGCGAACAGAAAAAATAGAATTCGTGTGGTCAAAAGATCTAGTAGTACAGGAAGGCCATTGGAAAGCCACAATAGACATAGCAAGAAATTCGACAGTACAAAGAATTCTGAGAACATCCCAAATAATGGGAAGAAAATCAAGCGACAAGCTAAGTGCAGCGCAGATAATATATCCATGCATGCAGGCAGCAGATATATTTCATCTAAAAGCAGATATGTGTCAGTTGGGCATGGACCAAAGAAAAGTTAATATTCTAGCAAGGGAAATAGGGCCAAAAATAGGATTCTGGAAGCCCGTTATTGTAAGCCATCACATGATATTAGGATTAAAAAAACCTTCAGCAGTGTCAAAAGATCAAGACGACAGACTTCTGGAATTAAAGATGTCTAAATCACACCCAGACTCAGCAATTTTCATGAATGACAGTAAAGAGGATATTAAAAGAAAAATAGCAAAAGCATACTGCCCTGAAAAAACAGTTGAAGATAATCCTATATTGGAATATATGAGATATATAATCTTTGAAGGATTTCCTGCAGTAAAAATAGAACGCGACAAAAAACATGGAGGCGACATAGTCTTTGAAAATTATCATGAATTAGAAAAAGAATTTATTGCAGGCAAGATCCATCCGATGGATTTGAAAAATTCTACTGCCGAACATTTGGATAAAATGATCGAGCCTATAAGAAAACATTTCGAACACGGAAAAGCAAAAGAATTATATGATTTTGTAAGAAAACAAGAAATAACAAGATAGAGAGAATATTCTTTTTAGGAAAAGAAGGTTACAGGGAGAAAAACGAAAGCTTTCCGATACCTTTGGTATCGGGAAACAGTTACAGGTGTCCAGTCTGTAGCTAGCTAGGCGGTACTTTTATATGCACATGTATAGAAAAATATACACGTGTATAAAAATATATTAATCAAAACTTCCAGAAATATTTCTTATCTATTTTACCACTAACAACCCTAATCCCATCTTTTTCTAATAATCTTGTCTTCCCTCTTATTCCTCCGGCACCCGAATAACCACCTATTTTTCCATCAGATTTAACAACCTTGTAACACGGGCATCCTTTAGGATCAGGATTAGTCTTCATTATCATACCAATGGCACGAGGGCTTGTTTTTGTTACTCTGGCCAACTCCTTATACGTCGTTACTTTACCCCTAGGTATCTTTTTCAGCATCAATAGTGCCTTATGCATATTATTTATTCGCCTGTCAATAATTAATGCATATGCTCGATATCAAACTCATAAGAGAAAGTCCACAATCAGTGAAAGAAAACCTTAAGAAAAGAAACCAGAATGACAAATTGAAATTAGTAGATGAATTGCTTCATATTGACAAGAAAAGGCGGGATATAATCAAAAAAGTCGAAGACTTAAGAAAACAAAGAAACGACGCAACACAACAAATAGCATCATTGAAAAGAAAGGGCGATAAAAAAGAATTAAATAAAATTTTGGAAGAAATCAAGGAAATACCTGAAAGAATAAAACATCTTGACCAGCATTTGCAAGACGAAGATAATAAAATGAGAGAGATCTCTTTATCATTGCCGAATATTCTTGACAGCAGTGTACCTGCGGGAGAAGGCGTGGAAACAATAAAACAATTTGGATCTTTGCCAGGGTTTGATTTCAAAGTAAAAGATCACATGGACATTGCATTGGAACTGGATTTAGTTGATGTGGAAAGCGCGAGTAAGATCACAGGATCAAGATTCTATTTCCTGAAGAATGAACTATTAATTTTAGAGCAGTCTCTGATGAGGTTTGCATTGGATTTCCTAAGGAAAAAGAATTATGCATTGCTTTATCCGCCATTCTTCCTAAGAAGAGAAGCTTATCAAGGCGTTACTGATTTAGGAGCTTTTGAAGAAACTTTGTACAAGATCGAGAAAGAAGACTTGTACCTTATTGCGACCAGCGAACATCCAATGGTTGCCAAGCACATCAATGAAGTTTTGGATAAAGAAAAGCTTCCAATAAAATATGGCGGTTACAGCACGTGTTTCAGGAAGGAAGCAGGTTCTCATGGTAAAGACACCAAAGGAATATTCAGGGTTCATCAGTTCAACAAAGTAGAGCAAGTTGCTATTTCCTTACCAGAACAGTCATGGGATATGCACCAAGAACTTTTAGACAACGCAATTGAATTCCTTCAGTTGTTGCAGTTGCCATTCCGTCTTGTTGTTGTAAAATCATTTGATGCAGGAAACACAGCAGCAAAACAATACGATCTAGAGGCATGGTTCCCTGCACAGCAGGAATATAGAGAAGTAGCCTCATGCAGCAATTGCACAGATTATCAGGCAAGAAGATTGGGAATGAGGTTCAAGGCGCAGGGAAAACCTGTGGAAGGATTTGTTCATACATTGAATTCCACTCTAGTAGCTGATAGAACATTAGTTGCAATAATAGAAAATTATCAAAGTGAAAGAGGCATAGAAGTCCCTAAAGCTTTAAGACCTTACACAGGCTTTGATTTTATTGGCCATTAATTTTATAGAAAAATCATAGAAAAGCATATAAACATTACCTATATTATAATTAGGTTATGGCAACTTCTAATTACACGCTTATAGTCACAGAAAAGCCCAGTGCAGCTAAGAGCATAGCTGATGCATTAGCTACTGGAAAAGTTGAGAAAAAACAGGAAGACAACAGCAGGGCAGTTTGGTACGAATTTACAATAAATAAGAAAAAATTCATTACAGTTCCTGCAGTAGGCCATTTATTTACCTTAAAACAATCAGACAAAGGATGGAATTATCCAACATTTAATGTAGAGTGGATACCTTCATTCAAAGCATCAAGATTTGCTTCCTTTTCCGAGCCGTATTTCAAGAATTTAGAGAAATTTTCTAAGGATGCAAAAGATGTTATAATAGCAACCGACTATGACGATGAGGGCGAGGTTATTGGATATAATATTCTACGTTTTCTTTGTAAAAAAGAAAATGCAAAAAGAATGAAGTTCTCAACAATGACAAAAACAGAGCTGACAGAAAGCTTCAAGAACATGGAAAAATTAAATAAAAATCTAATAGAAGCAGGGCTTGCTCGCCATTATTTGGACTGGTACTGGGGCATAAATCTTACCCGGGCTTTAACCTTATCAATAAAAAATCATGCTAAACGTTTCAGAATATTATCTACTGGAAGAGTTCAAGGCCCTACATTACACATGCTAGCAAAGCATGAAAAAAAGATAAAGGCTTTCAAGCCAAAGCCCTTCTGGCTAATAGAAACCGATGTAAAGCTAGGGAAAAACAAAATAAGAGCATCTTACGTAAAAGACAAAGTATGGGACAAGAAAGAAGCAGAAAAAGTTTTTAGTGAAGTTAAAAAACTAAATAAAGCGGTTGTCAAAGACATAAAGAAAAAAGTTCTTACACAACAGCCCCCAAAACCTTTCAACACAACATCTTTTTTGGCTGACGTATATCGTTATTTTGGTTATTCGCCACAGCAGGGTTTGAATATAGCAGAATCATTATATCAAGGAGGTCTAATATCTTATCCAAGAACAGCTTCTGAAAAATTACCAGCTGACATAAATTACAAAAAAATAATTTCTGATATTTCCAAGCAAGATAAGTATACAAAAGATGCGCATTCCCTATTAACAAAGAAAGAACTCAAGCCAGTAGAAGGAGCAAGAATAGATGCCGCACATCCGGCTATATATCCAACAGGAGAAATCCCAAAGAAATTGTCAGCACAGCAGCAAAAAGTTTATGATTTAGTAGTAAGAAGATTCCTTTCCTGCTTTGGCGATCCTGCAAAAAGAGAAAGTCATAGAATAACCCTTGACATGAAAGGAAATTTATTTTTAGTAAACGGCATAAAAACCGTTGAAGCAGGATGGACAAAATTATATGGTAAATATTCAGCGCGTGAGGAAATAGTCCTGCCTGAAGTCAGCATTGGAGACAAATTCGACGTTAATAATCAAGAAATCCTAGAAAAGGAAACTTCACCCCCAGCAAGATTTTCCCAAGGCTCTGTACTGAAGGAAATGGAGCAGAGGGGGTTGGGAACAAAAGCAACAAGGAGCGGAATTTTACAGGTACTGTACAACAGAGGCTATTTAATAGGAAAAAGCATCGAAGTGACTGAATTAGGCATGCAATTAGCTGATGTTCTGGAAAAAAATATTTCTGATGTTATTTCTGAAAAATTGACAAGACATTTTGAAGAAGAATGTGAGAGTATAGAAGTTGGAAAGTCAAACAAAGAAAAAGTTCTTGCAGAAGCAGAAAAAGAACTGAAAAGAATAAGCACATCTTTCAAGAAAAAGGAAGCCAAAATAGGCGCAGACCTAACTAAGGCAGTCATAGCCACACAGGACAAGCAATCCATCTTAGGAAAATGTGATAAGTGTGGCGGGACTTTGAAAGTCTTTAAATTATGGCGCACCGGCAAAAGGTTCGCAGGTTGCACAGGCTATAAGAAATGCGGAACAGGATTTCCATTGCCAAGAGAAGGAGTTATAATGTCCTTGGACAAGAAATGCGAATCATGCAAAACACCTATGATACAGGTGCATTATGCTGGTAGAAGGCCATTCAGAATGTGCTTAGACCCATTATGTGAAACAAAAAAGGACTGGTTGGACAAGAATAAATTAAAAAAGGCAAAAGAAGACAGCATAAAAGCAAAGAAGTTGGCTGAAAAATTTGCCTGCGATTGCGGAAAAAAATTCACTTCCAAAAGAGCATTGACACTTCATAAGAAAACACACACAGAAAAAGAAAAAATCAAGGCGTAAAGAATTTACTTTAAATACATTTCTGATATTCTAAAGTTGCTTTTGGTGAGACAAATGGGATTTTTAGATAAAGTATTGAGAATGCCTAAATATGCCGTTCGACAAGAAGAAGAAAAATATTTAGTCTGTAGAATAAATGATGGTAATTATCAACCACTCCGCAATACAGATTTTAACAGCCGTCTATTAGATTACCTTGTTGATTATCTTCAAACAGAAGGTTTACCAGAAGAAGGAATGAATTTTGATATCCCGAAACCAGGAAAGCGTGCAGGAAAATTTGGACAATCTTTTGCTAACATAGTCGGTTGGCGTTACGATGATATCAGAGCAGGATATTTAAGACTAAGGCTTGAAAATGGAAGTGTAGAGGCCAGAGGTAATTTTTCAGGACTACGAGTCAGACCAGGGGATTAGTTCCATTCTGAACTCTTAAGTATTCTTCTTTCTTAATAATTAAGATCTTGATGTGGGATAGAAGAGACTTTTTAGACATCGACTCATTATCATTGCAGGACATAGGGCTCATTCTTAAATGTGCAGAAATCTTTGAAAATTATTCAGGGCGCGGGAATAAATTAGAAATGTGCAGGGGAGAAATTCTTGTTACTGCGTTTTTTGAACCTTCCACCCGCACAGAAAAAAGTTTTGAAGCAGCTATGTATGTTTTAGGCGGGGATGTACTAAGACATCATGAAGCCGGATCTTCCAGGGAGAAGGGCGAAAGCAAGATAGATACTTTACACGTTCTAGAACAGTACAGCGATATTATAGCAATCCGGGATCCAGAAGTAGGGATGATGAGAAGTTATGCTGATTCATTAAAAATACCCGTAATAAATGCAGGTGACGGTTTTAACCAGCACCCTACCCAAACGATGCTCGATCTGTACACAATAAAGAAAGAAATAGGAAAATTAACCGGGCTGACAGTTGTGTTTTTTGGAGATCTGAAATATGGCCGTACAGTTCATTCATTAATTAAAGCACTCAGGCTCTTTGGTGACAACAAATTTTACGGTGTCTCACCCAAAGGACTTGAGCTTACAGACGTATACACAGGAAAGGATTACAAAGAAATAGAAATGGACGATGTGACAAAGATAAAGCCTGACGTAATCTACTCCACCAGAATTCAAAAAGAACGGATGCATCCTGAAGAACGCGATAACTATTCTTACGAAATAAACAAGAAATTCATGGAAAAGCTTCCTGCAAAAACAAGAATTATGCACCCTTTGCCAAGAATAGACGAAATACATCCTGAAATCGACGACGATCCAAGATTCATTCCATTCAAACAGGTAAGGAATGGATTGCACACAAGAATGGCACTTCTTGCTTTGATGCTTGATCACGAAAAAGAAATTTTAAGTTTATCTAAAAAACGCTAAAAAACTAAATGCGGCTTTGTAAATAAGTATCGCAGCAATTATTATATTTAGTGCTCCTATATTTAGCCCATAAAAAAATATCATTCCTGCAGTTATATCTACAGCACCATATATTTTTCCTAAAATATCTGCAAATAAGCTGCTTATTCCCTTTACTATCAATATAACTGACAATATCAATTTGATTTCGTTTAGTTGCAAGCTTAACAACAAAGCTATTCCTACAATAAGATCCACAATACCAAGAAATATTACAAGTATTTTTGTCATTGTTTGACATTGAACACAAAGGATTAAAAATAGTTCGAAAAGAATTTTACAATCTCTATCTAATCAAATGAAACAAATTTCTTCCTCCCCTCAGCCCAAGATAAAATGTATATGATGGAAATTCAAGAATGTCTAATGCTATACTGCCAATTCTCTCAGATTTATCGTCAATTAATCTTTTTTGTTCACCTTCATAACCTCCCTGCATTTCACGTCTGAATTGAGGATAAGTCAGCGTATTTTGATATCTTAAAGCACCATATAATTGATTACCATTTGTTTGCAGCGAAGCAGCTATCGCAGACGCATAAGCACCAACGCCAATAAACCCGCCGATAATACCAACATCAACTGGCTCCATACTACCATATTTAATCAGATACTTTTAGAACAACTCAAACTTTCCCAATTGCCTTAATTTATCATGTTCTATAACAAATTCTATCTTCTGTCCTTCAGGCAAACTTCTATGTCTCCTTAAAATAGCTATTCTATGATTGTCTTTTTCTAATTTCTTTAATTCTATCAACGCCTTTGACCAGTATCTCGCAATGGTTCTTGATGTAAGTTCAATATTATCCCCTACATTATAAACTTGATTTGTCACAAGTACAGGAATTTTATCTTTTCTTGCTATCCGTGACAGTATAGAATACTGGGTTGCTAATTGTTTGTTTATTTTCTGAAAATTCTCCTTATCCAGTTCCAATCTATACAAAGCAACAAAGGAATCAACGACAATCAATCCTATATTTTTGCTTATTTTTGATTCCAGATTCTGTACAGTTTTGTGTTGTTCTTCCCATGTATGGGGTTCTATGAATACTATTTTCTTAGCTTTTTTATCATCCCCGCCTAGTTGATAAAATCTGTCAAGAGAAAATGAGCCTTCTGTATCAATATATATAACATTCTTGGTTTTCAGGCATTGCAGCGCGGCAGAAATGGTTATATTTGTCTTTCCAGAGCCTGCAGGACCAAATACATTTGTTATTGCATCTTCTTCTATACCGCCAGCAAGCAATTTATCTAATGGTGTATTGGTAGCTAATTTCATTTGTAGTCTTTACTAGAAATTTATAAAACATTATTTTATTTTTGAATTCATCTGAAAACTACTGTCTTCAGGCAGTAGATGAAATGTCAGAAGACATTTCTTTTCAACTGCGATTGAAAATGAAAGGGAGGAATTCGAAAAGAGATGCTGAAGATACTATGGTCTTTAGACCATAGTTGCATATGGCATCTCATCTTAATTCTTTTGATACTAAATCAATTACGCCTAAATTACTGTAAGTTAGTGTTCCACGAAACAAAAAACTTTAAATACTTTTAGTGTAGCATATTACTCTAACTGATGACTATGAGGATAACGATAAAGAATGGAATGGGGAAATGTGTCATCATAAGCTTTAGAACTATACCAGAAAAGTTTGATTCTGATTACGATAGGAGCAGGTTTTTCAAGGAATTATACGGGTGGAAACAGACAGTGCCTAAAAACGGCAGAAGATATTTGTATAAAAGGTTGGGTGTGCTTGACGACGTGCCGCACAAAAAAATAGCCGACTCAGTCTTTTTGATTGCCATGGAACATATGAAAAGAATGGAAGAATTTTTCAGTGAATGGGAGAAAAAGGTCGAATACGATATAATGAACGTTATGGTTGAGAGAAACAGGATAAAGGATTTATATATCGAAAGGACAAGTGATAGATAATGACAGAAGAAATCAAATTAAAAGTAGGGGAATTGACAGAAAGAAGCGATTTTGGCCGTGGAATTGTCAGATTAAGCGCCAAAGATATGAAAAGAGTAGGCGTAACAGAAGGCGATGTAGTCGAAGTGGAAGGCAAAAGAAAGACAGCAGCCATCGCAGTCAGAGCTTATCCTGCTGATGTAGGACTTGATATTTTAAGAATGGACGGGCTGGAAAGAAGAAATTGTGGTGCTGGTATAAGCGAAGCGGTAAAAGTAAGAAAAGCCGACGCCAAAGAAGCAAAAAATGTTGTAATAGCACCTGCAAGGAAAGGCATAATAATTCATATGGGAGGCAATTTATTGAAGCAGAACTTATTGATGCGTCCTGTAGTGACAGGAGATATCATAATTCCTAATCCAGTAGTCCAAAATAGACGCCAGCAAACAACATTATTTGAACAGTTTTTTGGCATGGACTTTGGAGATCTTCTATTTACGCCTTTTGGTGAAGAAAAATTCCAAGTAGTAAGTACTGATCCAAAGGGAATTGTAAGAATCACAAGAGCAACCGAAGTAGAATTATTGCCTCAGGCCACAACTCCAGTGGAAGATGAGAAAATACCTCAGGTAAGTTATGAAGACCTAGGCGGCCTTCATGAGGAGATACAGAAAGTAAGGGAAATGATAGAACTACCCCTAAAACATCCAGAACTCTTTGAAAGGTTAGGTGTAGAACCTCCAAAAGGAATACTTCTGCATGGCCCTCCAGGAACAGGAAAGACTTTATTGGCCAAAGCAGTAGCTAATGAAAGTGGGGCAAGATTCTTCTTGATTAATGGGCCAGAAATAATGAGCAAATTCTACGGAGAATCTGAAGAAAACTTAAGAAAAATATTTGAGCAGGCAGAAAAAAATTCGCCAAGCATAATATTTATTGACGAAATAGATGCGATCGCTCCAAAAAGAGAGGAAGTTAGAGGAGAAGTAGAAAAGAGGGTTGTATCACAATTGCTTACTTTGTTAGACGGATTAAAATCAAGAGGAAAAATTATTGTTATCGGAGCTACAAATATTCCTAATGCATTAGACCCAGCATTAAGAAGGCCTGGAAGATTTGACAGGGAAATCGAGCTAGGTGTTCCAAACAAAGAAGGCAGGAAAGAAATACTTCAGATTCATACAAGAGGAATGCCTTTGGCCAAAGAAATTGATCTAGATAAAATATCCGAGATAACTTATGGCTATGTCGGCGCAGATATAGCAGCTTTGTGCAAAGAATCAGCTATGCATGCACTAAGAAGAATTTTGCCGGAATTAGGAGTGATGAAAGAAGACAAACCAATAGGCAATGATCTTTTGAAGAAATTGATAGTAGATAAAGATGACTTTGACCACGCCTTGAAAATA
>Ga0209542_10019469_pt1 | contig 10862 bp, 11 predicted proteins | sample RifCSPhighO2_01_FD_184028 | JGI IMG/M metagenome (GOLD analysis project Ga0209542, IMG submission 184028) | Soil microbial communities from Rifle, Colorado - Rifle CSP2_plank highO2_0.1 (SPAdes) (version 2) | ecosystem: Environmental > Terrestrial > Deep subsurface > Rock core/Sediment ...
AACTATTAGAACTAAAAATTATCCTTGTTTTAAGCCACAATAATCTATTGACAACTCACTTCAAGAGGTATATACTATACCAAGTTGTTCTTTGATATGCTAACTTGCGTTTGCCACAGCAGATGCTCGCTCTCTCAATGCAGAGGGCTATCTCCTGCTGTGGCAAAATCCACTTTGGACAAGTCAACCAGCAAACAATCAAACGACAAGGAAAAGGTGACGCCATGGTAGAACCCATGACCCCACAAGCGATCATGACCACAGGCCAGATCGGAAAGATCCAGGAACTTCTGGGTGCCGGTCTTCGTAAGGCCGAGCTCCAGAGCGAGCCAGTTCAGGAGGTGCTCGAACATCGGGGCGGGAAACTCGCAGAAGAGCTCGTGGCCGTGGTTCGGAAGTACGCGGAAGCAGAGAGCAATCTGATCATCCGCAGCGCCAAGGTGGACCGTACTCGCACCCCTCAACAGGTGCTCGACGCTACGGGCCGAAAGCAGTACACCGACCGCAAGGCTGTGGACTCCATGCCCCGAGGCGAAGGAGAAGAAGTCGAAGTCGGCTTCTTCAAGCTCGATCTCAGCGCCCGCGGTGGCTTGATTTCGGACGATGATCTCGAGAAGGAGTTCGAATTCCGAGGCATCAAACCCGATCCGTACGCCGTAGCCGCAGTGAATGCCGCTGACCCTGCCTTTGCTGATACGCATCCCAACGGTACTCACTGGAAGGATGCGCAAGGCAAGTGGTGTTTCGCCACGTTCTATCGCTGGGTCGGTGGCGAGCGCAACGTGCACGTCTGCCGCGACGGCAGCGACTGGAGCGGCAGCTGGTGGTTCGCGGGCGTCCGCAAGTAGCACTTAGGGCTTGGTCACTTAGGTCTTCTTGAGACCCTGTGAACTTAGTCCTTCAACAAATTTGGTGGTTCAACCCACTCGGCAAAGAATGGTCTGCCGTCAACATTCAGTCTCGCACAGAAATGTGTGGGGCTTTTCTTTTATATATTTAAATATTTTGCTAAGATAATAAGCGGAACTAGGTGAATATGCGGGAGATCAAGGAAGGTTTCCTGCTACCGAATCCAGTATCCATGCATCGAGAGTATCCGCGATCAAGGTTTCGGGTAGAGGCCAAAATTCGTTTTTAACGAAGGCGCCCAGTTTTGCCTCGCGCAAGATTGTGGTGGTGCATGAAACTCTAAAAAAGAAGATACTTGGTATGGAGTGCTAGGGCATTATAGATGCCAGATACGATTCAGCCTGGAGATAGCGAAAGCTTCGATGGGCGGTGGAACAGAAGGCACTTCATAATAAAGATCGCCACGTTCAATCGCTGGAACGATGACGAGCGCAACGTGAACGTCAACCGCAACGACAACGACTGGAACGACAACTGGTGGTTCGCGGGCGTCCGCAAATCTCTTCATTTCCCAGTCCTCTTAAAGGGGGCTGGGTTTTGTTTATCTCGAGTTAATTCTGCTGATTTTGTAAGTTGTCCATTCCACCCGCCGAGCATCTTTCCTATGTCATCTAAAGGTAAGGAAAGAGCGATATATTTTTTGTTTTCAAATGACTTTGTTTCCCAGAGAACGAGTAGTAAAATTTTAACTGTATCCAATTTTCTAATTGCTAATCGAACATATGGTTGTTTTTCACTTGGAGATAGGAAACTCGCAATTGAGACAGCTTCTATGATTTCAACAAATAAGGTGTCAATTCTCTGGCCTAAAGTGTGTCGGTGAAGTTTGGGTAGAATGTGATAATAGCTATACCACAAAATATAAACAGTCTTTATCTTTTGTAAAAGTGGTAAAAGGGTCTGGGGGGGGGGTCTTCATAGTTTTTTAATTTTTATTCTGGCTAGTGAGCGGCATCGCGAGAATGGTACTCCATTGTCATGATGCGCGAGCGAAGACAGAACAAAGATTTATACTCTTTATGCTGAAAAATAAATTAATTTGGAAGTATCAGGATATCATTTCTTTGGAAAACCTGCTTCAAGCTTGGAATGAATTTAAAAACGGCAAGCGATCTCGTAAGGATGTTCAACAATTTGAACAGAATCTTATGAGCAATATCATCTCCTTACACAAGGAACTTACAGCTAAAAACTATAGACATTCATCCTATGAGGCGTTCGGTGTTGCTGATCCGAAACCTCGGAGTATACATAAGGCAGAAGTTCGAGATAGGCTCTTACATCATGCGATATATCGCAAGCTTTATCCGTTTTTTGATAAGAAGTTCATATCTGATTCGTATTCATGCCGGATAGGTAAGGGAACACATAAGGCCATGGATAGATTTACGCTCTTTGGTGGTAAAGTGTCCAAAAATCATACTCAGACGACTTGGGTTTTGAAATGCGATATACGAAAATTCTTTGCGTCTATCGATCAAACAATCTTACTCAAAATCCTGGAAAGATATATAACTGATCAAGATATTATCTGGCTTCTTTCGGAGATTGTTCATAGTTTTCATTCAACTAAAACAAACATTGGTCTTCCACTAGGAAATCTCACTTCTCAACTTTTGGTGAACATCTACATGAATGAATTTGATCAGTGGATGAAACACAAAATGAAAGCCGAATATTATATTAGATATGCAGATGATTTTGTTATTTTGAGTGAGGATAAAGATTGGCTTCTTGAACTTACGCCGAGGGTAGCGGATTTTTTAGAGGAAAAATTGCACTTAACCCTTCATCCTAAGAAAGTTTTTTTGAAAACCTTTGCTTCGGGTATCGATTTTCTTGGGTGGGTGCATTTTCCTAAGCATAGGGTTTTAAGAACGGTTACAAAGAAAAGAATGTTTAGGAATATAGAAGGAAAAGTCGGAGATTCAAGCACAGTAAATTCTTATTTGGGTCTTTTGGATTATGGTAATGCACATAGTTTGAAAGAGAAAATTAAAGTTGAAATTATTAATTAGTTGCTTGTAAAATCTTACTTGTCCGTTGATTGTCAAAATGTTCTTTGAAAAGTTATAATTCTGCAATGGATTCGTCAGAGTTTAATAAACAATATAGTCGGTTAAATAAAGAGCAAAAGGCGGCTGTAGATACAATCGAAGGGCCGGTTTTTGTGATAGCGGGGCCTGGTACTGGCAAAACGCAGGTGTTGAGTTTGCGCATTGCTAATATTCTAAGAAAGACCGACGCTGACCCGAGCAGTATTTTAGCTCTCACTTTCACCGATTCAGCTGCGTATTCGATGAGATTACGTTTGCAGAAAATTATTGGGAGTCATGCTTATCGTACAAACATTTTTACTTTTCATGGATTTTGTAATGAAATAATCAGGAATTTCCCTGATTATTTTCCTAAAATTTTGGGCTCTACTGTTGCGGGCGACGTTGAAAGAATTAAAATTGTTGAAGATATCATAAAGAAGACTAAGTTGCGGCACTTGAAGCCATTCGGTGCTCCAACTTTTTACGTCAAGCCAGTCTTAAGTTCGATTCAGAAACTGAAAAGAGAAAATATCTCTCCAAAGAAATTAAGCAAACTTATAAAGAAAGAAGAAAATAATTTTAACGATAAAGGAGAGGAAGAGAAAATTTCCAAAGTAGAAAAGTTAAGAATAGAAAAGCGGTTAGAAAAAAATAAAGAATTATTGATTCTTTTCGAGCAATACGAGAAAACTCTCTCGAACCTGTCTTTGTACGATTATGAAGATATGATTTTAGAGCTAATTCGGGCCTTAGAAAGCAACCCTGATCTACTTGTCAGTCTCCAGGAAGAGTATCAGTATATTTTGGCTGATGAGCATCAAGATGCAAATGATGCCCAAAATAGAATTCTGGAATTGCTTTCGGGTTTTCATAAATCTCCCAATCTTTTTATTGTGGGAGATGAAAAGCAGGCGATATTCAGATTTCAAGGTGCTTCACTTCAGAATTTTTTATACTTCAAATCTCTTTACCCGGAAGCCCTTCTTCTCACCCTCAAAACTAACTATCGTTCCACCCAGACCATTTTAGATGCTACTCATTCTTTAATCTCAAAAAATAATGTAAGTGATCCACTTCTCCGGGCGCGACTCATTGCTTCCCGTAAGGGAGGGGATGAGGAGAAGAAAATAACTTTCTATGAATTTAGCAAACCGGCTTTCGAATATGCTTTCTTGGGAACCGATATAAAAGAGAAAATCAAATCCGGGATTAAACCGGAATCAATTGCTGTTTTTTATAGAAATAATAGCGACGCTGATCCAATAATTAAAGCTCTGGAGAGAGAAGGAGTGCCGTTTGAGGTTTATTCCGATCAAAGTCTTTTTTTGGACGAAAATATAAAGAAACTCGTTCTACTTTTAAAGGCCATAAATTCTTTTGGCGACGAGACAATTCTTTCCGAGCTTCTTTTTGTTGATTTTTTGAAATTTGATAATTTGGATATCTATAAACTTCTCAAACACTGCCAACATGGAAAAAATAATATGTTCGATTGTTTGAGTTCAAAAAAATCAATAAAAGAGGCGGGCCTTAAAAATGTTGACGCTATTTTTGAATTTTATAAAAAATTAAGTCATTTTCGAACTATTTCTCACAATAAAACCTTGGTTGATTTTTTGGAAATTGTTTTGCGCGAGTCTGGCTATATAGATTTTATTTTAAGCCAGAGTAATATCTTCGACCAATTAAATAAGCTCACCGCTTTTCTTGATCAAGCCAAAGCCTTGGCCGAAAACAAACGAGAATCCAAACTCAAAGATTTTATAACTTACTTGGAAGTTTTGAAGGAACATAATATTTTGGTGAAATCAGGATCTACCTATGACCCGGAAAAGTCAGCTGTTAGGCTCATGACAGCTCACAAAGCTAAGGGCTTGGAGTTTGATCATGTTTACATAACCGGCCTCTATGACGGGCATTGGGGCAACACTAGAAGCCCTAAACACTTCCATTTGCCCGGGATTCAATTTGAAACGAGCATTGAAGACGAGAGAAGGCTGTTTTATGTGGCTTTAACACGGGCCAGAATCGCGGTCTATCTAAGTTTTTCCAAAGAAGGGGATAATAAGAAACCCCGACTTCCGGCTCAATTTGTTTCTGAAATAGATGAAAAGTTTTTATTTAAAGCTGATACTTTAGCCTTTGAAAAAAAATTCTCTAAAAAAACTACTTACACCAAAAAACTTCCGGCGGAAAGGAAATTAAAAGAAGAAAAAACTTATCTTCGAGACCTATTTTTCGATAGGGGATTTTCTGTTACCGCTTTGAATAATTATTTAGAATGTCCGTGGAAATATTTTTTTGAAAATCTTCTTCGGCTGCCTCGTCTCCCAAATAAAAGCCAGCGATATGGAATTGCCGTTCACCGGGCGCTCGAGGAATTTTTTACTTCCTATAAGACGGGTGAAAAACCTACTTCTTCGAAACTTCTTGCCATTTTTGAGCGAACTTTAAAAAGACAATCACTCAGTAACGCCGAATTTCATGAGGTTTTGGAAAAAGGACGCAAATCTCTCACCGGATATTACGATGCTTATAAAGGTAAGTGGTCATCTCAAATTTTAGTTGAATACAAAATTAGCGGCGTTGAACTCCGCAAGTTTAAGATAGGCAAAAAAGAATACCCGCTCTGTTTGACTGGCTCTTTGGATAAAATAGAATTTTTGAGTGACGGAAAGGTGAATGTTGTTGATTATAAAACTTCAAAGCCAGCTACTCGCAACCAAATACTAGGGAATACAAAAGATTCGCGGGGCAATATTTATCGTCAATTGGTCTTCTATAAAATTCTTTTAGATAGATACCAGAAAGGGAAGTTCAATATGGTTTCGGGCGAAATTGATTTCACTGAATCCGATAAGTCAGGTAGGTACAAAAAAGAGAAGTTTGAAATTCTGGAAGATGATGTTAAAAATTTAGTCGGACTTATAAACAGCTCTGTCAAACAAATAGCATCATTTTCTTTTTGGGATAAAACCTGTGACGTGCCCGATTGTCATTACTGTGCACTAAGAAAAGCGATGGACCAGAATTAGTATATGGTATCGATTATCGGGTATAAAATTAAAATCCACTGGTTTGAATCAGTGGATTTTAATTTTCCTATGAGCCTAATACCTAATTTCCTAGAGCTTGCTCGATTGCTGCCTTAACGTTTTCGTAAGGTTGAGCGCCGTTTATGATACTAAGTTTTCCTTTAGCATCCACAAGAATTGTATAGGGAGTACCTCTAGCCCCCGCTGTAACTGCGCTCTGCACTTGCTCTTCGACTTTCTGTGAGTGTTTACCACTAGAGAGACACTCATTGAACTTATTTTTATCGAGTCCTACGTACTCTGCAATTCTAGGAAGTTCAGCCGGATCAAGACCATTGTTTCCAGGGGTGACTTCCATTAAACGGTCAAGATATGACCAAAACTTATTATTGCCACCTAGTTCCGCTGCGCATTCTGTTGCTTCAGCTTCTTTTCGCGCCTTAGAGTGCAACTCATCTATAGGGAAATGTCTGTAGACCCATGCGACTTTACCGCTTTCTCCATACTCACTTATGATTCTTTGCATGGTGGCATGGAATCGTTTACAAAATGGACACTCTGTATCTGAGTACTCAACTAATTTTATAGAAGCATCTGGATTACCCAAGATATGGTCTTTGGCTGTTACCTCAGTAAGAACGGGCTCTTTAACTTCTTCCGGACCTTGGGCGACAGGAGCGTTTTTATTCCCTCCAAAATATAGAGCACCCGCGATTAAAACTCCGGCGATGATTATCGAGATCGGTAGCAATGTTTTGTTTCCTTGTGGTTGCATAGAAGTAAGATTTAATTAATTAATTCCTAAAATATTATCATGTTAGGATAGTTTTTCAAAATACGATTAAGAAAAGTGACACCTTTTCGGTAGTTTCGTATTTTGTCTGCGTAAGTCCACGTTTTGTCAGTGTCTGTCTGCGATTATCTAAAACAAAGAAGAAGTCACACCTCCAGTTTCTTTTTTCTCTTCCCATTTGCTCGTATTAAGTGGAATCGGAATGATTTTATTTCCTTCTTTAAATTTAAGACCATTGTTTTTGAGGGCATAGTCGTAAACTTCTTTGGTGATTTTTACATCTTGAAGACAATATTTGATTATTTTATCGATTTCACCAGATTTCCACCAATAGACCGCTTGAAGTCCATTCCCCGATTTTTTAGAACCCAGGGTCCCTTCAGCAACTTGGTCGAGTTTCATTCGACGACCATAAGATTGTTTGATTTCATGTAATAAGTCGAGGCTGCGGAATTTGGTTAAATCTCCAGAATAATATTTGTTAAGAAGGGGAATATCAAAGTGATTACTGTTGTAGCCAATTAACATGTCGGCCTTTTCGATAATTGGCCACATGAGAGGGAAATCTTTTTCCAAGAAACTGTGATAGCTGTCTTTTTCGTAATCGTAAAGACAGACAACAGAAATATCCAAATCTGCCGGATTGGTACTTCCGACATCGGTAAAAATGTTTTTAGTTTCAATGTCAAAAACAATCTTTCGCATAGAGAAATAGTTATAATTAGCTAATGTTTTTTACTGTTCTTTAATCTCTAACCTTTTCACCTTATTTCTATTATCTCTCACAAATTCCGCGATATCTTCTGCTTTGAGAGTAACTTCTTTATTCTCCGCTAGATTTTTAAGAACAAATTTTCCACTCGTGGCCTCTTTCTCACCGACGCAGAGGAAAAAAGGTATTTGTTGTTTTAAAGCTGATTTGAGTTCATCCCCGATCTTTCTTCCTGACGAATCTACAAAAACATTCACCCCATTTTTTCGTAAGTTAGTGCTTACATTATTAACGGCCGTATTTCCACCTTCTAGGGCACAAATGTATAGATCGGTCGGGCTTTTGTATGCCGGTAACAGCTTATGAGCTTCCATGAAATCTATCAAAGTCACATCCCCAGCGCCGAATCCAACTGCTGGCAGATCTTCTGCGTCAAAAATTTGAAGCAATTTATCGAATCGTCCGCCGCCAAAGAGAGATCTTCGATTTTCTGGGTTGGTATCAAAAATTTCAAAGACAAATCCGGTATAATAATCAAAGCCACGCATTAAACACTGGTCAAAAATAACATTTTTCACTCCGACTTCCCCGAGAGCATCGATAAATTTAGTCAGTTTTTTTATTTCGGTGCTTTCTTCGCCTAAAAATTCCACCAACTTTTTGTTTGATTCTAAAATAGAGACGAATTCATCAGTTTTGTCACCTAAAATAACCTGAATAGCTTCTCTGAAGATTTCTTTAGAGATTTTATTTTTTTTATCAATCGCTTTGGAGATGCGCAACTTTTCTTCATCTTTAAGTTTGAATTTATCTAAAGTAGCGTTTGTGAGTTCTCTGTTATTAATCCGGATCTCAAAGTCGGTCTCTTTTGCTCCTAAATTTAAAAGCAATTCCGAAGCAACTTTTATTATTTCTACATCAGCATCTTGATCCGCGATTCCGAATAAATCAACATTGAATTGAAAATGTTCTCGCAGACGTCCTCGCTGTGGCCTTTCGTATCTAAAGAGGTTGGGAATCGAGTACCATTTTATTGGAATTGGTAGTTCACGTCTTTTTGCGGCAATCATCCTAGTAATTGTTGGGGTCATTTCTGGGCGCAAAGTAACTTCTCGGTCACCGCGGTCAGTAAAGGTATAAGTTTGGTCATTAATTATTTCTTCGCCGGATTTTGCCTTGTAAAGCTCGGCCGGTTCAAGAATCGAAGCTCCATATTCGACAAATCCAAAACTCTCAGCTGTTTGGCGCATTTTTTCAAAAAGATATTTTTGCAGAAACATCTCCTCGGGATAGAAATCCCGAACTCCTTTATATGGTGCTGTATCAATCCCTTTTTTCATGGCAATAATGATATCATTTTAATTCATTAGATTAAAGTTATGAACATAATTAATTGTTACAAAAACCTCGGAGAGACTCCCAAAGAAGCCATAGAACGCTTAAGGGAATCAAACCATGAACATAAAAATTCGCGTCTCACTTACGCCGGCAGACTTGATCCAATGGCCGAAGGGGTTCTTTTAATTTTGGAGGGAGATTATACGGATGCAGACAAACTTAAAATCTTAAATCTCCCCAAACAATATTATTTTGAAGTTCTCTGGGGATTTAAAAGTGACACGTTTGATATTTTGGGGATTCCTCAAAAATCTGGAAATTCTAATTTAGACCAAACAAAACTCGATCAAATATTGTTGGAAATCAAAGATTTAAAAGAAATGCCTTACCCACCATTTTCTTCCAAGACCTTAAACGGGGTTCCACTTTTCAAATTAGCGAGGGAAGGGAAGTTAGGTGCGTCTCTGATTCCAACTCGTAACATTAATATTTCTTCCATTTTAAAAATCAGAGATTTTGAGATTTCGGGAGCAGAACTTTTGAAACTTATCAAAGAGAGACTTTCTCTGGTTACTGGAGATTTCAGACAAAAAGAAACAGAAGAGAAATGGTCGGAGATTTTGGCTTCCCCCAAAGATACACATTTTTTGGTCTCCTGTTTCCGAGCCGAAGTTTCAACGGGCACATACATTCGAAGTCTAGCTAACCGGATGGGAGAAATATTGGAAACCGGCGCGCTCTGTTTAAGGATTGTCCGAGAAAAAGTAGGACAGCACGAGTCGAAAGATGTAAATTAATTTTATCACCAACATTCATGATCGTGAATGTTGGTGATAAAGACTTGATACACCATCATGTATTTTACTGGATTTGACGAAAAATTATTGAAAATGCATACTAGAAAAGGTCTGTTCTTTTCGTTCACCCCCTAACTTACAAGGAAACCAAAATGAGCTCTCAACTGCGGGCACTGAGGGGCAAAAGCATGATAGAAGTCGCTGAGATGATGCGGGCGTTCAAATTGGACGAATGTGGAGAAGTGCCATTCTCGAGACGGGTTCTTCGTTCATGTTCCAGCAATTCTGTGTTCGAGCTTATCCCCCTTACTGCGCTCTCGATCTTGTATCTCAAGGATCACTTTCATCACCTTTTTTTCGCACGAGAGCAAGATGTATGGTGGGAAAAAGACGCGAGTTTCGCTTCTCACTCAGGTGATGGTCCAAGATGGCACTTGATTCGCAAGAATCCTCTTCTCACTATGTCGGGAACGCAGTGGAACATGGAAGCGATGAAGGCTCAGATTCCTGTCGGTGAGCAATTGCTTCCCGCTCGAGTCCTCGTAGGCACAGCCCTCCTTCTGTCTATGGTGAGGGGAGAATGTTGGCTCCAAAACTTTTACGCTCCTTCTTCGGACACGGTGAATGGGTGCACGGTCTGTGTCGGGTACAATGAAAGTGTGGGGGGTTTGGATGTTGTTCTCGAGCGAGGCTACATGTACCACAAGTTTGGCTTGGTGACCGAGATGAAACCTAAACACTCTCGCCGCAGAAGAAACGGAGACCGCCATATTCGAAGTGGACAAGTACCCGCCTAAGCGGAAACCCCCGTCTGTCTAGTGCAGATGGGGATTTTTTTACCTATTTTTCCTCCCTATTTACTAGTATACTAAGTACTAATATACTCTCGATAATCATGTTAAAATATTCCTATGCAGCCCAATCTCCTAAATAACAATGTTTCCCCGATTTTAGAGGCTTTGACTCGCCCAGAAGTTCTGCGGGGCATTTTAATTTTTTTTGTTTTCGTATTTTTTATAATGAGCGTGATATTAGTCTTTCATTGGCATAGATATGGCATGAAGGCTCGGGCAATTGTGACCGCTGAAATTATCTTTTTTATTGGAGCTTTGGTTTTTATTTTAGCCGCCGCATTCTCAATATTTTTATTCTAAAATTTTCAAAAAATATTCTCCCGCTTTATAACTTTTCTTAAGATCTGTCGGAGACATGACAACTTTATAACTTTTTAACTCTTCT
>Ga0209542_10019471_pt1 | contig 10860 bp, 12 predicted proteins | sample RifCSPhighO2_01_FD_184028 | JGI IMG/M metagenome (GOLD analysis project Ga0209542, IMG submission 184028) | Soil microbial communities from Rifle, Colorado - Rifle CSP2_plank highO2_0.1 (SPAdes) (version 2) | ecosystem: Environmental > Terrestrial > Deep subsurface > Rock core/Sediment ...
GATTGTTTTCACTGCACTTGTTTCTTCTTAAGCTCAGCACCCCACCCGATAAGATTTGCAAGGATCTGAAGGGACGTCGCAAGAGCGGAAAGCGCGAGGACGAGGATCACGTACCAGGCGATGTTCGGCGTCGCAAAGTAGAAAAAGACGACGAGGAGAGCGAACCACATTCCCGTGCACCACGGACAATTAATGAGGGCGCCGAGCGTTCCGCGAAGCGAATCCGGTTCCGCGCCGACGAACCAGCCGCGGATGAAATCCGTGATGATGTCATACGTAAAGAGCCGCACGAGGCGCATAACAGCAAACGCCATGAGGAAAAAGTCGGCGAGCGGCACCCAGGTGACGAGCCGGCCGTTAGCCGACAGCCACAGGTAGCCGACACTCCCGAGCGCCATCAAAAATATCGAGAGAAACGTGTACCAAAAATGGAATTTCATGCGCCACTTATATCACGCGCGCGCGAAACGGAAAAGTCCCATGACCGTGTAGGGCTTTTCCTGATCTGTGGGAAAACAGTGCACAAACTGTGTATAGTCAGGTATAACTCGTGTATAACCATGAAGAAAGATTTCAAACAGCTCTTAGAGGAGAAATATAACGGAAAAGAGACGGCGGAATACGACGCTGACAATAAGCGGCTCGCCAAAGGCGAGCCGCTGGCCTACGTCATTGGCTCACAGCCGTTCCTCGGCCTTACAATCTACCTTGATTCGCATCCCTTAATTCCCCGCCCCGAAACCGAGTGGTGGACCGAACAATTACTCGCCAACTTGGAGGTTCGGCCTCCACTTGGAGGCCGAACCTCCAAGTTGCAATTCTTGGACCTCTGTGCGGGAAGCGGCGCTATCGGCTGTGCGGCGCTCGCGCAACTGCAGAACGCACACGTCTATTTCGGCGAGATCGATGCGGCGCACGAAGCGACGATACAGAAGAACATCCAAGCAAATAATCTCGACGTCTCGCGCGCGCACATCTGCATCGGCGACTTGTTCGAGCCCTTCGGCGATATGAAGTTCGATATCATCGCCGCAAATCCGCCGTACATCCCCGACTCGCGCGAATTGCCTGAAAGCGTCAGCGGCTACGAACCCGCCCTCGCGCTTCGTGCGGGCAAGGACGGACTCGACGTTATCCGTCGTATCGCAACCGAAGTGCCGGCCAGACTTACTCCGGGCGGCGAAGCATGGATCGAATGCGACAGCGCGGCCGCAGCTACTGCGGCTGGGCTCTTTACGGCGCGCGGCCTCTCTGCCCTGATACGCGCCGACCAGTACGGCCATCCGCGCGTTATCATTGCTCGTTCTATCTGATACAATCGGACGTATGTCAGAACCGCTCTCAACCGATCCGTATAAGGGCGTCCGCGATTTTTATCCCGCCGATTGGGCGCTCCACGAAGCGATATTCACACGCATGAAAGAAACGCTTCAGCGTTGGGGCTATGAGGAGTACAATGCATCGCCCCTCGAGCGCGCGGAGCTCTACGAGGCCAAGACGTCTGAAGAGATCGTGCGCGAACAGACCTACACCTTCATGGACCGCGGCGATCGGCGCGTAACACTCCGCCCCGAGATGACACCGACCTTGGCGCGCATGGTCGCCGGCAAGCGCCGCGAGCTCGCCTTCCCCCTGCGTTGGTTCTCTATCGGCAACCGCTTCCGTTATGAGCGGCCGCAGAGAGGCCGCCTGCGCGAGTTCTACCAAGCCGATGTGGACCTCGTCGGTCTCCCCGAGGGAGAAGCGGATGTGGAGATCGTGCGGCTCGCTTCCGCGCTCCTTAAGGCGTTCGGCGCCGCGGAGCGCGACTTCGTCATCCGCATGAACTCGCGCGCGCTTCTCAACGCCGCGTGCACCGCGGCCGGGTTGAAGGGCGAGAGCGTCCGGCGCTATCTGCATCTGCTCGATAGGAGGGCGAAGATGACGCCGACGGCCTTCGCCGCGGCGTTTGCCGCGCTCGCACCCAAGAATGATCCGCTCGCGCTTATCGAGCATTCGAGCGAAGATGCTGATGTCGCACGCGAGAAGCGCACACTCCTCGACCGCATCGAGTCGCTCAAAGCGCGCGGCGTCGGCAACGTCGTCTTCGACGCCGGCATCACGCGCGGCTTCGACTATTACACAGGCATGGTCTTCGAGGTATACGACACGAATCCGGCGAACCCGCGGGCGCTCTTCGGCGGCGGGCGCTATGACGGTCTCGTCGCCCTCTTCTCCGCCAAAGGCGGCGACTCGATCCCCGCCGTCGGCTTCGCCCTTGGCGACGTGACGCTCGCCGACTTCCTCGAGACACACGAGCTCGCGCTCGACACGAAGGACGGGAAGCCGCAACTCTACCTCGGCACGCCGAAAGAAAACGATATTCCCGCCGCGCAGGCGTTCGCGGACACGCTCCGCGCGCAGGGCTCCCGCGTCTTTGTCAACCTCACTGATCGTGCGCTCGGTGATCAGATAAAGGATGCGGTGAAGCGCGATATCCCCTTTTTCGCAGCGTACGGTGCCGATGAGATCGCGAACAATACGATACGCATGAAGATCCTCCATACCGGCGAGGAAGTCGGCCTTGCCGCCACCGAAGTACCCGCGCGCTTGCGTGCGGGGAGCTAATCGCATCATGCGCGCCATCACGTTCGATATCGAGTCCGTCTCTGATTCCGTCGTGCGCGGGCATATCGACGTGAATGAACAGGAACTTACCGTCGTCGCTATCCATGATTCGGAGACCGGCACCTATGCTTCATACTTCAGAAAAGACCTGTCGAAACTCTGGCCGATACTAGAACGCACTGACATGCTCATTGGCTTTAATTCCGACACATTCGACATCCCGCTCTTGAATCGCTACTACCCGGGCGACCTTTCGCACATCCGCTCGCTCGACCTGCTCGCTGAAATACAGAAAGTGCTCGGCCGCCGCATCCGCCTCCAGTCGCTCGCCGAAGCGACGCTCGGGAGGGGCAAATCCGGCGACGGGCTCCTCGCCGGAACATGGTGGAAAGAGGGCAAAAAAGAGAAGGTGGCGGAGTATTGCATCGAGGACGTCCGCCTCACGCGCGAGCTCTACGACTACGCACTTGCGCATGGCGTGCTGAAGTACAAAGACCTGCGCGATATCCGCGATATCAAGCTTGATACTTCTCTTTGGGATAAAACCGATGTTGCCATACCGGCCATGACTCACACGCTCCCGTTATGAAATCATCCTCTACCATCCCACTCGCCATTATCCTCGGAGGCGTTATCGTCGCCGCGGCAATATACCTTTCCTTGCCGAAGGAGCCCTCGACCGGCTCCGACAATGCCGCCTTAGTACGCCCTGTGGACTCCTCCGACCATATCCTCGGGAATCCGGCAGCACCGGTGAAGATCGTCGAATATTCGGACTTCGATTGCGAATACTGCAAGGACTTCCACGAGACGCTCCATCAGATCATCGCGAACGAAGGCGTTGATGGGGATGTCGCGTGGGTCTTCCGAGAATTTCCACTTACTGAGATCCACCCGAATGCGCTCTCACACGCCCGCGCGGCCGAGTGTGCAGCCGAGGCCGCGGGCAATGATGCTTTTTGGGTATTCGCGGACGCGCTCTTCGCCGCCCAGCCCGCGGATCCGACGAAGTATGGCTCGCTCGCAAGTGAGATAGGGATTCCAGGCGACGTCTTCGCAACATGTTATGCGAATGCTCCCTTAACGCTCGAAGCGCGCATCAACGCTGACCGGAAGAACGCGCTCGATATGGGTGCGAATGGCACTCCCTATTCGATCATCGTTGTCGCTGGCAAGCCGTCCGTCGTCATGGAAGGCGGTTATCCCTATGAGGCAGTGAAGCAACTCGTCGACGAAGCGCTCGGAAACTAATCGTCTACCAACCCGAGCCGGTAGATATCGAACGAGTGGTCGCCCTCGAACATATCAGAGGGGTTCGGCAGGTATCGGCGCGGCCGAGAGATCTCGGCCGTCGCATCGTTGATGAGCCGATGGAAGACCTCGAAATCTTTCTGGTGGTCGCTGAAGCGTATAACGTACCGCCGCATCTGCGGACTGCCGTCGGTATTCTTCGATTTCTTGCATTCATAGATGATGAAGCGCCGCACCGGCTTCTCGAACAATTTTTCAACCGTGTAGTAGTTGAAGATCGCCTGGATGACGAAGAGCGCTTTGACGGCACCGCCCTTGCTAAATGAGGCGACGAACTTGTGGTCGACGATGTCCACCGCGCTTGGCTCGCTCCTCGACTCGACGACGAGATCCGAAACGGCTTTTATAGGCAGGAAGAGTCCTTTGACTTTTACAACACCTTTCACTTCGACGCCGAGCACTTTATGCCGCGGCGGCCGCTCGAGATAATACGAAATAGCTTGCGAATATTCGCGCTCCATAGCGGCGCGCTTCGCGCGCCGCGCCGCCTTGCTCTTCGCCCTGCCGAAATTGATTTCGAAATCTGCGACATTCCGCAGGTATTCAAGGCCTTTCTGTATCGCGAGCTCCTTCGAAACGTCACTATAAAAATGCTCGAGCGCCACGTGCCCCGCGCTCCCCACGACAGAGGCCGGGGTCCGGGGCGTGTCATACACCTCCTCTACATACCGCGTGTACCAGGCCAAGGGATTCCTCAAAAACGCCATCAGCGACGAATGGCTCCAGTGCTTGATCGGATATCGCGATTTTCCAGCCTTTCTGCCAGTCCGCATCTTTATCATAACTGCATTTTACCGCACCTCCTCTGTTCTCCTATGTCTCCTTCCCACTATCCAAACTTAGTGCCGACCGGTACCAATCGTGGATAGCTTGTTAATCGAGCGGTAGGTGGAAATGTTCACGCAGATGCTTATCATGTTCCATCTGTTCAACGATGAGATACAACGCGTCCGCTCCGATTCGGAATTCAGCTTTCACGAGCGCGATGAGATCTTCGCAATCGTACGGATATGCCCATACGCTGTCTTGGAGACGTTCAAATCCGCATGAGACCATAAACTTACGCAGCCGTATGCGGACGGAACGGCGCCGTTCGGGAATGTCGAAAATAACGAGGCGCCATCTCCGGTCCCACCTTTTCTTCTTTACTACTTGCATCCTGGCCGTCTCCAGATTGAGCATATGCTTGCCATCTTCAGTAATGCGCGCATATCGCTTGCCGCCTTTCTCTACGAACACGACGAGTCCTTTCGTAGCAAGACGCGAAAGCACCGACTTTATCCGAAAATTGAATCGCGCGCCCTTCTTGTAGCCGGGGAAAAATCGGAGGAGTTGCGCCGCATTCGGCGCAGTTGAAGCAATAAAGACGACAACACCAAGGGCAACTACCGTAAGCGCGGCCGCCTGAAATGCTCCCAGGCGGCGATTGGCTCTTGATTTTCTTTCCAGAACACCCATCTCTGTAGTATATCTTCCTAACTATCAAAAGTTGGTGCCTATAGGTACCAACTGTGGATACCTTGACTATATAGAGAGGAATGATGTATACATAGCGGCAGATTGAAGTTCTTGGCGGATCCTTTTTAGGATTCATTCTGAATTGAAATTATTACGGGAGTCCGAAATGAATGTTGATACCATTACCCTATTGAAGAAGCTGGTGCGGGATCCAGTATTTGTAGTAGAAATGAAAGCGGTCTTCTTCGAGGCCATGATGGCTGGGTATGCCTCGACGGAAAAGATTGTGAAGAGTTCGATTGCTGAACTGCCCGGATCGAAACTGATTCCGCCGTACGTTAAAGGACCGTGGAAAGTTAGCGATCCATATCTCGTCAACGTCCCGTTGAGCTCGTACAGCGGTGGCATAACGATCATCTCGTACGAAAGTGTACCGGTATGGGCGATGCAATACTTCGGCCGGTACGACGAAGTCGGCGTGCATTGCCTCAAAGCCGCATTACGCGACACCTACTCGCGTAAAGTCTTTTGTGGCGGTCGCGGGGAGAGGTATTTCGAATATGGCATCTACCATTATTGGAATGATCCTCTTCCCCATTTCGGCGGCTCTATTGGTCGGCTAGATATCTTCAATTCCTTCGCTGGCCGAGAACAAGTAACTGACGGTGCGACAGGCACGACAATTGGTTGGCACTCGTACCAAGGCGGCGCGATGTTTTGACAAGCAGGGCGAACGCCAAAACGCGCAGGAGACGAAAGTTCCTGCGCGTTGTTGTTTTTATATACCGAAAACTAGTACGACTTCAGGTGACGGGCGCGGTCGTGCATGCGGATCTTCTCAAGTGCTTTCGCTTCGATCTGGCGGATGCGCTCACGGGTCACGCCGAACTCGCGTCCCACCTCTTCAAGCGTGTGGTAGATGCCATCCATAAGGCCGTGGCGCATCTCAAGTATCTTGCGCTCTTTCGGCGAGAGGTCGCCGAGAATCAGGCGCACCTGCTCTGCGAGGATGCGCTCTGACGATTCCTGCACCGGCGAGGGGATCTTGTCGTCGGGGATGAAGTCGCCGAGCGTGGACTTCTCATCGTCGTCGGAGCCGACCGGATTCTCCAAGGAGAGCGTGTCCTGATTAATCTTCTCTATCTGATAGATCTTTTCCGGCTCCACACCCATCTCGATCGCGATCTCTTCTGCCTGTGGGTCGCGGCCGAGCACTTGCGCGAGGCGGCGCGAGACCTGTTTGTACTTAGCGATAGTCTCTACCATGTGTACGGGGATGCGGATCGTGCGCGACTGGTCGGCTAAGGCGCGCGTGATCGCCTGGCGGATCCACCACGTCGCGTAGGTGGAAAATTTGTAGCCCTTCTTCCAGTCAAACTTATCTACCGCGCGGAAGAGGCCGAGATTCCCTTCTTGAATAAGGTCCAGGAGCGTGAGATCGGGGCTACGGCCCACGTACTTCTTCGCGATAGACACCACGAGGCGCAGGTTGCTCCGCGCGAGTATATTGCGCGCCTCGGCGTCGCCCTTCTCTATGCGCTTCGCGAGCTCGCGCTCCTCCGCAGCCGTGAGAAGCGGGTACTGCCCGATCTCGCGCAGGTAGATCTGGATGGAATCGTAGCCGGTTGAGTGGCGGTCCTTGATATTGCGCGTAGCGAGATACTCGTCGGCGGCGTCCTCGAGCATGCCGCCTTCAAGCACGTCGACGCCGGCGATAGAAAAACGTTCGTAGAGCGATTCAAGGAAACTGATATCTCCCTCAACGTGCGGAAACGACTTTAGTATCTCACTGTAGGTGACGTAGCCGCGCTCCTTGCCCTTCTCGATAAGCGTCTCCGCCGAAAGGGCTTTAGCTGAATCCGCCTTCGCTTTCGCTCCTTTTAGAGCAATACGCACGACCTGCTTCTTCGAGCGCTTGATCTTCTTAGATACAGATCTTGTTTTCTTCTTTTTAGCAGGTGCGCGCTTAACTGCGCGCTTTTTTGCAGCGATCTTTTTTGCAGTCTTCTTCTTTTTTATACTATGTTTCGCCATGCGAAGAATATATGAATATATAGATACCAAATGAAAATACGATGAACTAGCACCCCAAGGTAGCGAGGCGTGCCGAAAGATTCGCGCATCGGACCTGTGCACTCGTAACCGCGGCCGCATCTCTTGTGGCCTCGGCCCTTCGTAGATTTGTCACTGCTCCTTGATACGCCTCGCGGATAACCGCTTCTTCAAAGGCGCGGAGAAGCTCGTTTGCCGCATCCCCCGATGGCTCTTCGCCGAACATCTGTTCTGCTAAAAACAGGACCGATTCCGGGAGCGCTATCTGGGGTAGCTGCTTGGCTTCAGTAATTCGAAGATACTCCGATTTGACGCGCTCCGCAAGTAGGGTCTTGGGATAGGTGTGAAGAACGGCGAGGAACTGCTCCGAGCGCATCTCTACCGGCGAACGAGCGAGTGGCGGGACAGCTCCCTGCACAGTAGTAGTACTGTCAGAGACGCCAAAAAGTTTCGGTATGCGCTTAAGTTCGTCGCGGACAGACTCATGAGAAAGTCCGAGAGCGCGCGCCGTAACTTGTATAAAGTGCTCGCGCTCCATTGGACTCGACATTGCATTAATCAAAGGAAGTACGATTTCTTTAGCGGCTCGCACGAGCCGGTGCGGATCGCGCTCCTTCTCTCCTAATTCTGCGAGAAAGAATTCGACGATCGGCTTCGCGTTCTTGATACGGAGCGAAAAATCCTTAGCATCCTCACTGATGAGATCCGTCGGGTCCTTGCCCGAGGGCAGTGAAGCTGCTTTCACCCGGAGGCCCTGTCGGAGGGCCAGTTCGGCCGAACGCGCAGTTGCATTAAGACCCGCAGTATCGGCGTCGAGGACGAGCATCAAATTTTCGCTGTATCGCTTCATCAGCGAGAGATGGCGCTCGGAGAGCGCGGTGCCCGAGAGCGCCACCACATTCTCAAAGCCCGCTTGATGCGCGTGGAGTACATCCATCTGCCCTTCGACGAGACAGGTGAAGCCGCGCGTGCGTATTGCATCCCTCGCCCTATCCATGCCGAAGAGGATCTCGGACTTGTGGTAAAGCTCGGTCTCAGGAGAATTGAGATACTTCGCCTGGTCATCAGCGGCAAGAGCCCGGCCGGTAAAAGCTGCAACTCTTCCTGCAACATCATGGATCGGAAATAGGAGACGGTTACGGAAGCGGTCATAATACGTACCCCGCTTGCCGTCCGCCTCTTTTATCAATCCCGCCGCCAATAATTCTTCTATCGTAAATCCTTCAACCGTGAGCGTTTCAAGAAGCGCGCGCCATGCGAGAGGCGCATAGCCGAGGCGCCAGTTGCGCATCGTGTCATCGGCGAGCTTGCGCTTCTGCGCATATGCTTCGGCGGGACTTCCTTTCAATTTTCCCGCATACCATTCTGCCGCGCGGCTCATTACTTCACGCAAGCGTTCAGTACGCGAGCTGTGCTCGCGCGAGGAACCGCTGTATTCAATCGTGACGCCTGCTTTCTCGGCAAGCAGTTTCAACGCGCCCTTGAAATCGACTCCTTCGACTTTCTCGATAAACGAGAACCCGTCGCCGCCAAGTCCACAGCCGAAGCAGTGCCAGCTCCCGCGTTCAAGACTCACATGGAAGCTCGGCGTCTTCTCTTTATGAAAGGGGCAGAGCCCGACGAGACTTCTCCCCGCACGCCTCAACTTCACATACGGCGCGATAATATCCTGTATGCTCAGTCTTTCTTTAATCTCTGCGACCGTATCCTTCGCCATATTGCCCATATCCTACCGCGTTTCGTGCGTGCTTGACAACTCTAGTCAGTCGTGCTATCCTGTTCCATAGGGAGTATTTGTCCCTTTCCAACTTGCAGTTTTCCCTGAGAACAGGGTTCTGACTTGAGTCCAATCCGGCTAACGGGGCATTACGGACAACATGGTCACGCATTAAACTCATGAGCAAAAATCGCGCGAGCTATCGCGTGCGATTGCAATCTTGCTCACAAAATCCTTCCCGCAAGGGGCTTGCTTGCGTGTCATGGCGCAAGAGATAGATAAGTTTCTCTAAGGAGAACAACATGAAAATTATGATGCTTTCTGTGACAACAACCGAAACGGTAGGCGCTCATTTCGTTGGATTCTTCAACGAGAAAAGAATGGGGGCAGAAAAAAATGTCTTGAAGGAAGGACTGTCTCACTGCCTTGTTCATTGGCTGGAAAACTGGAGCGACTACAATCTCGGCGAATATTCGGAAGAAAGATGCGACGCTTTGCTCGATAAACTCGCTGACAACGTCATCGCCAGCATATCGCCGAACATCGAGTACGACGTCTCAGGATTCCCTATCAACACGAGAAAGTCGTTCGGCGGGGTCTTTCACGGAGAACACACCAGAGAGGACGGCCAGGAAGAATCTCTGACGCAGGAACTGCAGGAAATCGCTGCTTCCCTATAACAACCATCGTGTCAGAACGGCGCGAGAACCTGAAAAGGTTCCCGCGCCGTCGATATTTTTATACACACACCAAAATCACGCTGTCCCAATATTTGTCCTAGGGAATGGGGACAGCCACCATTCTTTTGACTTTCGTGTGGTCTAATATTTTCTTACTTATTTTTAGGTCGCCCTGGTGATCGTAGTGTTGATTCCAGATGATGCTTTGATATCATTTTGTCCACCCACAATTCTTTCCCATAAGGAACACTTTTGTTCACCGAATTACGAATTGTGTCTAGGTCGCCCTGCTTATCTTCAGTGTTTATCCACTCAACGTAGTCACTCGGAAGTTCTATTGGCAATTCATCAAGGAGTTTCTTCTGCTCTTTTGTTCCATAAACACGTCGCCATGCACTTCCCCATCGCCAGTCTTCGCAATGTTGAACAAGTTTGGCACGTACCGCATTGCGCTCAACGTATTTTATGACTGCCAAAAGATAGTTGTCTGAGTCGACCAAAAAGGACTTATACCGACCTTGATACAAGTGTCCACTGCCGTTTGTATTGGTGCGAGCGTGTACCTTTCTTGTGTGCGCATTGCTTAGTTTGTGCATGAACGCAGCAAGGTCACCGTCATTTCTTGGATAAAGAATAAGATGCCAGTGATTCGGCATTAATTCATACGCGAGGATACGCATGTCGGTAACTTCCTCTGTTTGAAGCAGTAGTTGTTCAAGGAGTCGATAATCTTCATCAGTATCAAAAATCTGCAGACGCCCGTTTGCGCGATTGATTACATGATAAATTTCTCCACCAACATCAACTCTTGCGACGCGTGGCATTGACTTTATTATGACATACTATTTCTCAAACAATGGTGGCTGTCCCCATTCCCTTACTGCCCGTATCCCCCGCCATTCTCCCTATCCTACCGCATTAGAGCGCGCGAGGCGTGCGCGGGGCGAAAGAGGTCGTGCGCGATTCGTAGGAGGGCGCCGGACGCGAGGCCTGGAGCTTGGTAATCGCCGCATGCTTCTTGCTCCCCGCAAAGCC